>Ga0233426_10001585_pt1 | contig 20479 bp, 20 predicted proteins | sample SI_118_April2016_6_FD_179875 | JGI IMG/M metagenome (GOLD analysis project Ga0233426, IMG submission 179875) | Seawater microbial communities from Saanich Inlet, British Columbia, Canada - SI_118_April2016_10_MG | ecosystem: Environmental > Aquatic > Marine > Inlet | place: Canada: British...
GTACAAGACGGGTTGCACCGTTTTCCCTGGTGAAGTCCGTCCCTGCCCACATTGCCGACATGATGAACTCGGGCATGTTCGGGAGGCCCTCGACGAAGGGTTGATAAATGGCGTTCTCCCGATGAAGAATCTGATTTTTGCCCCTTGGGCCGCACAGCTCGAGCATGACAGAGGCGCCAATAGTGTAGTGGTTGCAATTCGGACCCTGGCCAGACTCCGCCGCCTTGTAGATAACCTGCGTGCTGCCGCGATCGTTCTGCGCGACCGACGAAAAACCGCTTTTTGACAGCGTCTTCGCCGCACTTCGGGCGCTCGGGCCCATGGGGACGAACGGCAGAAGCATTGCATCGGCCACGTCGAGTACCTTTGGATGAGCGAGCAGACGATCGGCAAACAGCGGGCTCGCCGCCGCCAGTGCGCCAATCGTTTTATTCCCCTTCGGCCAAAGCTCCGAGTTCGACTCAAAGTCTGCTGCCACCACATTCGCCTCGATCTGGGCATAGACACCGTCCATCAGCTGCTCCGGAGCGAGACTTCGAATGATGACGCCGCCATCGCGCTTCAAGGTAGCGACGATGTCTGTAACGGAGGCGTTCGCGCCGAAGCTTGTTAGTGTGGTTGTCATCGAATAATCCTTGAAGGGGTTCCTATAGCCGCGCCAGCTTTACGCGACAACGACGTGCACACGGCGAAACTTCCACTCGCCGGCGTTCTGCTTGACATAGTCTTCATGGTAGCGCGCGGTCGCCTGCGGCCAACTACGGTCCGTTGCGCCTTCAATTCCAGACTCAGCCGAGATGAGGTACCAGACGCCGTGTGCGCGATCCCCATCGACCTCGATCAGCGGGTTGGCGGCGATGTGCTGCGTCTTGCCCATGAGATCCGGGATTCCGGCAAAGAGCTCCCGGATCGCTTCTCTACCCTCTGCGCTTCCAGCTCCTTCCGCAACCCAAATGCCATCTTCCGCGAACAATGACGCCATGGCGTCCGCATCGTAGCTTTCATGGTCACAGATCTCACAGTACCGAGCCTTCAGTTGTTTGATGGCTTCGATGTCTTCTAGTCGAGTGATTCGTTTCTGGAGGTCTTTCAAATCCATACAATGGCTCCTCTCGTGGTTCAGGGTTGGCGCTTAGGGTTTGTGTGACCCCTACGCATACGGGTCGGTCGTGGGGTCGTCAGAGGCGCGGCTGATACCATCTTCCAGAAGCTCGCGTTCATCGTAGTCGGGTCTCGTGAGCCCGAGCACGCGTTTGAGCTCCGGATGACGATCGAGCAGTTCTGGCGATATCCGGGCCGAATTGGGAATGTAGCTGCTGGCGTTGCTTCCTTGGATGTGGGGCCGGGTGTGGTTCTCATTCAGATGAATTCGCAGGCCGGGGCGGGTCCGCGGCAAAGAGGAGTGAAACGTTCCCCCCTGCCAGATCACCACCGAGCCCGCCTTCGCCTCGAGGCGCACGAGCGGATAGGGCGAGTTGGCGATGTCGGTGTCGTGGGGCAAGACTCCATGGCCGTAGTGGTGACTGCCTGGGACTAAGAGAGTTGGACCGTCGGCTTCATCGACCACGTCGGTGCAAACCCACGTACAATTCAACCGATGGCAGATATGTCCGACGCCCATCGGGATGCCTTCTATGACCTGGTCGATGTGCAGTGGTAGTTTGTGGAAAATTGCGGAGTCGTCAGCAGGGGCGTCGGCGGTCGCGCCCTTCAGGATGAGAAGGTTGTTTCTGTGCACTGCTCCCTGGCCCAGCATCAGGCGGACCAGCGCTAGCTTCGCGGGGTTGGTCGCTGCCTCGATGAAGACGTCGTCCTCGTCGAAGAACGGATCGTCGAAGGCCGCAGTGATCGTCGAAGTTCGATAATCGATCGAGACGTCGTTCCTCGTCTCGTACGCGGTCACGGCTGCGTCGCGCAGTCGCTCGATCCACGCATCGGTCACCTCGAGGTTCTCGGGTGAGACCACGGTAAAGCCGTAGGTCATCAACTCCACGGCGTTTTGGGCGATCCCGTAGCGCTCGATGCCGGACATAATCGAATCGAGGCTCGGCATGGTATATCGCTCTGCAATGTTCATCCTTTACCCTCTCCAGTCTAAAAAATTACAAGTTGGTCCGGGACACCCACATCGGTGGGCGCCCAAATATCTTTAGAAAATGTCTCTAGAAGAAGGAATTAGGCTCAAGATACGCCGGCTGGGGACCCTCGGCCCCGAAGCCAGTCATGTCGTCCGCACCGACAAAAAGCGCAAACTGCCTGCTGCGGCGATCGAGCACCTCCTTCGGTACGGCACGCTGGTATTGCTCGACCGTCTTGAGGGCACGATTGAAGAAGGTGCTGTTCAGGACGAGCCGCAACCCGTCCGTCAGCTTCGGGTAGGCGGGTCCATGCCAGGTTGCCCCCTTCCAGAAAATGAGCGAGCCCGCCGGCGCGTCCACCGGAACCATGTCCTTTAAACCCTCACCCGGGTAGGGCAGCCGACCGAGCTTGTGGCTGCCCGGCACCATCGCGATCGAGCCATTCTCCTTCGAGTAGTCCGTCAGGGTGTAGGCGCAATTGATCATGAGATTGCCGCCGTCCAGCAGGCTCCCGTCGGGCCAGCGTGGCGAGTCGGAATGCAGTGCATTGTCCAAAAACTCCTGATCGAGCTGCGAATCGTCTTTCCACTTGACGAGCGAATTCAAGCTGGAGAGACGAGCCTGTCCTTTGAGCGTGTAGTTGACCAGCGCCCCCAAGACCGGATTCTCGATCCACTCTTCGAATACCGGATCCTCGAACAGGAGATAGAGCATAGCGAAGATGCCGCCGCCGTAGGCGAGGGCCTCTTGCTTTCCGGCATTGCCGCTCTGACCGATACTGTGCTTCACGCCGGTTTTCTCTTCCGCCAGTCGAAGCAGGGTATCCCTGACACGCGCGTTGAACTCCGTTGGTGCAACCAGCTCTGGAGGGATGACCGTGTATCCGCGAACCTCCAAGTCGAGAATGTAAGGCTCCAGGCCCAGATTCCGGATCTGTGCCAACTGAGCGTCCCCAGAATCCAGGACCCCGGGCGTCTGGAGCATCATCCCCAATTGACTCTCGGACACCATTTTTCCGAGGTTCGACTGCTCAGGCGGTTTTGCTGATTGCGCAACTCCTGTCATTTCCAAGCTCCTCCATATTGGTAGCTGAACTCCAACCCAATTGTACGCGGCCGGCCGAAGCGGATGCCGGTTGAGCTAATCTCGTAGGCGATGGCCTCGTCGGCCAGGTTTTCGCCAAACAACGCAATCCGCCATGAGCTGTCGGCATTTCTCAGCGTGAATCGACCATTCACCTGGTGGTAACCAGGGGTCTCAATGCTGTTAGTGGCATCATTAAAGGAGCTAGCCACGCGGTACCAGTCTGCTCGGGCATCTAAACCCCACCCATTGGTGACGGGGAAGCTATAGGATAGTGACGTATTCCAACTGTATTTTGGGCCATTGGGTAAACGATTACCCTCCATGATGATGCCGCTGTCCAAGATAATGGGACCGGAATTCAAGTCGTCGAGTTGCGCTTCGTCGTTGATGTCGCCGCCAAATGTAAACGTGAGCCGGTCCGTTAGCAGCGCGGTGAGCTCCATTTCAATGCCCTGACTGTGGGCCTGATCACCGTTAAAATTGACGGCGATGGGCGCCCCAGTGTGGGGCGGCGTGGTAGAACCCTCGATAAGATTATCCTCCCACTCCATGTAGTAGAGAGCAGAGGTAAGGTTGATGCGACCGTCCCAGAATTCGGTCTTAACTCCGACTTCGAAGGTGGTGACGCTATCGCCGTCCGTCTCCGCGATGTCGCCAAACTCTGCAAGAAAAGCATCCAGGCCGGGAACGAGACCTGCAGGTAGCAGCCGCCCGGAATCTACAGCGGTTTGAAGGTCTGAATTAGCCAAGCCCTGGCGAAAGCCCTCGGCCACGGTACCGTAAAATAGCGTCTGGTCCGTGGGATGCCAGCTCAAAATGGCTTTAGGTGACACGAAAGTATCGGAAAAACCGGTATTGCTGTGCACGAGGTCCGTGGAGGCGCGAGAGATGCGAGTGCCCAAGGTTAGATCCCAGGCCTCGTTGAAGGCATAATTCACTTCCCCATAGGCCGACGTTTCCTCTCGTTCAGACTGCGTTTCCATGCTCCCGCCTAACAATGCTCCTATTAGAGGAATCGTCGCTTCGAAGCCGGGGTTGGGAAGGAATAGGAAGCCGAGGAAGTTGGGCCCATCTTTGCCATTAATGGCGCGCCCCTGGGAGTGGTGAAGCCCGATGGTCCACGACCATTGACTTTCGTTTTGTGAGATCAGTCGAAATTCCTGGACAAAGCGATCGCTGCTGCGCCCCAAAAGGTCACTACTGAGGCCTCCCGCTGCAAATGCGCGACCAGCAGGCAAAGTGGGATCAAAGGTCGGGAACCCCGGGGTGCGAAAAAGCAGATCGATCAAGGGCTCGAAAAAAAGATCTACATTAATCGCGGAGAATTCCTCTGCGAGCTCCAACTCGCGTTCGGTGTAAGAGGAGGCAGACACAAACTCAGCAAAGCCCAAATCGTACCGAACCGTCAAACTGGCTTGCTTTTGTAAATCTTCACCCTCATTCGGGAACACGGCGCTGGTGAGCTCGGTGTTGCCGTAGGGGAATGTTCCGCTGCCGGGTCCGCCGAAGATCGTTTCCGAGTAATTGCCCATCAGGGCCACTTCCAGTTTGTCCATGGGGTGCCAACTCAGCTTGATGCGGGCACCCTTTTCCTCCTGAGTATCGACATCGTCTTCGTTACGCGGCGCGGCAATATCCAGTATACCAGCCTGGTCACGGTAATAGCCGGAAAGGCGGACGCCCAAACGGTCCTGAATGAGCGGTATGTTCACCAGGGCATTGAAGCGGGTGCTCAGGTCGTCGCTTTCGCTGATCTGCGCGGCATTGCCGCCAACTTTGAAATCAAAGGTGTTCAGATCAACCTCTTTGGTGATGTAGCGTATGGTGCCCCCGACACTGCCTTCGCCGTAAAGCGTGCCCTGGGGACCCTTGAGGACCTCCACACGCTCCAAGTCGAACAGAGCGCCGGCGATCTGCCTGGTACCGCCGTCGTTCTGGTCGGTTACAGGGACCTCATCTACATACACCGAGACCACGCTGGTGCCCCCAATGGGGGTCAGGCCGCGAATCGAGATAGTGTTGAAAGTACTGGTACTGCTGCGATAGGACAGTGACGGCACCGATTGGTACAGGGTTCGGATGTTGGTGACGCCTTTGTCTTCCAAAAGGTCATCGGTCAAGGTGGATATGGCGATGGGCGTGTCCATCAGCGCCGTATCTCGGTAGCTTGCGCTGACTATGACTTCCTCAATTGAATTGCCATCCGCGCGTGTACTGCCCCCGGCTTCGGCGGCTGTCACCACCGCGCCGGAAGTGGCAAATAGGGTGGTTGCGATAGCCGTTCCGATTCGGCCAAATCTGGCCCTCTTTTTATTATGCATTGTATCTTCGCCCTCATTCTGCGTGGTTGTAGACACCTCACCTTGTTCCATCGGTGTCACCGTCAACACACCCCAGTCGTTGATGCGACCTTGAAGTCGGGTTGCAGCCAGCAATCTGGTCAATGCGGCTTCAACCGTGAACTCGCCATAGAGTCGGCGAGTGGTTACCCCACGCACCTCCTCTGCGACGAACAACAAAGACACTTCAGCCTGCTTTACGAATTCATTCAGCGACTGTTCGGCTGACTGTTCCGCTATGTCAAACCGATGCAAATCGCTGGCCATCAGCAGGTTGCTCAAACTCAATAAAAAAGCCCCGAGCAAAGTAGATCGAACCACCTTTAGGTATGTCTCTTTAGGTATGTCTGGGGAAATATGACAACAGAGAACAGAAAATCCACCATACGAAGATCCGCTACCTTAGATAGGCCCTCAGGGCGTGTAGCGTTGTAGATAAACAACATCACCGTCTAGTTCCGTTACGGTGATATTGAAGTCGGCGGCGAGGGTGCTTAGCAGCGCTGCCGTATCGCCAGTCCGAAAATATCCGCTAAATGCCAGATCTCGCAGACTGGGATCGGAAATCACAATTTCACGCGGTGTGTAACGAGTAACCTCAGCCACCACGGTAGCCAACGACTCATCAGTGAAACTGAGCATACCGTCGCGCCAGGCAAGACGCCCCGACAGCTGCTGCGGGTCGAGGGTTTGCAGGGGGTCAACCGTCACGCCATCAAACACTACGGTCTCACCGCTACTGACTTGCACAGCCGTATCGATTGTCGCTGCGGGTTGTAAACGCGCAGCGTCGCTCTTGGAGCGGACAACGGCGACCCGACCTTCACTGACTGTAACGCGCGCGGAGTCTGTCGTTTCGAGGCGTACGGCAAACGCAGTGCCAACCGCGATCACTTTACCAACTCCCGCTCGCACGACGAACGGCATTTCGGCATCTGGCGCAACACTAAAGAACGCCTCCCCCTGCAGCAACCTGAGAGAACGCGCGGCGTCCCCATAGGCAACCTCCACATGGCTGTTGGTATTAACATGAACTTCTGACCCGTCCGGTAAGAGTACAATGCGCTGTTCGCCAACAGCGGTGACGTATTGTCCATTGGCAGCCCCAAAGGTGGCATCAGTCGCCGTCGACTGTAAAAACCAACCCAGAGCGCCAAACAACACGGTAATGCCAGCTACCGCAGCGGCGCTCGCAACCACCCTAAATTGACTGTGACCCTCGCTGCCCAGTACATCCTGTTTCTGGACTGAGCCCAGCGCCCGGTTAAGTGAAAGGATAGCCAGTTCATCCCAATCAGATGCCACGCGCTCCAGCGTATCGCGATGCTGCTTGCTGGTTCCGGCCCACTCCCTTAGAGATGAGAGATCCGCGGCGCTTAGATGACCAGCATCGAGTTTTGCAATCCAGCTGGCCGCTTCACTGACCAGCTGCCGGCGATTTGGAAAATCAACAATTTGGTTACTCATTTCTTCTAGTGCTCATTCAGCTTGGACAGCGCTATCTGCGCCAGACCCTTGGCAATATGTTTTTCTACTGTACTTTCTGCAATACCCAAACGCCGGGCAATTTCCCGCTGCTTCAACCCATCCACATGCCGCAGTAGAAAAACTTCCCGTACTCGCGGTGGTAGCCGATCGACCACTGCGCTTGCCCGCTCCAGACGTTCAATAATGGCCGCTTTTGCAGCCGCGCTGTCCTCATGCTGTTCCCGTTCTGCTGCAAAGACAGCTATCGAGTCAAGATCCGCTACTGCTTGGGTTTTATGTCTGTTGCGACGGGTTAATTCATTCAACGCCAGATTCTTGGCCGTCTTATACAAAAACGCTAGAGGCATCTTGATTTCAGTCGACCGTTCCGCTTCGAATGTTTTGATGAAAGTCTCTTGCAGTAAGTCTTCGACATCCTCACTAGCCTCAAAAAAACGGCGCAAAAAATGGCGCAGAGAACCGGTGTTGCTTTGAAAAGCGTCGAAAACTGGTGTCTTGCTAGTTTCCGGTAACAATTTCATTCGCACTCCCTCCCATGGCCTTCGGTCAGAAGCTAAAGTCTATAATCGAGTGTACGCCAGCGCAACGGGCGATCAAGTCTGGAGATGGTTTAGGTCGGTAGTCGATAAAAAATAAAAGATGTGGTGGATTTTCTGTTCTCTGTTGTCACTATTTTTTCTTTTGACGCTATGTTCATGCCACCCCAGTGCAGGGTGGCTATTACTGACTGAAGGATAATCCAAAATGGCATTGGTAAGAGGTAGGCTGGCAGGAAAAGTCGCACTGATCACGGGAGCGGGTCAAGGCATCGGCGCGGCGGTCGCGCAAGTCTTCGCAGCAGAAGGTGCTCAGGTTTTGGTGGCGACGCGTACACGGGAAAACGGGCAGGCCTGTGTCGACCAGATTATCGCGAGAGGCGGTGAAGCAACTTTGGAGGTTGGGGACTTTGGTGACCCTGGTACTTCAAAAAGAGCAGTCGCAAGCACCGTGGATTGTTACGGTGGTATCGACATCATGGTGCACAATGCGGCGTCCTTTCAGGACGACCCTATTGCCAACTTTTCTGAACGCAATCTGGAAGAAGTTTTCTCTGTTAACTTGAAAGCATGCTTTCGGTTGTCAGCTGCCTGTCTTCCCCACTTTCGAGCGCGCGGACAAGGTCGCTTGCTGTTTACCTCGTCGGTCACAGGGCCGCGTGTTGCGATGCCGGGGATGTCCTACTATGCAGCTTCAAAGTCAGGTATGAACGGGTTCATCCGTACCGCCGCACTTGAGTATGCGCGTGAGCAAATCACCGTGAACGGAGTGGAGCCGGGCTATATCCGCACACCTGCCTTGGAGACAATGGGAAAAGAGACTCTCGAGCAGATGGCACGGTTTATCCCCAAGGGCTATTTTGGCGCGCCTGATGACATCGCTCACGCCATGCTCTTTCTTGCATCCAATGAGGCGCGTTACATAACCGGACAGACTCTGGTGGTAGACGGAGGTTCCACTCTTCCCGAAAGCCCACTCTTTGTTGACGACCTCGAACAGATGAGCAACCAGCTAAGAGAAAAAAAATGAATGCTGAATGACACTGCTATCAATCATCGCTGCGAAGGTTATTCAACTCATCGAAGTTCGGTTTTAGATTCTATCAGAGGCAGGTAGTTCTCGGTAATCATCGTGCCATTTTTTAGTGGGCGGTCAAACAAATAGGGGCCGGTAAGCTCTCCCCGGTTCAGCAAACTTTCAGAACCTGTTTGCCCAGGTTCCTGCCCTCAAATAAGCGCATCAATGTCGCTGGGGCGTTTTCGAGCCCCTGCTGAACATCCTCGGCCATCACCAGTTCTCCGGCGGCGGCCCACCGCATGAGCGCCTGCTGTCCCTCCATCATCCGCTCCAGGTGATCGAAGAATATAAAACCCCGCAGCGTCAGACGCTTCGGTGGTGCCCAGCGCAGATTCGCCGGTCCCGGCGGAATTTGTGCCTTGTCGTAGGCCGAGATGGAGCCACACAAAACAACCTGACCGGAGAGCGCCATCGCGCCCAGAGCTGCATCCAAAATAGGCCCGGAAACATTGTCGAAGAACAGGTCGATGCCCTCCGGGAATTCCTTCTGTAGCCGCTCCTCCAGATTCCCCGCCTTGTAGTCAATAGCCGCATCGAGCTTCGCTTCCTCGACCAGCCAGCGGCACTTTCTCTCTCCTCCGGCGATTCCCACCACTTTGCCGGCGCCCTTCAGGCGCGCAATCTGCGCGGCGATCGAGCCCACCGCTCCCGCGGCGCCACTAACCAGTACATTCATGCCTTCTTTCAGCTCACCGATCTCCAGCATACCAACGTAGGCTGTGAGTCCCGGTGATCCCAGCGCACCCAGCACGCGTTGCGGCGGTACGTCGTCTGGCACCAACTGGTATTGCTGCCAGGGGTCGTCACTGGACCCTGGCGTCACCGCGTAGTCCTGCCAGCCAAACAAGCCCAGCACTAGAGTACCCACTGCAATGTTCGGATCCCTGGAGGCAATCACCTCAGCGACGCTCTCGGCTCGCATCACTTCGCCAATCTGCACTGGGGGGGCGTAGCTCCCGACATCGTTGAGCCAGCCGCGCGCTGCCGGATCCATCCCGATCCATAGATTGCGCACCAGAATCTCACCCTCGTCGAGCTCGGGGATGGCCTCCTCTACAAATTCAAAATGGCTTGCGTCGACCTTGTCGGTCGGCCGCGAGCGCAGCCGCCACTGGCGATTTACATCGTTTGTCATCTGCCTCTCCTGATTACATTACCGGACAAACCCTGGTGGTCGGCGGAGGTTCCACTCTTCCCGAAAGCCCACTCTTTATCCAAGACCTTGACCCGATGAACAACCAATGAACTCCGTTGCGTCGGGAGATCAGATCGTGCATATCGTCGAGTCCCGTGCCGCACGCCCGGTCTCGGCCGAGATGAGGTAACAGACGCCGTATGCCCGACCCCCATCAACCTCGATCAGAGGATTGGCAACGACGTGCTGTGTCTGGCCGGTGACTTTCGGGAATCTGGCAAAAAGCTCTCGAATCGCTTCTCGACCCTGAGCCTTTCCGACACCTGCCGCGAACAAACTCGAGCAACCGTCAAGTCGGACTGGGGAGGTGTGACAACAGAGAAAAGAGAATCCGCCATATGAATGTCCACTGACGTGGATCGACCCTTGGCGCGCGCCTCGCCTGCTGAAAATATATTCGTTGGCTTCTATAGAGGATTTCTCGATTTTCATTGTCACACCCTGCGAGGCGGTTCTTAAAGAGCATGCCGGATCGTCCCGGAGGACACAGCCATGACCCAGAGCACAGATTTCGACCCCGCCACCGCCAGCGCCCTGGAAACGGCTAGTGCTGTCCGCGCTGGCATGATCTCCGCCGTTGAAGCCTGCAATGCCGCCATCGAGAGGATCGAATCCCGCGACGGTCCCATCAACGCGGTCGTGGTCCGCGACTTCGATGCGGCTCGCCAAGCGGCGGCCAACATCGACAAGACTCGCAGCTCAGACGACGAGCGGCCCTTCCTCGGCGTGCCAATCACTGTGAAAGAGTCGAACGACATACAGGGCCTCCCCACGACGTGGGGCATGGAGGAACTCAGGAGTTACAAGCCGAAGGAAGACGCGGTCGCGGTCACGCGTCTGAAAGAAGCCGGCGCCGTCATCCTGGGCAAGACGAACCTTCCCTTCTCCTTAGCCGACTGGCAGTCAAACAATCCGATCTACGGCCGCACCAACAATCCGCACGATCTCTACCGCTCTCCGGGCGGCTCATCGGGCGGATCTGCAGCGGCTCTAGCCTCCGGCATGGTGCCGTTCGAGGTCGGATCGGACATCGGCGGATCGATCCGCGTCCCCGCCCATTTTTGTGGCGTATTCGGCCACAAGCCGACCTATGGAATTATCTCTTCGAAAGGCCACCATTTTCCGGGTGCGGATGGTGTCGATGTACCGCTTTCTGTCGTCGGACCCATGGCCAGAACGGCAGATGACCTTGAGATCGGCCTAGATATCCTTGCCGGACCTACGGAAGACATCGGCTACACGCTTGATCTTGCGAAACCACCCTTCACGAAGCTATCGGAAACTCGGATTCTCATTCTCGACGACCATCCGCTTGCTGCGGCAGACGCTAGCGTGCGCGATCCGCTCAATCATCTGGCGGAGGAACTATCCAGACTGGGTGCAAATGTCTCACGTGACGCAAGCATTCTGCCGGACCTCGAAAAGCAACACTCGAACTACACCAGGATGCTCAACACAACGCTCACACGCGGTGTTCCGGGCGCTGAACCGATCGACGCTCACGCCTGGATGGAACTGGTGGACGAACAGATGCGCGTCACCCGCGCCTGGCGCGCTATCTTCGAGGAGGTCGACGTGGTGCTCACGCCACCCGTTGGAATGTCTGCCTTCCCCCACAAGGACGGTACTGTGTGGGACAACCAGAACCACATGATCAACGGCGTTCCCGAAAGCTTCAAGGCCCAGCTCGCCTGGGCAGGACTGGCGCTATTCCCAGGGCTTCCGGCCACGATCGCTCCAATCACGACAACAACTGAGGGCCTGCCCGTTGGCGTGCAGATCATCGCAAAACCTTTTGGCGACAAGATTTCCATCGCCTTCGCGCAGGGTCTGGAACAAGTAGGACTGGCGGAGGCAAAGCTCGCGCCTGGATGCGGCAAAAGCACACCTTGAGCCCCCAAACGGTGCCGTTAGCACCTATTTGATAGACCCCTTTTCGTGAATTCGCAGTGAATCGCCCCAGAAATCCCGCGGCCGGTCACTGCGTGCCCGGTTCTCTCATTCGAACGGGTCGATGCCGCTCACGGGCGCCGCCACGCCGGCGACCGGACCCCTGAGGCCCCACGGGATCTGATCAGTGAGACCCATCATCGCGGCGAATCGCACCGGGTTGCGCTCGAGCATCTCCATCGTGGTCGTGAACTTGTAGGGCTCCTGTGCTTCGAGGTACGCTCGACCGTAGAAGAGTACGAGCGTGCGGCGCTCGCCGTCAATCGTGCGGGGCAAGCCGCCGTGCCAGAGGCCGCCGTGCCACAACACGACCGATCCGGCCGGCGCCTCGATCGGCACGACCGACGGGTCGTCACACTCGAGCGGGACGTGGTGCGGGGGATTCCCCATACGGTGGGTGCCCGGGACGACGCAGAGGCAGCCGCCCTCGCGGGTGTAGTCACTGAGCAGCCATGTGACGTTCGCTACCTGTGCCGTCTCGGGCCACGGAAGGGGAAACTTTCCGACGGCATCGGCATGGATCGCCAGCGCAGGTGCGCCCTTGGACTTGAGTAGCGCCGTGGACTGATTGAGCTTCGCGTGGTGGCCGAGCAGGTAGGTGAGCAGTGCCAGGGGCTTACGCTGCAGGAGCACTTCCTCGAACACGGGGTCCTCGGCCACGAGGTGGAAAAGCACGCCGTCTAACTCGTCCTGAAGGTCGGTGTCCTTCGGGTTTCGTTGCGTGCCGACCCGGTCGATCGCCTTGTTCATGCGCTCGACGAGGTCGCCCGCTTCGAGCTCCTCCGGAGTGAGCACAGTGTAGCCGCTGGTCTCGAGTGCAACCACATGACGGTCGAGGCCGAGGGCGGCGATTTCCTCGCGAACGGCATCGGCGGCCTGGTCGCGGTTGGGCAGCTGCTCGCTCTTCAGGCGCTCGGCGACGTAGGCGCGCTTCGCGTCAAGATCTCGCAGCACTTCTGTTAAGCTCTCGGTCATCGCGGTTCCTTAACTTGTGACATCGATGTCGCCGGCAATCCACAACTTGCTCAGTCTCAACAACAGTACGCCGATCAAGGTAAATCGAGCGACCTATAGTTAGGTCTGGCGAAATGTGACAACAGAGAAAAGAAAATCCGCCATATGAAAATACACTGACGTGGATCGGCTCTCAGCACGCGTCGCCCGCTGAAAATATATTTGTTGGCTACGATAGAGGATTCTTCGATCTCCACTGTCAGTATGTACGAGGCCATCTGATCTGTACGATTCAGGTGTACCATTTACGCCTCATTGAAATGTAGCAATGGGCGCGCACTGTTTGTTTTCAACCAACTGGACAAACAAAAGTACAGAGAGAGGACATGCAAATGAGTGATACCAGTAAGCCAGCATACCTTGTTGTTTGTGGCACGTTTCTTGGCGGCACACTAGACCCAGAATACGCTAAGCGCGCGACAGCACCTGCAGAAAAAGCGCAGCTTAAGGAGATTGCGGGCGGTGCCATTAGCCAGCAGGTCAAGGTGCTCGAGGGCGAACTGCCACCCGGCTCAACGTTTTTCGGGGTAGATCAATTCCCCTCTATGGCGGCGCTGGAAGAGTTCTACTTTTCCGATGCATATCAAAGCGCAATAACTTTCCGCAAAGACTCGGTGGAAATGAATTTCCTGATAGCAGTCGACGGCATTTCTGATGCAGAGCATGAAGCTCAAAAGCAAGCAGCCCTGGCCGCAGCCAAAAAATAACTTAACCGGCGCCAACATCCACCCGGACCCTCACTCAATTCGTCCCAACCAGCCAGGTCATCCCGACCGAAGTGGAGGGGTCTCGATTTTCGTGGCGAGCGAGATCTCGCCACTACGGGCCTTTGGCCCTTCGGCCCTTCGGTCGAGGAGACAAGTTCTATTGTTGGACCTCAGGCGCTGGCAGAGCTCGCCTCAGCTGAAGCTGACGTTGAAAAGGCAGAGGCCGACCTTGCACGGACTGTGATCCGTGCTCCCTACGACGGACTGGTGCGGGAAAAGCTCGCTGACTGGGGGCAGTATGTTGGTGTCGGTGCACAACTTGCCCGCAAATGGACGAAGGGCTGCACGGAGTTAATGACGAAATTAAACGCGAATCAGGCCGCACGGATGATGACGTGCGCCACATGTTCGCCTACATCGCCGATGGCAATCAGGGCCGATTCCAGGTTGAGCTGGCCAAAAGCGAAGACGCGCGGCAACGCCGAAGGAAGTCGAACGCCGGTGGCGCGATCGGATAGGTGAGATTGCCGGCACCAAGGAAATGAGATTCTCTTCGGGTAATAAAATGGGTGGCGGCCCGCCGATTGCGGTGAAGCTACAAGGGCCCGATTTCCAATTGGTCGAAAGTGCAGCGGGTGAACTCGTTAAGCATCTGCGTGCCTATAAGGCCTTTACGAGATTGAATCCTCTGTGGCCGTGGGGCCAGAGGAGATCAAGCTTAAGATCAAGCCGGCGGCAATTGCCCAGGGCATCACTCTCGTGGATCTCGCCAGACAGGTGCGGGAGGCGTTGTATGGTGCCGAGGCGAAGCGTATTCAACGCGGCAATCGGGAAGTTTTAGTGATGAAGCGCTACCCGCGTGACGAGCGGCAGTCGCTCGGTAATCTCGAGAATATGTGGATTCGCCTACTGTGCCGGTCCAATACATGTGACACAAATCAGACACCCCGTCGATGGTGAAGGTACTCGTTTAGCGTCATCAGATCCAGTGCTCGATGTGGGCGGTAATCGATGTAGAGATTCTGGTAGCGCCGAAGTGATTTATTGATTGCTCGAAGTGTCAGCGGGTTTTCATAAAACGGATAAAACCCGGCACGCGAGGTACCGTTTGCGCGCTCGACACAACCATTGTATTGCGAGCGTTTCGGTGGCAACACGTACAACGGTATCTGCAGAGATTGGCAGGCGTTCTCGACCTCGGCCATAAATTCACTGCCACCATCGACCTGGATCGAGATTTGAGGGAAAGGCAGGTCCTTGATGAGATCCTGCAGGAAGCGCTTGGCGTTGACAGCGGTGGCGGTCCTGTAGGCACGCATCACCATCTGTTTGCAGGTCGGACCGACCGCTTTGAACTCTTTGATCTGTGTGGCGGCGCCCAGATTGACGCTCATATGATCGATCTGAACGAGTCCGCCCGGGGTCGATGTATCGCGCTTCGTCTGATATCGCTACCGATTCGCATGGTCACGCAGGTCGTCATACGTCGGGTCATTGTGTTAGCCACCAACCCAGTCCAATTCATCGGGTAGTTTGCCATGCTCCATTGGGTCCGCTTGAGCGTGCCTTTCACTGCCTCTCCTTCAATCTCGTTCCTAGTCTAGGAACGCTCGCGCAGTATCACACAAGCGTTGCACGTGCGGTTGAACCTTCGTGTTATCCAAAAGCTCAGGACGGCCGTTGATCCAGCCCAACCATACCAAGGAACGGATCAGAAAAAACATGGGTAGCTGCTCTAGCGTTGCTAGGTGGATCGGGCGCACCGCACGGTAGCCATCCATCAGCGCATCCTGAATCTCGACGAATTGGGCATGATCCCGGTAGTCGTGCAATGCGACGGCGATATCGTAAAGATGCCAGCCATAGCCACAGTCGTCGAAATCGATCACGATGATACCCGCGTTGTCGACGAGCAAATTGTAAGGGTGTAAGTCAGCGTGGATGAGACTGAATTCTTCATTCGATACGCCGAAATCGGTGAGCCGCGCATGGATCTTTGATCGAACCGCGACCAGTACTTTGGCTTCTTCACGGCTCAACTGTGGGGCTAGCCAAAATTGGCCCCACAACGGATCCTCCCCCATGAGACCGTCGGCGTCCCAACGTCTACGGGTGAAGCTACAAGGTGGCTCCCAAGCCGTAGCTTGATTGTGAAACTGAGCGATGATCGTGCCGAATTGGCGAAAATAGTCGAGCATTGCGTCGTCGTTGGCATCCTGGATCAGGCTACCCAGCGACACCCCATCAAACCACTCAATCAGGCTGACTTGCAGTTCTTGCTCGGTGCCTGCGAGCAACACTTTCGTATAGTTTTCGTTCAACCTGGTTTTGCGATTGCGCGGTGTCCTGGCACCGGATTCGTTTAGAGCGGTCGTCCATGCACATTCAGCGTTGAGTTCATCTAGCGTGTTGTAACCAGGCCGGTGCAGGCGCAATGCATAGTGTGGAGGCGTTGTTTGCTCAACCTGGAAAACGACGTTCTCGCTGCGTGAGACGAGTTTGAGTTGCGCAACATTAAGATCCCATGATTGCAGAACCTGTTCTGCGGTCGTCGTCAGTTGTTCATCGGTATACGGCACTCAGGCGGCTCCATAAAGCGTCAACACGACGTCGCGAAACGCATTCAGAAATGCATCTGCTTCTGTGCGTCCAAAAACGAGCGGCGGCCGCAACTTAAGTATGTTGCCCAAGGCGCCGGCGTTGCCCATCAAGAAACCTCTGTCCTTCATGGCGTTGATGACATCAACCGCCCCATCGCGGTCGGGGGTCTTTACATCGCGGTCGCTCACCCATTCCAACCCGACAAAAAGTCCCTGACCACGCACCTGCGCCATGGGTTCGATGATTTCGCAAAGCGGTTCAAGTTGGGCGAGCAGGTAGGCGCCTGTCTCTTGCGCGTTCTGGCGCAAACCGTTTTTCTCGATTTCATCGAGCACAGCCATGCCGGTAGCCGCTTGCAGCGGGCTCGAGGCAAAGGTATTGAAGTAGGGCGATTTGGAGCGATATTGCTCGACGAAATCACGGGGCGCGATCACACCCGATATCGGAAAGCCGTTGCCCATGGGTTTGCCCATCGACACGATGTCCGGTGTTACCTGCATCGCCTGGTACCCCCACCACGAACCCGAGCGGCAAAAACCGGACTGCACCTCATCGACAATGAATACGCCGCCCGCTGCACGAACCAAGTCGGCCGCCTGACGCAGGAAGCCTTGAGGAATGTCGGGCAAGCCTTCGTTGGCGAGTAACGGACACACCAACATGCCAGCCAACTTGACCCCGGCCTCATGTAACTCGTCAATTGCTCGGGTCACGTGGGCTAGGTATTGGGCGCACAACGCGTCTTCATCGAGACCCTCTGCCAACGGTCTGTACTTCTGCGGATACGGGATCGAGCGAATATCGGGATAACGGGTTTGGTCGGTTTTAGCGCGGCTCAGCATGCCAACCTGCGCACTGTTGCCATGATAGGCCGCATCGGTACAGATGAATCCACGTCCACCGGTTACGATCTTCGCCATGGTCATCGCGATTTCGTTGGCTTCGGTGCCCGAGCAAGCAAAGACGGTGCTTTGCAGATGTTCAGCATGCAGTCCGGCCAAACGTTGGGCATAGTCGAGGATGCCTTCGTGCAGATAGCGGCTATGGACGTTGAGCGTGGCGGCTTGTTTGTGCATGGCCTCGACGACGTGTGGATTGGCATGGCCAACGCACGGCACGTTGTTGTACATGTCAACATAGCGTTTGCCGTCGGCGTCGTACAGATAAGCCCCTTCGCCGCGCACGATGTGGACAGGTTCTCGATAAAACAGCGCCGCGCCGCTGCCGATCAGTTGATTGCGGCGTTCGATCAATTCTGCGTTAGTCATGTGCCCTTCTGTATGGCCTGAATACGATATGAGTCGCCCCGGCTCGGTTGTTGAACCAACCCACCAAGGTCGACGTTGCGAACTCAACGTCCTCGAAGATCCGCCAAGGGCCCGATGACGGATCACTGCCGTTTTAAACGACCCATTGATGGTCTCCACCGGTGCGTTGTCGTACGAGCCACCAACGTTGCCGACCAAAGGTAGTCGAAGTGAACTTTAAAGAATGTCTGGGACAATGTGACAACAGAAAAAAGAAAATCCGCTATATGAAAATCCACTGACGTGGATCGGCCCTCAGCGCTCGTCGCCTGCTGAAAATATATTCGTTGTCTTCTATAGAGGATTTCTCGATTTCCATTGTCATACCCGAGCGGAAACGAGCTAAACCGACAGGCGCTGAGATACGCTCGATCATCAACAGAGCGAGGCAAAAGCGTTATCGTCGCTCGCCTGGGTCAATGTCCGTGTTGACGTGGAGTCGGCAAAATGCGTAAAGCTCAGCCAGAAGGAGATGCGATGACCAGCACGGTTTCGATTTACGAAGGCAGCGCATTTGTACGCGCAATGTGGACACGATCGAACTGTCTGTTTGGTTTGATTCAATGCGGCCAGCCCCGCGCTGGCGATCGACCACGTGTACACGATCTGCCTAAGACGACGATTCAGTCGCCGAGACATCAATGAGCGGAACAGATCTTACAGCTGCGAGCGCCCCGCGCCGGCTGTCGATACCCGTCATGTTGGCTTTCGGAACGGGCAACATCGGACATTCTGCGATCCACTTTGGCATCTACAGCCTCCTGCTCTTCTTCTACCAGCAAGTCGTTGGCCTCTCTGGAACGATGACGGGTATTGCGCTTGGTATTTCTGTGGCCTTCGACGCCGTCTCAGATCCAATTGTGGGTGGCTACTCCGACCGCCTCAAGGGCCATTTCGGACGCAGGCATCCCATGATCGCGATCTCTATCCTCCCAGTCGCAATCTTCTTCATCGCGCTATTCAACCCACCGGAAGGGCTTTCAGAATTGGGCAAGTTCATCTGGCTTGTCGTGTTCGCCGCGCTGGTGCGCATGGCGTTGACCCTCTACAGCATTCCACATCTCGCGCTCGGTGCCGAGATGGCCGGCGACTACCATCAGCGCTCTACCCTGTTTACATTCAGCAGCATCATCGGCGGCATCGGTGGGACGCTGTCTGGCATCGCGGTGTACTGGCTCATCTTTCCAACGACAGCAGAGTTCGACCCGGGTCTACTGAATCCTGATGGCTATTCAGTATTCGCCTGGAGCGCGGCGGGGATCCTGACCGTTTCACTCCTGATTTGTGTATTCGGTACAGCGCGGGAAATTCCGCACCTACGCGAACCGCAAGTCACCAGCCAACTGTCTCCATCGGCTGTACTGGCTGACATGCGCGACGTCTTCCGGGATCGCGACTTCGTGGCGATCTTTGCGGGCTTCCTGCTTTGGTATCTGTTCAGCTTCGTCGAAGCGGCTGGCGCGCCGTACATGGGTCTGCATTTCTGGGGGCTGAAGACGGAACAGTTGGTATACACCAGTATCGTGGGGCTTCTGGCACTACCACTGTCTTTTCTCCTGGTGCCGTTCATAACCCGCAAGTTCGACAAGAAGACCACACTGATCGGCGCGGCACTGGGGTACATCATCCTGCCGAACGTTCTGATTTGCCAGCGGCTTTTGGACGTCCCCTGGTATCCGGAAAACGGTTCACCCTGGGTGCTCATCAACTACCTCATCGTGGTGTTCATCAATGTGTGCAACGCGACAATCATCACGGCGACCTACAGCTCGATGTGTGCGGACGTGGCCGACGCCCATGAGCTGCGGACCGGAAAACGGCGCGAAGGTGCCATCTACTCCACGCAAGCATTCGCCGGCAAGGCGGCTGGGGCGGTGGGTCTGATCATTGGCGGCGCGGTGCTGGACTTCATCGAATTTCCGACCAACGCACTGCAAGGCGCGGTGCCAGCCGATGTCATCTGGAGTCTCGGCTTGTTCGTCGGCCCCGCCACTTCCATCTTCAGCGTGCTCGGAGTGCTGTTGTTCCTGCGTTATCAGATCGACAAGACACGACATCAGCAGATCATCCGTGAGCTCGAAGCCCGGCGACCATAAGCACCTGACGCTCAACGAACGCATCACAGTACATCTTCGGGACCAGTCATTGAAGCAATCGAACGTTCACGCACCCCTTCTGCCTCACGTCAGAATGCGTTGGAGTGCAGATCAGGCAGCAATTATTCATTCGATTCATCTGTTCGATCAAAACAACGGCACAAAACATCACGAAGCACTTGCCAACCGATGGCTTTCAATAATGAAACAGCGCTTCACTCATGAATCCGGATTGTTTCAAACAGAGGTCATGAACTGTAAGGCTTATTCGAAAGAACCACGCGGTTGCGCAGGTGCCTACCTCATTTACTACATGAGCGCCTTTGCGCCGGAAACCGCCGATGAACAGTGGGCCTTGTATAAGCACAACCTGATGACCACTAAGTTTGGCGTTACAGGCGTCAGGGAGTATCTCCCAGCATATCGCGGCCGCTGGACGCCCGATTCCGGTCCAATCATCAGTGGCATTGGCGTTGCCGCATCAGGGCTAGCGCTTAAGACCGCCGCACGAGTTGGCGATCTTGAGACCTATGACCGAATTGCGCGCTGCGCGGATCCCCTCATAGCCACGTGTCATGCCATTCAGTCGATCCCAATATTCGGAATCGTTGGGAAGATTGGCAGTGACCTGCTGGCCTCTTCCGTCAGACTTACGGCGCAGATTGAGGCAATTCGCGAAAGATCTAATTCCAAAGAATGCGTCTTAAACCCCACGCCAGATTTCGAACAACTCGTCAACGAATTTTAAAACACAAAATTTTTCAAAAAAATTAAAAAAGAGGCAGAAACACAATGGGCATATTAGGAATTCTATTTATTTGGATTTTTTACCGCGCAATGACGAGCGAACGGCGCTCTCTAGCAAGACAAAGGCGAGTCGCTGGCTAAGAGCTCCATCAGGTGCACGAAAACCCGTTGGTTCGGTGTCGTCGGAATCGCCGGCAATTGGGGAAACCGCGTTTCTAAGAAATCGACAATCGTAATACTGTCCTGCAAGACCTCAC
>Ga0233426_10001591_pt1 | contig 20443 bp, 18 predicted proteins | sample SI_118_April2016_6_FD_179875 | JGI IMG/M metagenome (GOLD analysis project Ga0233426, IMG submission 179875) | Seawater microbial communities from Saanich Inlet, British Columbia, Canada - SI_118_April2016_10_MG | ecosystem: Environmental > Aquatic > Marine > Inlet | place: Canada: British...
ATGAAATGGAGGTGTTAAGAAAGTCTTCAATTCAATTATTTAAAAGCTTTTCTGATGAAGCTTTGTTAAGAGTAGGAGTTTTTCAAATAATAAAATGTCTGTAAGAGCTTTAGGATATTTATTTTCAGGTCATCAAATTCATCATTTGAATATTATAAAAGAAAGGTGTTTTTAAGAGAAAAACCGAAGTTTTAGCTTCGGTTTTAGTATGAATTTAATATTCAGTTTTATCTTGTTTTTCTGCCCACTTGTTAAAGGGTTCTAGTGCAATTTCTCTTCCAATTTGTTCAAAAGGAATACTTCTTTTTTCATAGGGTAAAGGAATTTCTTTATAGATGAATTCATCATCAAAACCAATGTTTGCGGCATCTTGCTGATTGCTTCCATAATACACTTTATCTGGTCTAGCCCAATAAATAGCCCCTAAACACATTGGGCACGGTTCGCAAGAAGTATACACAATACACCCGTCTAATTGAAAAGAGCCAATATTTTTACAAGCATCTCTAATTGCTGTAACTTCTGCATGTGCTGTAGGATCGTTGGTAGAAGTAACTTTATTATTTCCTCGACCAATAACTAATCCGTCTTTGACAACAACACAACCAAAAGGTCCACCTTCGTTATTATTCATTCCTTTTAATGCTGCTTTTACAGCTCCACTCATAAATTCTTCGTGTTTATTCATCTGCCTTTTCTATTATTATGATTATTTTTTTGAGATAAAAAAAGCTGCATTTAGTATGCAGCTTTTAAGAGATTTTAAAATTAATATTTTTATTTTAAACCACCAGTCATTTCTTCTGGTTTTACCCAATCATCATATTGTTCTGGAGTAACATATCCTAAACGTACAGCTTCTACTTTTAAAGAAGTTCCGTTTAGATGCGCAGTATTTGCAATTTCTGCAGCTTTGTAATAGCCTATTTTAGTATTTAAAGCAGTAACTAACATTAAAGAGTTATTTACTAATTCAGTAATTCTTGCATGATTTGGTTCTATACCTGAAGCACAATGTATATTAAAAGAAATACAGGCATCACCAATTAATTGTGCAGATTGTAGAACATTTGCAGCCATCATAGGTTTAAAAACATTTAGTTCATAATGCCCCTGAGTGCCACCAACAGTAACAGCAACATCATTACCCATTACTTGCGCACAAACCATAGTCATTGCTTCTGCTTGCGTAGGATTTACTTTACCTGGCATAATTGATGAGCCTGGTTCGTTTGCAGGAATTATTAATTCTCCAATTCCTGATCTAGGACCTGAAGCCATCATTCTAATATCATTTGCAATTTTATTTAAAGAAACGGCAACTTGTTTTAAGGCTCCGTGGGTTTCCACTAAAGCATCATGCGCAGCCAAAGCCTCAAATTTATTTTCTGCAGTGATAAAAGGCATTTCTGTAAATTGGGCAATATATTTTGCAACTAAAACATCATAACCTGCAGGTGTGTTTAATCCTGTACCAACTGCCGTACCTCCCAAAGCTAATTGAGCTAAATGTTCTAGGGTGTTTTTTAAAGCTTTTAAACCGAAGTTTAATTGAGCTACATAGCCAGAAAACTCTTGACCTAAAGTTAGGGGAGTAGCATCCATTAAATGTGTGCGTCCAATTTTTACAACATCCTTAAACGCTTCTGATTTTGCTTTTAAGGTATCTCTTAATTGCTCAATACCTGGAATTGTAGTTTCTACAATTTTCTTATATGCTGCAATATGCATTCCTGTTGGAAATGTATCATTAGAAGATTGCGATTTATTAACGTCATCATTTGGTTGAATCGTCTTTTCTCCTTCACCAATAACTTTTCCTGCAATTTCATGCGCTCTGTTGGCAATCACTTCGTTCACATTCATGTTAGATTGTGTACCTGAACCCGTTTGCCAAATTACTAAAGGAAATTGGTTATCTAGTTTTCCTGCTATAATTTCATCACAAACTTTTGCTATTAGATCTCTCTTTTCGGTGGTTAAAACACCGAGCTCTTCGTTTGTATAAGCAGCAGCTTTTTTAAGATACGCAAAACCATATACAATTTCCAGAGGCATAGAGGCTGAAGCCCCAATTTTAAAATTATTGCGCGAACGTTCTGTTTGTGCCCCCCAGTATTTATCTGCAGGAACTTTTACGTTTCCCATGGTATCTTTTTCGATTCTATATTTCATAATTATGATATAAATTTTGGATACAACAAAATTACAAAAAAGTATGATTACATAAAGTTGATAATTATCATTTTTAGATAACTAAAAAAAATATTTTTTTGATTGGTGTTTTTTGAAAATAAGTCTTATTTTTGCTTCATTAATTTTTCAAAATATTTCAATGTTAGATTTTTCACAATTTTCAGGATTAGTTTTATTTATGTTTGTTTTTACAGCTGGTTTTTGGTTGTTAATATTCTTATTAACATTTGTTGTTCCTTATTGGATTGGCGGAACTATCTGGGAAAATATGAAATTAAAGAAAGAAGCTAAAAAGGCTGCTGAAGGCAAGTAAGCTTTAAAATAAATGATAAAAAAAACTCGTTCAAGAAATTGAACGAGTTTTTTTATGAGTTTTATTGATATTTAAGTATTGAAATAAAAACCTCTTATATTCTATTTAACCAGCTTAAAAGGGAGTTAATGCAGTAATTTTTTAATTATGATAAAGTTATTGTCTAAAACAAAAAAAGTAGTTTTGTAATAGAAGTAATAAAAAGATATTATTTCAAACCCTTTTGTAATTCAAAAGGTTAACCTTCAAATTCTTCTCCACCACCATTTTGTCTTCCACCTTTTTGTTTTTGATTTTTTTGTTGATTAAACCTGTAAGTAAAGTTTAAAGATATTTGACGAACGCGCCATTGAAAAGTTTGGTCAGAAATATTGGTTGGATTCTCTCTGTTTGGCGTGTAGTTGGTAGAATTTCTTTTTCTAGAATTAAAAAGATCACTTACATTTAAAATCAACGTTCCTTTTTCTTTTAACACATCTTTACTGAATGCCAAGTTGGCTGAAAAAATTCCATCACTTTCGCTTTGTGCACTTTCGCTTGGACCTCTGTAAGATAACCTTGTTTGCCATTCTATTTTATATGGTAAAGTTACTCTTGCGTTAAAACGTGCTCTCCAGCTTGTGTTACTGTTACTTAAATCCTCTGAAATTGTATTTGTAATATTCGTAGTTGGGTCTAAAAAGTCATAGGTATAAATTCCCTCTGTTTTAGAATTGAATACATTAAAACTTCCATCAAATTTTACTGTTTTCGCTGCATTATAATTGGCAGTAAACTCAAATCCATACCTATCTTCTGAAGCTAAATTGATTGGTTCTCTAATTAATACAGATTCGTTATTACCGTTAATTTCTCTAATTTCTTGCCTTGTAACTCTACTAATATTGTTTGTTGAATATTGATAATAAATAGATGAACTTACTGTTAATTTACCAATTTTATTTAGATAGCCTACATCATAAGAGTTCGTAAAGGTTGGTATTAAAGCAGGATTTCCTTTAAAAATAATGTTCTGACTATTTCTTGATTCAAACGGATTTAAATACCAAAACCTTGGTCTTCTTAAGCGTCGACTATACCCTAAAGTAAAGCTTTGTTTTTCTGTTACTTCATAACCAATATTTAATGTGGGGAATAATTCTGTATAACTAAAATCGTTATTTTCATTCGTATTTAATAATCTTACTTTTACATCTGTAGTTTCTAAACGCAACCCTAAAAGAAAAGAAAATTTGTTAAATTTATTTCCGTATTGTGAATAAAACGCATGAATATTTTGACCAAATTCTAAGTTATTTGATGGGTCAAAATTTGGATCTGTTACCGGAGTTACTAAAAAATCTGAAGTTAAATCTTGAAAATCACCACGGTATCCCGCTTCAAACTGAGTGTTTTCGCCAATTGGTAGTACATAATCTGCTTGTAATAAAGTGTTTTTAGATGATTCGTTTGTAATGTTTGTTTCGTTTGTAAAACCAGTTTCGATATTGACAGCTTCTTCATTCTCTTTACTATCACTATACTGAAAATCTAAAGTTAATTTATGACCTTTTTTATTAAAATTGTTTGAGTAGTTTAACGAATATTGTATCGTTTCATCATCAGAATTTTCATCCTGTATTCTTATAATATTATCTGTTAATGCATTATTTTGGTCAAATTCTTTAATATCATTTGTAGAAAAATTTCCACCTTTTGTATTTCGGTAAAAAATGTTACCAGTTAAAGAGCTTTTTTTAGTTAAAAAATATTCTAAGCCAACATTTGCGTTAAAACTATTTCTATTTCTTGACCAATCTCTATCTTCAATTCTAGAACTTGTAACAGCACCATTTGTAAGATTTTTTAAATTTGTAAAAAAGTTTCCAGGACCTTTTCTATAGCTATATCCGAAATTAGAAAATAAGTTCGTTTTCTTTCCTCTTTGGTTTAAATTGGTTGCTAATTGAAACTGATCTGGTGTTCCAACTGTTGTGTTTACAGAACCATTAAAACCTAAAGCTTTTCCTTTTCTAAGAATAATATTTAAAATCCCGGCGGTTCCTTCTGCATCATACCTTGCAGACGGAGAGGTTATTACTTCAACTCTTTCTATAGCATCTGCAGGTAATTGTCTTAATGCATCTGTACCACTTAAGCCTACAAGAGCAGATGGTTTTCCGTCAATTAAAATACGCACATTTTCATTTCCTCTTAAACTTACATTTCCTTCTACATCTACACTTACAGAGGGCACATTATCTAGAACATCAGATGCTGTTCCTCCTTTTAACGTCATGTCTTTTCCAACATTATAAATACGTTTGTCTAAACGTATATCTACTGTAGATTTTTCTGCAATAATTATTACCTCACCCAAACTACTTGCGTCTTCAGAAAGTTTTATGATTCCAAAATCTTTATTTGTGTTTAAGGTTTGCTTTGGTAGTTTTATACTTTTAAAAGAAATATATTCAATACTAATATCATAATTTCCTTTGGGAGTTATGATACTAAAAATTCCTTTTTCATTAGTAATTCCACCAGAAACTTTTTTTGTTTCAGTCTCTTTTAAAACGATGGTAGCATATTCTAACGGTTCTTTAGTATCTGCATCAATAACTTTACCGATTAAGGTAATACTGTTAATGCTAGACGGCTTTTGAGCGATTAGAAATAGTGAAGTGAATAAACAGAATACTAGTAGTGTAATTTTTTTCATTAGTTAGTTGGATATTTATTCATTTTAAAACAACAAAGAACTAATTAAGTTTGAGAGTTAATAGTTAAAAAAAAGTTAAAGAAATTATATGAATAGAATTTAAATAATAGCTGCTATTTTTTCTGGTGGTCTACCAATAACTGCTTTGTTATTATTGATTACAATTGGTCTTTCAATCAATTTAGGGTTTTCTACCATTGCAATAATAATTTCTTTATCAGAGAGTTCTTTTCCTTTGTAATTCTCTTTCCATATTTTTTCATTTTTACGAACTAAATCAATAGGAGAGATGTTTAAAAATTTTATTAACTCGTTTAATTCTTCTTCGGATAAAGTATGATCTAAATATTTTATAACTTCAAACTCTTTTTTAGAATCTTCTAAAATCGCTAAACCTTGTCTAGATTTTGAACAACGTGGATTGTGGTATATTTTTATCATTTTTATTTAAGTTTTAAATATTACGAACTCTTTTTCTGCCCATTTAACATTAAGTAAGACTTTAAAAACGGATTTATATCTCCATTCATTACATTATCTATATTCCCTGTTTCGTAACCTGTTCTTACATCTTTCACCAATTTGTAAGGATGCATTACATAATTTCTTATCTGGCTTCCCCATTCGTTTTTCATTTTATTGGCCTCAATATCATCTCTAGCCGCTTGTTGTTTTTGCAATTCAATCTCGTATAATTGAGATTTTAACATTTTCATTGCAGTTGCTCTATTATCATGTTGAGAGCGAGAATTAGAACAGGAAATTTGAATTCCAGTAGGTTTATGTGTTAGTTGAACTTTTGTTTCAACTTTGTTTACATTTTGCCCTCCAGCTCCACTAGATCTTGCAGTTACAATTTCTATATCTGCTGGGTTTACATCTATTTCTATAGAATCATCTGCCACAGGAAAAACGTAAACAGATCCAAAAGTTGTATGTCGCTTTGCATTAGAATCGAAAGGTGAAATTCGTACCAATCTATGAACACCATTTTCTCCTTTTAACCAACCAAAAGCATAATCGCCTTCAATTTCTATCGTAATTGTTTTTATTCCCACAACATCTCCCGCTTGATAATTCAATGTTTTTAATTTAAAACCTTGCTTTTCTGCCCACATTGTGTACATTCTAGATAACATTTCTACCCAATCACAACTTTCTGTTCCTCCTGCACCTGCTGTAATTTGTATAGTTGCAGATAAAGAATCTCCTTCTTCAGAAAGCATATTCTTAAACTCTAAATCTTCTAAAAAAGAACTTGTCTTTTCAAACTGTTCTATAACTTCATCTTCTTCAACTTCACCTTCTTTGTAAAATTCATATAACACATTTACATCTTCATTTAAACTGATTGTTTTCTTGTAATCTTCAACCCATTTTTTCTTAAAACGAAGTTCTTTCATTATAATTTCTGCTTGTTTTGGATTGTTCCAAAAATCTGGATTTACAGTTTTTTCTTCTTCGTTCGAAATTTCAATCAGCTTTTTATCAATCTCTAAATAAGATTTTAATTTTTCAATTCTTGAAGCAATATCTTTAAGTTGGTCTTGTGTAATCATAAGTCAAACAAAAATAAATTAATTTTTAAGATTTCTTGTTTTAAAACTGATCCTTATTTTATAGATTTATACAAAATATATCAAACATGAAAAAATTACTACTTATCCTTTTTTTTATAGCTGTCTCTTTTGATGGGTTTTCTCAATTTTTTACAGAGAAAACAGCAAATAAATTGCAAAAAGGAATTACAAAATATGAAGGCTATTTTACATTTTATTATGATGAAAATTCCGATAAAATATTTCTTCAAATTGACCAATTAGATACTGACTTTCTTTATGTTCGTTCGCTTTCAGAAGGAATTGGTTCTAATGATATTGGTTTAGATAGAGGTCAGTTAGGAGCAGGGGTTGTAGTTCATTTTAAAAAAGCAGGTAATAAATTAATGCTGATTCAACCGAATCAAGATTATAGGGCAATTACAGATAATGTAGAAGAAAAAAAATCAGTACGAGAAGCGTTTGCAAAATCTGTTTTGCATGGTTTTGTGATCAAAAAAGAAAAAAAAGGCATCTATTTAGTGGATGCAACTGATTTTTTTATGAGAGATGCTCATGGAGTAAGTAGCACTTTAGCAAGAAATAAGGAAGGAACTTACAGTTTAGACGAAAGTAAATCTGCTTTTCATTTGGATAGAACAAAAGCATTTCCAAAAAACGTTGAGTTTGATTTGATGCTGACGTTTAAAGGTTCTCCGAAGGGATCAAATCTTAGAAGCGTGTCTCCCAATGGATTTTTGGTTACCGTCCATCAGCATCATTCTTTTGTAGAATTACCAGATAATAATTACAAACCAAGAAAGTTTGATCCACGTTCAGGAGGTTACCCAATGTCATATTTAGATTACGCAACGCCGGTTAATCAATCAATAAAAAAGAGATTTATTTATAGACATCGATTAGAAAAGAAAAATCCAGAGGCAGAAATTTCTGAAGCTAAAGAACCAATTATTTATTATTTAGATAGAGGAACTCCAGAACCAGTGCGTTCTGCTTTATTAGAAGGTGGAAGTTGGTGGAATCAAGCTTTTGAGGCTATTGGTTACAAAGATGCCTTTCAAATGAAAATGTTACCGGTAGGCGCAGATCCTTTAGATGTTCGTTATAATATGGTGCAGTGGGTGCACAGATCTACAAGAGGTTGGAGTTACGGCAGCAGTATTTCTGACCCAAGGACAGGAGAAATTATAAAAGGTCATGTTAGTTTAGGGAGTTTACGTATTCGTCAAGATTTTTTAATTGCTCAGGCTTTGCAAGCTCCTTACAAAAAGGATGCTGTAGACGATGATTTTGCTTTGCAAATGGCAATTGCAAGAATTAGACAATTATCTGCACACGAAATTGGACATACGTTAGGTTTTGCGCACAATTTTGCTGCAAGTACAAACGGAAGGGCTTCTGTGATGGATTATCCGCATCCAAAATTTAGTTTAAAAGAGAATAAAATTGATTTTTCTAATGCTTACGATACTAAAATTGGAGTTTGGGATAAAGTTACTGTCGCTTATTTTTATCAAGAATTTGAGAAAGATGAAGAGAATGAGTTGCATAAAATTTTAGAAGATGCATTTGCAAGTGGATTAAAATATTTGTCCGATGCTGATGCAAGGTCTCAAGGAAGTGCAAGTAGTTCTGCGCATCTGTGGGATAATGGTTCAAATATTCATGATGAGTTGTATAATATTCTTAAAATTAGAAGAACTGCTATCGAAAATTTTTCAAAAGATAATATTAAAACTAAGCAGCCTTATTCTGCTTTAGAAGATGTGTTTGTTCCCTTGTATTTTTTTCATAGATTTCAAACGGAAGCTGCGGTCAAATTAATTGGCGGTTTGGAATATAGTTACGCCGTAAAAGGAGGTAATCAAACGATCGTAAAAAGAGTTTCAGGAACAACTGAAAGAATTGCTTTACAAGCAGTTTTAAAAACGATTGCTGTAGATGAAATTGCAATTCCGAAAGAAAAGTTAGTACTATTTCCGCCAAGAGCCATGGGGTTTGGAAGAACAAGAGAATCTTTTAAAAGTGATTTAGGAGTAGAGTTTGATGCATTTGGAGCTGTAGAAACAGCTAGTGAAATGACATTAAATTTATTATTAAACCCACAAAGGGCATCGAGGTTAATTGCGCATAAAAGTTTAAATAAAAGACAGCTAGGTTTAGTCGAGTTGCTCGATGAGTTGATAACAAAAACTATAAAAAAAACACATAAAGATTCTTATTATCAAGAACTACAAAGTGTCATAAATACAGCGGTATTAGAACAACTATTTTATCTAGCAGCATATAAAAATCAGTACAAACAAGTAAATGCAATTGTGATGCATAAATTATCTGAAATTAAATCAATTTTACAAAATAAAAAACTAGAAGGAATTCAGAAAATATATAATTTAGCAATGATAAAAATGATTGAAGATTTTGTTAAAAATCCTACATCATTTAAAAAATTAAACGCCCCTAAAATTCCAGATGGATCGCCAATTGGAAATGATTATAAATATTAATTTATAAAATATAGTGTTTACCAAAATCGTGACATAAAAACCTAAATATGATAATAGACCTAATATCAGATACAGTAACTAGGCCCACAATTGGAATGTTGGAGGCGATGATGCATGCAAAAGTTGGTGACGATGTTTTTAAAATGGATCCAACAGTCAATGCTCTGCAAGAAAAAGCGGCTGCTATGTTTGGAATGGAAGATGCATTATTTTTTCCTTCAGGAACGATGGCAAACCAAACAGCGATAAAATTACACACGCAACCTGGAGATAAATTAATTTGTGATAAATATGCACATGTTTATAATTATGAAGGTGGAGGAGCTGCATTTAATTCTGGGGTAACCTGCAAATTAATTGATGGAAATAGAGGTATGTTTACCGCCGAGCAATTGCAAGAAGCGGTTGCTGGTAGATCAGATATTCATGTTCCGTATTCTAGATTAGTTTGTATTGAGAATACAACAAATAAAGGTGGAGGAGCTTGTTGGGATTTTTCTGAACTAAAAAAGCTTCAAAAAATTTCTACAGACAATAATTTGGCTTTTCATTTAGATGGAGCACGTTTATTTAATGCTTTGGTAGCAAAAAACGAAACTCCGCAACAATATGGACATTTATTTGATACTATTTCTATATGTTTATCAAAAGGTTTGGCGGCTCCCGTTGGTTCAATTTTACTAGGCTCTAAAGAGCATATAGCAAAAGCTTTAAGAATTAGAAAACTTTTAGGTGGAGCTATGAGACAAGTTGGTCTTTTAGCAGCAGCAGGTATTTATGCATTGGATAATCACATAGAAAGATTAGCTGAAGATCATCAAAAAGCAAAAGAAATTGGAGAAGTTCTAGAGTCTGTTGCTTATGTAACAAAAGTAGAAACGATAGAGACCAATATCATTATTTTTTATGTTGACGAAAAAATAGGCGCAGATAATTTTATTCAGAAAATGAAAACTAAAAATATTCTTTTAACCCCAATGGGTGAAGGTAGAATTAGAATTGTTACCCATTTAGATTACACGAATGAAATGCATGAAATTTTAATAAAAGAGCTAAAAGAGTTTTTAAAATAAAACCGTAGAACTGGAAAAAAAACAAGAAATAAAATGATTTCTAAATCTTTTATTATTTCAAAAGATTCTGAATTTACTGAGAAACAATTTAACACAAATACTTTAAAATAAAAGGAGTTTTTTTATGAAAATATCTTAATTGGTGTCATTTACTTTAGCTAATTCTTTATAATTTCTATTTAATTTTCTTAATAAAATGCCATATAATAATTGATAGAAAAGCCATAAAACCCCTAGAATTAATAATGTAGCAATTAGAGTAGCGATTATTATTAAAATAATTTGCTTGTTGTTTAAATCATTAAAATTAGTATTTATGGATGCTATGGTAACAGCAATCATAACTAATGCCATATAACTTAAATTAAACAACACATAATTACGAACTGTTTTCCTAGTTTTTATTATTTTTTTCATCAATGTTTTTGTTGAATCTGTAGTAGAAATTCTTTTGTAATTTAAATAGAACATTACTAAAAAATAAAACAATATCACATAAGCTACAATTTGCGAATAGAAAATAAAGTTTTTTAAACCCATTTTTTCGTATTCAGTATAAACCTCCTCCATGTCGAATACAAAGTATAGTGAGTTTAAAATCACAAATTCTAAAACACCAATAATAAAAATCCACTTTACAATTGATGATGATTTGGAGTGCGCTAACTTATAAATTTCTAAGGCAGAAAACTGTTTAGTCTCGTCAGGTTGATTATCCCAGGTTTTTTTATATTTCTCTAATAAATCCATAATTATGGGTTTAATATATTTTTTAATTTCTCTTTTGCTCTGCTCATTTTTACTCTTGCATTCACAGAAGATATTCCTAATGTTTCAGAAATCTCCCGGTAAGGTTTGTCTTCTAGATATAAAAATATTAAAGCTTTATCAATATCATTTAATTTATGAATTGCTGTATACAAAGCTTTTAATTGTAATTCTTCTGTATTATCATAATCTGTGGCTTTAATTTTGTAGGTAAAATCACTAATGTCTTGTGTTTTTATGGTTCTGGTTGATTTTCTATATAAGGAAATTGCAGTATTTAAAGCAACTCTATACATCCAAGTACTAAATTTAGAGTCTCCTCTAAACTTTGAGTAATTTTTCCATAGTTGTATCGTTATTTCTTGAAATAAATCATTGTGAGCATCTTGATTTGTTGTGTAAATTCTACAAATTTTATGTGCTATATTTTGATTGCTTTCAAAGTCTGATAAAAATTTAGTTTCTAAATCTTTTTGCACCCGATAATAAGTTAGTTTGGTTATAAGTAGTGTAAAAGTATAAAATGTTACAATTTTCTAAAAAAATATTTACAGTTAATTATTTTTGTTAAATTTGTTCAACGCAAAATGTATAAAATTGAACAATATTAAACAAGATTTTACAATTAAAGACCTTGAGAATATTTCAGGAATTAAAGCACATACCATTAGAATATGGGAAAAACGTTATAATTTATTAAAACCTAAAAGAACAGAAACAAATATTAGGTTGTACACTCCGGGGGACTTAACTAAACTTTTAAATATTGTTCTATTAAACAATAATAATTTTAAGATTTCTAAAATAGCAGAACTCTCCGATGAAGAGATCACACTTCAATCAAGAGAATTAGCTTTTAATACTGCAATTAATGATGAGGCTATAAATACTTTTAAGTTAGCCATGTTTCAATTTGATAAAGTTCTTTTTAATAACGCTTATAATACTTTACTGCATAAAAAAACATTTAGAGAGGTATTTAAAGATGTTTTTATTCCTTTTTTAGAAAATATAGGGTTACTTTGGCAGACCGAAACTTTACTGCCTGCCCACGAGCATTTCATTTCGAATCTAATTGCTCAAAAGATTCAATCTAACACCGAAAAATTACAATATAATATTAATGATACCAGTAAAACATATGTATTGTTTTTGCCTGAAAATGAAATTCACGAACTAGGACTTTTATACTTGAACTATGAGTTGGTTCTTAGAGGATTTCACACCATATATTTAGGACAAAGTTTACCTTTAAATAATTTAAATTATTTTTTGGAAAGTGAAAGGGAAATATGTTTTATAACCTCTTTAACTATTCAGCCCTATGATGATAAAATTGTAGATTATTTTAATGAGATTAATGCAGTTATGGGTATTACTAAAAATGAGTTTATAGCAACAGGGAGGAAAGTGAATAAAGTAAAGCATCTCAAATTGAATCCAAATATTCAATTATATGATTCTATTCCAGATTTGTTAAAAGTACTATAAAATTGCATTCTTTTGCACTTAATTGTTCAATTAATAAATATATTTGTTAAACAAAATAAATAATGAATAAGAATATACATATTATAGGTTCAGGTTTTTCGGCTTTAGCATCTTCTTGTTATCTTGCAAAACAAGGATATAGTGTTACTGTTTTAGAAAAAAATGATACATTAGGTGGCAGAGCAAGACAGTTTAAAAAGGATGGTTTTACGTTCGATATCGGACCTTCTTGGTATTGGATGCCAGACGTTTTTGAGCGTTTTTTCGCTGATTTCGGTAAAAAACCTTCGGATTATTACACGTTGGATAAATTGAGTCCGGGTTATGAAGTTTACTTTGGTGAAAAATCTTCTTTAAAGATCTCTGAAAATCTAGAAGATATTTATAAAATGTTTGAAGAAGAAGAGAAAGGAAGTGCAAAACATTTAAAATCGTTTTTAGATTCTGCAAAATCTAATTATGATACCGCTATAAAAGATTTAGTCTATAAACCTGGGGTTTCGCCGTTAGAGTTGGTAAATACAACAACGATAGCAAGAGTTACACAGTTTTTTTCTACGATAAGAAAACATGTTAGAAAAAATATAAAGAATCCTAAATTAATAAAGATTTTAGAATTTCCTGTATTATTTTTAGGAGCAAAACCCAGTAATACACCTGCATTTTACAATTTTATGAATTATGCAGATTTTGGTCTAGGAACATGGCATCCAAGAGGAGGTATGTATACCGTTATAGAAGGTATGGTTTCTTTAGCCCAAAGTTTAGGCGTAAATTTTAAAACCAATTCTAACGTTGAAAAAATTATTACAGATACATCAAAAAATGTTGTTGGATTATTGGTTAATGGTGAGAAAATCGAGACAACTTTAGTTTTAAGTGGTGCAGATTATCATCATACAGAAACTTTATTAGATAAAAATCTAAGACAATATTCAGAAAATTATTGGGACAAAAAAACGTTTGCACCTTCATCACTTTTATTCTATGTTGGTTTTAATAAAAAGATAGAAAACGTAAGTCATCATACCTTGTTTTTTGATACCGATTTTGATGCTCATGCAAAAGAAATATATGATAATCCGCAATGGCCGTCAGATCCTCTTTTCTATGCAAATTTTACTTCAATAACAGATAAAACATCTGCACCTGAAGGCAAAGAAGCAGGATTTTTCTTAATTCCATTAGCACCAGGAATTGAAGATACCTCAGAGCTAAGAGAAGAATATTTTCATAAAATAATGGATAGATTTGAAAAATTAACAAATCAAAAAGTTAAAGAACATGTGTTGTTTAACAGATCTTTTTGTGTAAATGATTTTAAAGAAGAATACAATTCTTATAAAGGAAATGCTTACGGTATGGCAAATACACTTTTACAAACTGCTTTTTTAAGGCCAAAAATAAAGAGTAGTAAAGTAAATAATTTGTATTTTACGGGCCAATTAACAGTTCCTGGTCCAGGTGTTCCACCTGCATTGATTTCAGGAAAGATAGCATCAGAATTAATCTGTAAAAATCAATTATAAAATGAAAGACTTATTTGATCGAGTTTCTAATGATTGTAGTAAACTAGTTACAAAAAGTTATAGTACATCTTTTTCTTTAGCTGTAAATATGTTGTCTCCAATTATTAGATCAGATATTTATAATATTTATGGTTTTGTCCGTTTTGCTGATGAGATTGTAGATACTTTTCATGATTACGACAAAGAAAAATTAATGGAGCATTTTGAAAGAGATTATTACCTTTCAAAAGAGTTTGGTATTAGTTTAAACCCAATTTTAAATTCATTTCAGCAAACGGTGAATAAGTATAAGATTCCTGATGAAATGGTGCAGGCTTTTTTAAAAAGTATGAAAGCTGATTTATTTAAAACTGAATATCAAACAAAAGCGGAATATGACGAATATATTTATGGTTCTGCAGATGTTGTAGGATTAATGTGTTTAAAAGTATTCGTAAACGGAAATGACCAAATGTATGAAGCATTAAAAGATGCGGCAATGCGTTTAGGATCTGCATTTCAAAAAGTGAATTTTTTGCGTGATCTCAAAGATGATTATGAGGTTTTAAATCGTTCCTACTTTCCAAATATAAATTTGGGAGAACTAAATGCAGCTTCAAAACAAATTATTATTGATGAAATTGAAGATGATTTTGATTTTGCTTACAAAAATGGGATTCTAAAATTACCTGTTGAAGCAAAATTTGGAGTGTATATGGCGTATAGATATTACAGAAGATTGTTAAAAAAATTAAAAGCAGTGCCCTCAGAAAAAATCATGGATACTCGTATTCGTATTTCAGATCCAATGAAAATAAACTTATTGGCAAGAAGTTATGTGAAATATAAATTAAATATCATAAAATAATGTTCGGACTAATTACTCTTGTTGTTTTTTTATTGATGGAAGGCATCACTTGGTGTACACATAAATTTGTAATGCATGGTTTTGGATGGTATTTGCATGAAGATCATCATCAACCAAAATACCAAGGTTTTGAGAAAAATGATGCTTTTTTTGTTGTTTTTGCCATCCCTAGTATTGCTTTATTCTATTATGGTACATATACAGAACATACCTATTTGTTTTTTATAGGATTAGGTATTTTATGCTATGGATTGGCCTACTTTTTGGTACACGATGTATTAATTCATCAACGTTTTAAATGGTTTAAAAACACCAACAACTTCTATTTGAGAGGATTAAGAAAGGCGCACAAGATTCATCACAAAAATATGAGAAAAGAAGATAGCCAATGTTTTGGAATGTTGTTTGTACCCTTTAAATATTTTCAGAAACCTAAAATTTAAATATTAAGTTTAAAGGATACTTTACTATATCCTTAACTCTTTATTTAAATATTAAGCTCATTTAACCCAAATGAATTATTACGATTACATAATTGTTGGTGGAGGTGCTTCTGGCTTAATGATGGCGTACAGAATGTCTAAAGATGCTTTTTTTGATGATAAATCAATCCTAATTTTAGATAGAGAAAAGAAAAATGCAAACGATAGAACTTGGTGTTATTGGGAAACTGATAATGATGAGTGGAATGGAATTGTAAGTGCATCTTGGAAAAATATTATTTTTAAAAGTAAATTGTATGCTACGAAAGAAAATATTGCTCCTTATCAATATAAAATGATTCGTAGTAAAGATTTTTATTCAAAAATCTGGTCTCATTTAGAAACAAAATCAAATATTACTTTTCAAACAGCAAATGTTGTAAGCCTTCATCAGGGAGTTGAGGAAGCAGAAGTAATTACTGCTGGTACAATTTTTAAAACAAAGACAATTTTAAACAGTATTTTGTTTACTGATGCGTATAAGAAACAAACCAAATATCCTGTTTTGCAGCAGCATTTTGTTGGTTTTTTTATACAAACGAAGAAAGATTTTTTTGATGATAGTGCTGCCACTTTTATGGATTTTACAGTGGCTCAAAAAGAAAATACCCGTTTTATGTATATTTTGCCTTATGCTAAAAATGAAGCTTTGTTTGAATATACCTTGTTTTCAAAAGATATACTGCCTTATGAAGACTACAAATTAGAAATTGAAAAATATTTAAAGGAGAGAAATATTACAGATTATGAAATTGTAGAAAAGGAGCAAGGTTCCATACCTATGACGTGTTATAAATTTTGGAAACACAATTCTAAAAACATCATCAATATTGGTACAGCAGGAGGTTGGTCTAAAGCAAGTACGGGTTTTACCTTTAAAAATACCACTAGAAAAACGGCAAAACTCATTACGCATATAAAACAGGATAAACCATTAACAGAATTTCATAAAATTGATAAATTTTGGTTTTACGACCTATTGTTGTTAGATATTCTCTCTAAAAAAAACCATTTAGGAGCTTCCATTTTTGCGAAAATGTTTCAAAAAAATCATCCAAAAAAAATATTAAAGTTTTTAGATGAAGAGACTTCTTTATTGGAAGATTTACAAATTGAATTAAAAATGCCTCCAATTAATTTTATCAAAGCACTTTTTCAGAGAGTTTTTTAGGCTTCTCTATAGATTGGATAAAAGGATTTAAAATACAGTTTTTTTTATAAAATGAAACAAAACAGACCAAACACTCAATTTAGGATTTGGCAAATTACCTTTACCCATCATTTTCATTTGATGAGAGAAATAAGAAATATCCAAGAAACCCATTTTATCAATAAATTTTAAACCTGTCTTCACAGGTGGAATATGTACTTCTGTTCTTGTTCCTTCAAAAAATTCTTTAGAAAGGTAAGGGAATACAGCAAAAGGACGCGCTAAACCAACAAAATCCAATTCGTTATTCTCTATAGCTTTAGCCATTACATCTAAGGTTCTAAAACCTCCAGTTAATAATAAAGGCGCTTTTGTTTTTGCTCTCGCTTTCTGAATAAAATCTGCAAAATAAGCTTCTCTCTTTTTTGTGCTTTCTTTTACTTTTTTACCTGCACCCATCATTGCAGCTTTTTCGTAAGTACCGCCAGAAACTTCAATCATGTCCATACCTTCAGCAGAAAGCATATCTATTACTTCTAGAGATTCTTCTTCTGTAAATGCGCCTCGTTGAAAATCTGCAGAGTTAATTTTAATTCCAATAGGAAAACCAGCGCCAACTTTCTTTCTCATATTTCTGTAAATCTCCAAAGCAAAACGAGCTCTATTTTCTAAAGAACCTCCCCATTGATCTGTTCGTAAATTGGTCAGTGCAGAAAGAAACTGACTTACTAAATATCCATGAGCTCCATGTATTTGTACACCTTTCCAACCTGCTTTTTTAGCAATTAAAGCACAATCTCCAAAACCATCTATTGTTTTCCAAATTTCCTCTTCTGTCATTGGGCGAGGTTTTGGAAATATTGATTTCATAGGCAGTTGAACATCAGAAGCACTTACTACATCTTTGTTAAATTTGGGTGATTGTCTTCCAGGGTGATTAATTTGCATCCAAAGATGGCTTCCATGCTTTTGTGAAACATCAGCCCATTCTTTTAGTTCAGCCATATATTTCTCATCTTCTACAACAACATTTCTTGGTTCATTTAAAGCTTTACTATCCATCATTACATTTCCAGAAATCAAAATTCCTGTACCACCTTCTCCCCAAGTTTTATACAATTTTATAATTCGTTCAGAAGGTTTTCCACCTTCATCCGCATTGTTTTCACTCATGGCAGATTTTACCATTCTATTCGGTAAAATAACTCCACAAGGTAAAGTAAAGGCTTGTTGTAAGATATTTGCTGATTTCATTATGAATATGGATTTTTTGTGAAAGTAAATTTTGAAAGTGCAAATTAACTTTTATTAATGGATATTTAAAGCTTAATTGTTACATATAGTAAATATATAAAATGGGTATTTTCCCTATAAATTTTAACTTTATTTTCTTATGCAAAAACACTAACTTCGTTAAAGACTGATATGAGCGTAAGTTATCTTTAATCTAAAAATGAAAAAATTCTTAATTAAGAAGTTGATCGATTTTACTAGTTGGGAGAAAGTTACAAAATTAGATGACTTTTCTTATCCTTGGCAAAGCGAAAAATCCCCTGTTACTAGTTTTAGTGCATATTATGATGAAAATCATATCTATTTTCGTTTTGTTGCTTACGGTTCTAAACCTTTGGTTTATATAGAGGATAATAGCAAATTGGAAGTAATGCACTCTGAACGCGTAGAAATATTCTTTCGTAGAGATCAAAAAATGAGCCCTTATTACTGTTTAGAAATGGATCCGCATGGTCGTGTGCTTGATTACAGAGCTAATTTATATCGAAAATTTGACAGAGATTGGCAATGGCCTGAATCTTTATCGATTGAATCAAAAATTAATGAAGAAAACTATACAGTGGAAGGTAAAATAAGCTTGTCTATTCTTAATGAATTGGGTCTTATAAATAATAATAATATACAAATAGGATTATTTAGAGGTCATTGTACCAACTTGGTGGGCAAGGTCGCATTATTGAAATGGATTAGCTGGGTAGATTCTAAAACACAAGATGCAGATTTTCATGTACCGTCTGCATTTGGAATTCTTAAACTTTGTTAGTTTGGAAACTGAAGATAACAATGGCTATAAGTAATTGCTAATTATGGCCCACTACTGAAATTTCCTAAAGGTTTTCTGATAGGTGTGTTCTTGTAAATTTAATTACTAAAGTGTACAACTACTTATAGTCGAAACCGTTAATGAATCTTCAATTTTTGTCATCATCATTTATCTTTTCAATTAATAGATACAATATGATTTGATGCAAACAGTGATCTTGATTTCTGATATTTCTATTTGTCAATACTTTTTTTTGCCATTCCTACTTTCGAAGGAATTGCGAACTGATAAAGATTAGTGAAAATTAGTGGAATTCGTGTTTTATTAGTTTTTAGGATATTTTGCTGCAATCTTATCTAAACTTAAATTATGAATACTACCAACATGTGAATGTTGTTTTCCTAAATCGGGTTTATACGTCCCTTCTTGAACTTGGCCTCCAATTTTTTGATATGCTTCTCGAAAAGACATGCCTCCAACCACTAAATTATTGATGCTATCTACTGTAAATAAGTATTGATATTTTTCATCATTCAAATCGATATCTTTTACAATGACTTGTTGAATAGCATAATTTAAAATGTCTAAAATATCTTTTACATCTTCAAAAGCACTTATAATATTTTCTTTTAATAATTGAAAATCTCTATGGTAACCTGATGGTAAATTATTGGTGATCATGACCATTTCTGTATGTAAAGCCTGAATTTTATTGCATTTTCCGCGAATCAATTCAAAAACATCAGGATTTTTCTTATGTGGCATAATGCTACTTCCAGTAGTTAATGCATCAGGAAAAGAAATAAAATTAAAATTTTGACTCATATATAAACAAACGTCCATTGCAAATCGAGACATTGTATTACACAATCCGCCTAAAGCTGAAGCAATAGAACGCTCACTTTTTCCTCTACTTAATTGAGCTGCAACAACATTATATTTTAAAGTAGCAAAATCTAATTCTTTCGTCGTTAATTCTCTGTCGATAGGGAAGGAACTTCCATAACCGGCAGCAGAGCCTAAGGGATTTTGATCTACAATTTTAGAGACTGCATTTAGCATATATACGTCATCAATTAGTAATTCTGCATACGCAGAAAACCACAATCCAAAGGAGGATGGCATTGCTACTTGCAAATGGGTATAACCAGGTAATAAACTTTCTTTGTGTTTTTCTGCTAAACCTATAAGTGTATTAAAAAGTGTTTTTGTTTTATCATTTATAATCGCTAAATTTTCTTTATAGTACAGTTGCAACGACACTAAAACTTGATCGTTTCTTGAACGAGCAGTGTGAATTTTCTTACCAACCTCACCTAATTTATCGGTCAATTCCCATTCAATTTTAGAATGTACATCTTCAAAAGAAGGTTCAATTACAAATGTTCCGTTTTCTATATCTGAAGCTAATTTTTGCAAACCTCTTTTAAGATCTGATAACTCATTTGCAGTAATTATTCCAATAGATTCTAACATTATTGCATGTGCTAAAGAAGCTTGTACGTCATATTTTGCAATATGAATGTCAATTTCTCTATCATTGCCAACTGTAAAGTTTTCTATTTGTTGGTCTATTGAAAATCCTTTATCCCAAAGTTTCATATTTCTTTTTTTGTAATTAAACGATTACTTTATTTAATAATTCTACGTAAATCTGTATTCCTTCTTGAATTTCAGCTAAGTAGATAAATTCATTGGCAGAATGAGAACGAGTGCTATCTCCAGGTCCTAATTTTAAAGATTGGCAACTTAAAGCAGATTGATCTGATAA
>Ga0233426_10001595_pt1 | contig 20417 bp, 21 predicted proteins | sample SI_118_April2016_6_FD_179875 | JGI IMG/M metagenome (GOLD analysis project Ga0233426, IMG submission 179875) | Seawater microbial communities from Saanich Inlet, British Columbia, Canada - SI_118_April2016_10_MG | ecosystem: Environmental > Aquatic > Marine > Inlet | place: Canada: British...
GGCATTAACGCAGTTTGATAACTAGCTTTAAGAGCTTTTGCAGCGTAACTACCATCTGATTCTAATTCATAACTTTTAAGATAACTTTTTAAGGCTGATTTCCAATCTTGCATTCCTGTAAATGCAACCAACTCTGGATCTGATGCGGCAGTAGTTTCTGACTTAAGCTAAACGGAAATCAACATTTCGCAATTTTGCCAAAAGTCCACAAATTTATAAATTTGTTTGACAAGTTTACAAATAAGTGAAATAGTCAGACAAACCTCGTGTTTGGGGGGAATTTCGAATTCGAATGTATGCAAATTTTACGACACTGGCGGCATTATATGCATTCGTTTCGAGCGAATCCGATGCTGAAACGGTTTGTATAGGAAGGGCTGGAAATGGCTAAAAACAACTTACTTGAATTACTTTCATCTGACGAAAGCTTTGTCAGGAAGGGTTCGTCACAGCTTATTGCTGATCAACTTCTTGGATTAATCCAGAGCGGGAATTTAACGGCGGGTGACAAGCTGCCGACTGAGGCAAAATTGGTTGAGACATTTCGTGTATCGCGGCCGATTGTTCGCGAAGCATTGCGCGGGTTGTCGATTATGGGGGTTCTCGAAAGTCGCCAAGGTGGCGGAACTTATGTCACTGATCTCTCGCCCTCGCGACTCACCAAGTCGATGCAGTTTGTAATTCGTATCGATGATCAGTCTGCGGAAGCATTATCAGAAGCGCGCGCATTGGTTGAAAAAGAGATGATCTGTCTTGCAGTTGATAGGATTACAACCGAAGAGTTGGCACGCTTGGAAAGTTTCTTGCCGATGGGAGAGCGTCTTAAGGATGATCCAGTTGGTTTTCGTGTGATGGATTTGGAGTTTCATACGTTGATTTGGGAGGCCGCGGGCAACCCCTTCCTAAAACGGATAGCGGAGGGACTCTACAGTACCGGTGTTGAATACCGACGTATCGCTTCCGAATTGGAAAATGTTCTTTCCAAATCGGCTAAGGAGCACATCGAGATTTATGAAGCGCTGAGAACGCAGGATTCGGATCGTGCGGTGGCGGCAACGGTGGGTCATCTCAACTCGATCCTGAAATCCACCAAGATTGCCCTAACGCTGACATATAAGGATAAACGCGATGCTTCTTAAGAACAAGTGCGCGATCGTAACCGGGGGGTCCCGCGGAATTGGCGCGGGTATATCTCGCGCGATGGCGCTGGCAGGTGCCGATGTAGTTATCAATTATTTCAGTGAAAATGATGCCGAACTTGGTCTGACGGATGGAATTGAGGCCGTATTGGCCGACATCGAAGCGTCAGGACGCCGAGCAATTGCAGTCGAGGGTAATATTGCAGATCCCGAGACCGGACCAAAACTTGTAGAAGCTGCAGTCGCGGCGTTTGGGAAAGTGGATGTATTGTCATCTAACGCGGGGATTTGTCCTTTCCACGAATTTCTAGATATGCCGATTGAACTTATGCGCACAGTTTCGGCTGTGAATTATGAAGGCAGTTTTATGGTTGCCCAGGCCGCCGCGCGCCAGATGGTTGAACAGGGTCATGGTGGAGCTATCATTGCTACATCTTCAATTAGCGCGCTAGTCGGTGGCGAGATGCAAAGTCACTACACGCCAACCAAGGCTGCGGTTCATTCGATGATGCAGTCGGTTTCAATCTCGCTCGGCAAGCACGGCATCCGCTGTAACTCCATCATGCCGGGTGCCATCCTGACAGACCTCAATCGCGAAGTCCTCAACGGTACCGAAACTGCCGAGTATTTCCAGAAACGTATTCCGCTCGGTCGGTACGGCACGCCAGACGATATTGGCCAAGTTGCCGTGTTCTTGGCCTCGGATATGGCTCGCTATGTCACTGGCGCAAGCCTTCTTGTCGACGGCGGCATGTACGTAAATTTGCAGTAGCCAACCCGAACCGGATTAATTGAAATCAGAAGGAGAAGAACATGAACATGAACGATCCCATTAGGGTTGTCGATTCACATATTCACTTGTGGGATCTGTCAACGGGGCTGTACCCGCATTTTGAGGAACCGTCAGACAGTTTCATCGGTAATACGGCCGAAATCGCACGCAGCTATCTTTTACCTGAATTATTGGCTGAGGGTGGAGCTGAAGTTGCCCTTGAAAAAGCTGTGCATGTCGAAGCCTTCCCGACAGACCGAGTAGAAGAGACGCGCGCTCTTCAGTCGCTCGCCGAAGGAGCGGGCAAAGGCAAACCCCAGGCGCTTGTAGTGAATGTGGATCTTGCCGCAGAGAATGCTGAAGCGCAGATTATTGATCAAAAAAGTTTTGCCAATACACGTGGTATCCGGCAGGTGATGAATCTGCACAAAAACGCTGAATATTCCTACGGTGCACCTGATCATCTGGCCAATCCGGTTTGGATGCGAAACTTCGATCTGCTGCGGTCAAATGATCTGACATTTGATATGCAAATATACCCACATCAAATGGCGGGCTGCGCTGCCCTTGCAGCCAAAAACCCCGACGTAGGTATCATTTTGAACCATGCCGGTATGTTTGTTGATCGAACCCCTGATGGTTGGAAAGAATGGAAGAAGGGTCTGAGGGCGATGGCCGCCCAACCAAATATGACAGTAAAGATCAGCGGTCTCGGCATGTTCGATCACAACTGGACTGTCGAAAGTTTCCGTCCGTACATCTATGAGGTTCTTGAAGCATTCGGTCCCGACCGATCAATGCTTGCAAGCAACTTCCCGGTTGATAAACTTTTTAACACATATGTCCAACTTTGGCAGGCATTTGCCGAAATTATAGCACCGCTCTCCGAAAACGAGCAGGCGCTTCTCTTAAGGGAGACTGCAGAGCGGGTTTACCGGATATGACTTGTTCAATGATTGCAATGGTTGAGGCGTGCGCGTGATGGAGCAAATCGCTTTTACTATGCAGATAGATCCAAAGTTCCGCGATGAATACATGAAGCGGCATGATGCGATTTGGCCGGAACTTGTCGAGAAGCTGCGCTCCGCTGGTGTATCTGATTATTCCATTTTCGTTGATGAAGCTACAGGGCATTTGTTTGCAGTTTTGCGGCTCACAGAAAATCACGGAATGGACAAACTGGCCGAGGCAGAGATTGTTAAAAAATGGTGGGCTCATATGGCTGACATTATGGAGACCAACGACGACGAGTCGCCAGTTATAGGTTCATTAGAGCGCGTATTTCACATGCCCTAATTTGAACGACTATCGCAGACCAAAACAAAGCCATATGCATCCAATGTATGGCCAAAAAAGCTGCAAGTTGGAATCTAGAACGAAAATAAAACACTACCCAATTTGCGCCAGAATCGTTGAAAAGAAGGACTAATTTAATGACAAATCTATTAAATCCGGGTGTTTATCCAATGCTTTACTCCTTTTTTGGCTCTGACGGCGAACTCCGGCTCGATCCTTTCTCGCTGCAGGTGGACGCGGCCCTCGCAGCTGGAGCGAATGGCATTGCAGTCTTGGGGCTCGGGACAGAAGCAGCCAAATTGGATGTAGATGAGTGTACGGCTGTTATAACTACGGTTGCAAAGCGTCTTAACGACCGCGCTCCGATGATTGTAACTATCCGTGGAGAAACACCCGACGATCAGTTGAAAGCAGCTAGACGAGCACTTGATCTGGGCGCTACTGCACTGCTTTTGCAACCTCCGTCTGAACCGATCAGCGAAGCCGTACTCCTTACTTTCTTCTCAGAAGTTATTAATGCGCTCGATTGTCCGGTGGGTATTCAGAACGCGCCCGAATTCCTTGGATATGGTCTTAGTGACAGTAACCTTATTACGTTGGCGCGAAATCACACGAACTTTTCGATCGCGAAGTTGGAGTGCTCGGCATTGGCTCTTGAACCGTCGGCAAAAGCGCTCACTGGTAAGACAATGGTCTTCAATGGTCGCTGCGGCTTGGAAATGACGGATAATTTACGGGCTGGCGCTCAAGGACTGATCCCTGGGATCGAGACGATTGACCGAACGGCGGCAATTCATGCCGCATTCGTCGCTGGCGAGCATGAATATGCAGATGAGCTTTACGCAGATGTGTTACCGGCGCTGACATTCATAATGCAGGGAATTCCGCAGTTTCTGACCTATGGAAAGACGTTGCTAGCTCATCGCCTCAGCATCGAAATCGGCTCTGCGCGTGAACCTTGGCTTCAGCCAACTGAATTTGGCCTCGAATGTATCACACGGTACGCCACCCAACTTGGGGCGCTTCCGATCGAGGCCTGACGGCCAACCAAAATTTTGGCTACGGGCACCTGCCCGTGCCTACTTTAAAAGGAAATTAAACATGCAAATACAGACTACCACTCAACACAACTTCAACAACCAATGCGCTGTTGTCACCGGTGGCGCACAAGGGATCGGAGGCGCAGTTTCTTCGCGTCTCGCAGCTTCTGGCGCACGCGTTGCAATTTGGGATATCGAGCCTGATGCGATCGCAGCCGCCGAAGCGGCAATGGGCCCATCTGTGAAAGGCTTTGTCGTTGATATTTCGGACGAGGCGTCCGTTGAAGCGGGATTACAGGCTACCGTTGAATGGGCTGGCCCAGTTTCTATTCTTGTCAATTCGGCTGGCATTGCTGGGCCGAACGCACCGGTTGCAGAATATGACACGGAGGCTTGGCGATTGATTCAAAAGGTCAACGTTGATGGCACATTTTTTACCAATCGCGCTGTTGTTCCGGGGTTCATCGAAGCTGGTTACGGCCGCATTGTGAACGTATCTTCGGTTGCCGGGAAAGAGGGCAACCCCAACGCTTCCGCTTATTCGACGTCCAAGGCAGCGGTTATTGGTTTGACCAAGTCACTTGGGAAAGAGCTGGCCAATATGGACATTGCAGTGAATTGCGTGACCCCGGCGGCTGCACGGACGCGAATATTCGATCAAATGAAACAAGAGCATATCGACTACATGCTCTCGAAAATCCCGCGAGGTCGTTTTCTTGAGGTCGACGAAGCTGCAGCGTTGATTTGCTGGCTCGTTACGGCGGAGAACAGCTTTACCACCGGTGCTGTGTTCGACCTTAGCGGTGGTCGGGCAACATATTGAACAATTGATGAAGATTGAGGAGACAAGACTGTGAAAAACAAATTCGAAATCGTAGACGTGCGAACCTATATTATTTCCTCGCAGGGTGATGGTGGTGATTACGGCAGACAGAAGCAAGGCCACTGGCTAATAGACACGCTAATCTCGAATCCGATGTCCGGCTATGCTGACTATCGCGCCTCAAGGACAAGTTGGGGTCTTGGTGTTCTTGGCTCCATCGTGGTTGAGATCGAAACAGCCGGAGGTGTTACTGGCGTGGCCACCGGGTTCGGAGGACTCCCTGCGATCTGGCTAATTGAAAATCATTTCAAGCGCTTCCTAATGGGCGGTGATGCGCGCAACATTAATAAGGCTTGGGACCAGATGTTCCGCGCTTCGATGTTCTATGGACGCAAGGGAATGACGATTGCTACTTTGTCAGTTGTCGATTTAGCTATGTGGGACGTACTTGGAAAGCTGCGGCAAGAACCGGTTTATAATTTGATTGGTGGTGCATGCCACGAAAAAGTATCCTTTTACTGTACAGGCCCCGCACCTGATGCAGTTAAGGATATGGGTTTTTGGGGAGCTAAAGTCCCGTTACCGCATAGTCCATCCGAAGGAGAAGAGGGTCTTCGGGCCAATGTTGCTTATCTTGAAAAGATGCGTGACCTCGTGGGACCCGGTTATCCTCTGATGGTCGATTGCTACATGTCACTGACTGTTCCATATGCCATACGCTTGGCGGAATCGTGCAAGCATTTGGATATTTATTGGTGGGAAGAGGTTTTGCATCCTGACGATATCGAAGGATTCCGCCTACTTAAACAGGCACATCCAACATTGATGTGGACGACCGGAGAACACGAATACACCCGCTACGGTTTCCGTCGCCTTATTGAAGAACGAACAATCGATGTGCTTCAACCTGATGTCATGTGGGTTGGCGGTCTGACGGAGCTTTTGCGTATTACTGCTCATGCCGGTGCTTATGACATTCCTGTTCTACCGCATGGTAGTGGGCCGTATTCCTATCACTTCATTGCCGCGCAGGCGGCTCAACCGCATTGTGAATATGTAGCTGCTTCGCCGGATGGTCGGTCGGTCTTGCCATGTTTTGGCAAACTCTTTGACGGCGAAAACGTCCCGGTCGATGGGTCCTTGAAAATCAGTGACAGCCCCGGTTTTGGCATGACGATTGCTGATCGGTCATTGCTTACGCCTTATTCTGAGTGCGAGCTAATTGGACAATAACGTACAATTATAAAAGCCGGCCGATTTTCTAAGTCGTCGGTAAAGCTTTAAATCCCGGTGCCTAACAAATGGCATCGGTTTTTTTGTGAGGTAGACCTCGGCCACCTTAATCTGGTTTCATCTGCGAAGGCTCTAGATCACACCTATCTTTACCCAAATTGGATGGTCAATGATCAATTAATCAGCATTATATAGTGTTGTGTTTGGCCGCGCTTATAAGCAATAGCGAAGCAACAATTGGTGCTTAGCATAAGGCAGCGTTAGACCCAATATACGGCTGTAAATTGGGTCAATAGGCTGTCTTCTGTATGGCATCTCAGAGTATTCAATCACATTTTACTCAGAAGATTGAATAATCTTTGGGGTGGCGCTGTTACGTTTGCCAAGTTGGGGATGTGCTACGGCGCAAAAGCAATAAATCGCTCAAGCGCCGTGAGACTTCAATATTCTCAATCACCCGATCTTATGCGGATTTGATCAAAAGCAACCGCAGAGATTAACACTATGCCTCTTGTGATTTCTTGCCAAAAACTCGAAACATCAAGGAGGGTAAGGCCGTTATTCAAAGTGCCGAGGATTAGAACAGCAAGGACTGTCCCCCAGACGGAGCCACGACCACCATTGAGGCTGGTGCCACCCAATATGATGGCTGCAATGACCGTCAACAAGTGAGATCCTGCCGCATTAGGTGCAGCGGCGCCAAGCATGGCTGCAAGGATAATACCTGCGATAGCACCGACAATACCTGAAGCGACATAAAGGATAACCCGGACGCGGTCTACATTGATCCCCATGATACGACTTGCATCTGGATTTCCGCCCGTTGCATAGATTTCGCGCCCAAAGCGCGTTTTGGTCATAACCCACCACGCAGCGATACAGAACGCGATCATTATCAATAGTGGAACAGGGATTCCGAGGACACGGCCCGAACCCAGCCAATTAAATCCAGGTACAATCAGGGGTTTGCTCAATCCTCCTGTAAGGACCAATGCAGCACCGCCAAATATACTCATTGTGCCAAGCGTAACAATCAGTGGATCGAGGCGCAGTCGCGTTGTTAGGAAACCATTAAACCCGCCAAGCGCAGCAGCAATTGCAACTGCAATCGCACAAGCTGCCCATACATTGATTCCCGCTCCATATAATAGCGAAACAATCACTCCAGACACGCCAGCAATTGCAGCCACGGATAGGTCAAGCCCTCCAGCAATAATCAACGGAGTTCCAGCTATCGCCATAAGCCCGATTACTGACATGTTTGAGCCAATTGACATCAAATTACGTGTTTGAAGAAAGTATGGTGACAGCACACTAAATGCGATGAATATCATTATATAGAAGATACCCAGCGCGACGACGCCGGTCCAATCCTGACTCATCAAATTTCGAAATCCAGATCGACTGAATTTTACCTCTACCTTGTCTAAATTTCGCTCGGTCATACGGGTCTCTCCATTGTGTGCTGTGTTTGGCTGTCATTCCTTAGGGGTTGACTAACACTAAATAAAGGCCTAGTCAACAAGTGGTAAGGCCACTTGGCAACTTGTCAAAAATATGTATATTTCAATATACGGCGTGGCCGAAATATTATTGGGAGGGATTGGAAATCCTTAAAGATAAAGACATAAAGCCTCTCTCGAAAATTGGCATCTCAGAGTTGTTAATCGAGCGATTGCTTGGATTTGTAGTAGCCGGTCAACTTCAGCCAGGTGATCGACTGCCTTCGGAGAGGGAGTTGGCTGAACGGTTTGCTGTCAGCCGTCCCACAGTGAGAGAGGCAATGCGTGCATTGTCGGTGCTTGGAGTTGTGGAAATTCGTCATGGAGGGGGCGCATTTGTTAGCAAGCTGAACGCTGCTGACCTTCTTGGGCCTCTAAATTTCTTTCTCTCACTTTCAGATGTCTCCGTGGAAAATCTCTATGATGCCAGGCGATTGGTTGAGGGAGAAATTTGCGCACTAGCTGCAATGCGTGTGTCAACTGAAGACCTTGATTGCCTTGAAAATTTGATAGGTCAGCAAGAAGGCGTAAAAGACTATATCGAGGAGTATTTAGATCTAGATTCTCAGTTTCATGAGCGTCTCGGTGAGATTTCCGGTAACCCATTCTTATCACGTGCCTCCCAGAGTCTAAATGTGCTTGGCATTGAGTTTCGCAGAAAAGCTGCCAACACCAAGTCTGTGCCAACCGACTCCATCAAGGATCATCGTGCCATTTTGAGTGCGCTGAAAGAGCATAACCCAGAAGCCGCGCGCAAGGCGATGATTTTACATATGGATCAGGTGCTGGATGCAACGCGCGCCGGGATGGAGAATCCCGATGAATAGCGCATGCGAACGAAAAATTTATAAAACCATGGTTGGGATAATAGAGTGAAAAAGCGTCGGGTAGTTGTTACTGATTATACTTTTCTGGATGTGAATAGGGAAGAAGCCGCGGCACTTGCAGCTGGGTGTTCTTTTGAGTCTCATCAATGTCGCTCGAGCAAAGAAGTTGCGGATGCGATCAGAGGAGCCGACGTTGCTGTAGTGCAATTTGCGCCTGTAGATAGTGACGCTATCGCTGTTATGGCGGATAATGCTGCGCTAATTCGATACGGAATCGGTTACGACAATATCGATGTAAGTGCGGCCATAGCGCGAAATTTCCCCGTAGGGTATGTTCCAGATTATTGCCCCGATGAAGTTGCCGAGCACACATGTGCGTCGTTACTTGCGCAGTTGCGAAAGCTTGCAGGTCTTGATGCATCTGTCCGCGCCGGCGAATGGAAAGCCGTGGCCGTCGCAAAGCCGATGAAGCCGTTCTCTGAAACTCTGGTTGGTTTTTTCGGGTTTGGCCAAATTGGCAAGAGTGTTCACGCGCGACTAGCGGCGTTTGGTTTTCGTTTTGCCGTAGCGGATCCAGCTTTGTCCGAACAGGATGCGCTGGACCTCAATGTGACCAAGCTTTCAGCTGAAGAACTGTTTCGTCAGGCCGATGCTGTGTGCCTTCATGCACCCGCCAACAACGCGACAGTAAAATATGTAAATGCTGAACGACTCGCGACGATGCAGTCCCACGCTGTTTTGGTGAATACATCACGCGGTGCTTTGATTGATGAAACAGCTTTGGCTGAAGCGCTGAACAACGGTCAAATCGCTGGCGCAGCATTGGATGTATTCGAAAGCGAACCGCTTCCAGATTCTTCGCCTTTACGTCGCGCACCGGGTCTTTTGCTGTCACCCCACGCAGCTTGGTATTCCGAAGCAGCCATTGGGCGTCTGCAAACACTGGTCGCTGACGACATTGCAAATCACCTAGCCGGTCGTCCTTTGCGAAAACCGGTCCCGGAATCAGTAGCGCACAAAACTGCGCAATAACGCGCCTGTAACTGGGAAACCAAGGATAACTATCAGAACTACCAGGAAACTATCAATCAACTGTCAAATGGGAGGATACCATGACATATCGACTAGCTCTTACACTTGGAGCAACACTACTAGCAAGCACCGCTCTTGCGATCGGTCCTGAAGACTTAAAAGGACAGCAACTAACTGCAGACGAGTATGCAGAGCTGGTTGCAGCTGCCACCGCAGTAAACCCGCCGAATAACGGGGAAAACTACGTAATCGGGTTTGCGAATCTTGCCCGCAACGCCCCCTTCTTCTTTCTTGTGGAAGACGGAATTGTAAGCAATGGCGAACTTGCAGGAGCCGAAGTTCTGGTCACTGACAATGCTTTCGACGGCGCCACTGCACTTGCCAACGCTGAAAGCTACTTGCGCCGCAATGTTGACTACGTGATCGAATTCCAGACCGATGCCAACTTTGGCCCAGTCATCATGAAAAATATGAATGAAGAAGGTATCAACGTAACCGCAATCGACATTCCAATGCCTGGCGCTACTTTCATGGGTGCGAACAACTCACGTTCTGGCTTCATGGGCGGCAACTATATTGGTCAATCCGCGCGTGCAAAATGGGGCGATGACGCTGTTATGAGCGGTTACATGGTTGTCGGTGAGTTGCCGCAATCTGGTGCTATTCCGGCTATGCGGACTGATGGTCAAGTTGCAGGTTTCCTTGCTGAATACCCAGACTTTCCTGCCGACCACATCATCAAGATTGACACTAAAGGAACACTTGAAGAAGGGTTCCGAGTCATGAGTGATCTTATTGGCCGAATTCCTGAAGGCGTGCCGATCATGGGCCAGGCGATCAACGATCAGTCCATTCTCGGCATGGCGCGAGCAGTTGAACAGAGCGGGCGTTCTGATGACGCTATCTTTGTTGGCATGGGCGCTGACGAAGGTGCAACAATGGTTACCTTGCCGAATTACCTAGCTTCTGTTGGATACTTCCCAGAAAACTACGGCAACTACTTGGTTCCGATTGCTCTGATGGAAATTGCAGGAGTGGATGTACCACCGGCGGTTCTTGTCAACCATATCATGGTTACAAGCGGAACAGTCTGTAACTTCTACCCTGATGTTGCGTGTACCGACGACGTGGAAATCGACTACGTTTTCCAGCAGGAAGCGTTCTTGGGCCATTTGGCCGATCAGGCTGAAAATCCGCTTCTAGCTGATTATCAGGATCTACTTCCAAAAGAATGATCACATAAGGCCGACGCCCGGCCCCTTCAAAGAGTCGGGCGTCAAACTTACGAAATATAAGAGGTGCTCCATGCTTTTGAAAATGTCCAATATCTCCAAGTCATTTGGATCTAACAAAGTATTAGACGACGTTCAGTTTGATTTGAACGGATCTGAGATTGTCGCGTTACTAGGCGCGAATGGTGCGGGCAAATCTACGTTAATGAAGATCATGACTGGCATTTATCATAGGGATAATGGCCAGATTGCACTGAATGATCAAATGGTCGAAATTAAAACACCCTCTGATGCAATGGCAAATGGCGTTCGCTTGGTTCCACAGGAATTACAGGTATTGCCTGACCTCAGTGTTGCAGAAAACATCTTCCTCGGGTTATGGCCAACCAATGGCGACAATCCGCTATCGCGCATCAAGCGCAAAGAACTTAATCAACGTGCTGCGGAAATCCTGGTCGATTTGGGTATCAGCGATATGGATGTCACGGCGAAACTCTCGCGCTACTCGGTTTCAGAACAGCGTCTCGTAGAGATCGCTCGTGCATTGGCTGGTGAGGCCAGAATACTGGTTATGGACGAACCAACTGCATCACTATCCGCCCCCGAATGTAGTCGACTTTTCGAAATCATGGACCGGCTGCGGTCACGTGGCGTGTCGATAATTTTTATTTCTCACTTCCTTGATGAGGTGTTCCAAATTTGTGATCGGATTGAAGTTCTCCGTGATGGGAAAAATGCTGGAACTTTTGTAACAAAAAGTACGGATCATCACGAAGTGCTAACCGCAATGCTGGGTCGCGAACTGAGCGACCTTTTCCCCGATCATGCTGCAAACCTTGGCGATGTGACATTTCTTGCTGACGGGCTTTCCGCGCAACCAAGAGTGAACGATATAGGGTTCGCTGTGCGTCGCGGTGAAATCCATGGAGTATTTGGGCTGATTGGGTCTGGTATCGAAGAGCTGGGCAAAGTGCTCTTTGGCCAGCAGCCAGCACAAGCGGGCGGCCTGACATTGCTTGGGAAACCATTTTCGCCAAAATCGGTCTCTGAAGCAATCAAATCCGGCGTTGGTTTTGTCTCGGGTGAGCGAAAATCTGAAGGTATCGTGCCAGACCTGACACTGCGGGATAATATTACTCTGCCGTTTCTTGGTCGGCACACTTCCGGAATTGTAATGTCGGTCGAGTCGCAGACCAGCTTCACTAAGAAATGGATCGAAGCGCTGGGAGTCATAACCGAAGGGGCTGAACAGAAAATCAGCGGATTATCTGGCGGAAATCAACAGAAAATCTGTATCGGGCGCTGGCTGGTTGATGGATTGCAATTGCTAATCCTAGAGGAGCCGACGCGTGGAGTTGATTTGGGTGCACGCAAGGATATCTATGCGCATCTGCGCAAACTTTCCGATGAAGGTTTATCCGTAATCGTAATTTCTACTGATGCAGAAGAGATTGGCGGACTGGCTGACACCTCAACGGTGCTAATTGACGGGCATGTTACCGAGCGGTTTGATCGACCAGTTGACGCCCAAACGCTGATGAAAACCGCGACACGCGAAGAAGCCGCCTAGATAAATTTTGATGAAAATAACTATGAACTAAGGGAGAATATTATGAAACTCTTACGATACGGTCCGCGTGGAACTGAAAAACCTGGTGTCCTGGATAACAAAGGAAATATCCGCGACCTTTCTGGTATAATCGGCGATCTTGCGGGCGAAACGCTTGCCAATCTAGATCGACTAACCGATCTCAATATCGAGAGTCTGCCAGTGGTTGAAGGTAACCCTCGGCTTGGTGCTTGCGTTAGTGGGACAGGAAAATTCATGTGTATTGGCCTCAACTATGCCGACCATGCCGAAGAAAGTGGACTGGCTGTGCCTTCCGAACCAGTTCTATTTATGAAAGCCACTTCGGCTATATGTGGTCCAAACGACCCAATTTTGATACCGAGAAATTCGGGAAAAACCGACTGGGAAGTTGAGCTAGGCGTCGTAATTGGCAAAAAGGCAAAATATGTTGATGAGGCTGATGCAATGGATCACGTTGCTGGGTTTTGTGTGATCAATGATGTCTCTGAGCGCGCTTATCAGATCGAACGCGAAGGCCAGTGGACCAAGGGGAAAAGCTGCGACAATTTTGGACAGACCGGCCCGTATCTTGTAACTCCAGATGAAGTTGGTGATCCGCAAAATCTTTCAATGTGGCTCGAGGTCAATGGCGAACGGGTTCAAAATGGCTCGACCAAGACGATGGTCTACGGAGTCAGCCATCTGATCAGTTATCTTAGCCAGTTTATGACCCTAGAGTCTGGTGATATCATCTCGACTGGAACACCCCCGGGAGTAGGCCTTGGGTTCAACCCACCGCGCTACTTGAAAGCTGGCGATATTGTTGAACTTGGTATCGAAAATCTTGGGCAGCAAAAGCAGTTTTGTGTGGCAGATGACTAAAGCGAAGGTACTGTCAGATTAAACTAGCTTGATATGAGCAGGGCTACTTTGTAACGTCGTCTAATGACAAAACACTCTCCATTTCGCTACTTCAAAACTAGCCCTGAAGTCATCCGACTTGCAGTCATGCTGTACGTTCGATTTCCGCTTTCGCTCCGTAATGTAGAGTGAGGCGTTGATGTCAGCCATGAAACGTTCTGTGCAGGCAACAGCTCACTTTTTGTAGGGGGTGTACGGTGGATAGGGAGGGCCCGCCATTAGGTCCGATAGTGCGGCATCTTGTTCTTCGCTGTATCCAAATTCATAAACAGGGCATATCTGACTCATCAGTATATATAAAAATGATACGAATTATTGTATTGATAGTTTCAATATAATTGGGTACTAATTAATTTTACTCAGACTATAAGAGTATCTAACAAAAGTCGTATTAACACTTTTCCATATTTGGGAAGGTGTTTTTTTATATAAATTAAGTCTTTTGTAATCTAGGCAGCTGAGACAAGTAGAAAGATCTAAGTTATGAGCTATGATGCCCTCACAATAGACACAAATGTCGTATATACAAATAGCAATTTTTTGAGCCATGGACTAGTAGGTCAGCTTGATCAATTCAAGGATGGATTGGTTAAATTTTTATTGTCAGAGATTATTATACTTGAGCTTTTTCAGAGCCAGAAAGAAAAGGCAAAAAAATCTCTAGAAGCTATGAACAATACTATTAAAATATGCTCCTTGAACGGACATCTGAACGAGGAAAACATCGGTGTTCTCAAGAATGTTCGGGATACCATGCAACAGCCAGAAGAACTTGGAAAACAGAAAATTGATGATTTCTTGAAATTTACTGGAGCAGAAGTCATTTCAGCAGATCAGGCCCAACTGAAATCAATAATAAATAAATACTTTAATAATGAACCTCCCTTTGGCAAAGGGAAAAAAAAGAACGAATTCCCTGATGCCATAGCCCTTTTGTCTCTAGAAGATTGGGCTGATAAAAAAAAGAAAAAGATTCTTGCTGTAAGCAAGGACAAAGATTGGAAGAGCTTTGCAGAACAAAGTGATAATATAGACGTAGTTGAAGATTTAGGAGAAGCAATGGTGCTTTTGAACGATCTCTCCAGTTCAATGATCCCTGCTGCCAAGTCGATACTTTCTGATATCAATGCCCTAGACCAAAATACAATATCATTTATAGATTCTAAATTAGAATATGCTGTGGAAACGGCTGATATATACCTCAGCTTTGATAGCTATTTACAGGTGGAGATCGATGCATACAACCTTAGCCTTGTAAGTTATGTAGTTAAGGGTTCGGAAGATGATAGTACAGAGATTGATATTGTGCGGGTTGGAAGTGAAAATTTTGCGTTCCGCATACCTGTCAAAATTATGGCTAGAGTAGATGCAGAAATCAACTTTTACGTTAAAGACTCAATAGACAGAGACTATGTTTATCTTGGCAACAATTTAATAGAAGAAGAAACAAGTTTTGACGCATATTTACTCCTTGAATGTAATTTTTATTTAAATGACCCTGATGATCAAAACTCTACTATTTACAAAATCGACAAGGTTGAGTTAATTGGCATTCCTTTCGAAATTGATATTGGCTATATCGATAATCCGCTTGCGGATGACTTTTACGAATGACAACACAAAACCCCTTTAAATATTTCAAAATTTCATTCACCCCATCTTCACCAACCGTCGAGCCATCACGATAAACTCGTCATCCGAACGTTGCTCAGCCTCATATGCGCGCTCCTGAAGGCGCTGGTAAGTTCTCCACCACATTCCCTTAGGCTTTTGTGCCATGTACGCTTCTAGTCCAATATTTCTGCTCAAGCGCCGTCGCTGCTTGTTGCGTTGCCTAAGTGCGCGATCCCACTGACTTTCATTCTTGCTTGAGTAGGCGAGGTGATAGCAATGCCTACAACGGAAGTGATTGCCAGCTGAGTAGAGTTTAACTACGCGCTTATTACACTTGCACCTGAAGTACGCTCTTGAACCACCAAAACGACAGGGTATGCGGTTGATGGTTACTGACTGATAAACGGTTCCAAATTGTTTGGTGGAGTAAGAGAGATGCAGATAATCAGCAGTTGCACGCATTCTGATAGAGGAGGTCTTTACACCATTGCGTGACCATGTGGTTGTCCCGTACCAGCCACACTTAAGGCAACCATCTCTATTGAGCTGATTTGCATCTAGAGAGTTGCAGTCCTCGATCTTTGGCTTGGTACTGCGCCGCCCTGATCCGTATCCGCCCATCTATATTCTCCGATTATAAGGTAATATTTTGGAAACTTTGTATCTAAGGGACAGGTGGGACAGTTTTTCCCCTAGCATTAGAAACTTATGGAAAACATATATTCTCATTTTTATACATATTTTCTCCAGATTGCAGTAGATAGAAAAAACCTGTCCCATCTGTCCCTCATATCCCTGAAGGTCTCTTAAGTTTGAGACCTTTTATTTTGCGGTCGCTTCCAGACTTACCACCTATAAAGCCTAATCTCTGAATGCGTGATGAGAATGTTTTTGTGGTGAGCAATGTTAAATGATTGCGTTCAACCCAATCTTTGTAGGATTTGTATAGGTCACTAAAATTCTCTGTAGCTTCTTGTCTTTCACCGCATTCTTCTATTATGAATTGAGCAACTTGATTGGTCTCTAGCTTCCATTTATCTCTGGCTTCTTGTGACGAGGTTGGAATAGTAAATCTATGAGTTACCGCCTTGGCGTATGCCCTCAAAGCCAGATTAAGTATTCCTGGTAATTCCTTTTCTAATGAATCTTTTAAATTGGTATTCTGTTCATGGGGCTGAAAAGTTCGGTTAAACGTCACAATAATGGCGCGTCTAAATAGTGCCTCTGAATAATCACTCGTTGGTGGCATGTGATTTGTTCCAAACCAACAAGTTGAGTATGGACGCATATTAAATGGGTTTTTGTATTTATGTTCTACAGTCACTGGCTCACCAGATGTAATTGACTTGAGTTCAGCGTCAGCCAATTTCTCACCTTCGCTCAGTTCTGTAACTATGTTTGCGAGCTTATTGTGGAGATGAGCGCGCTGGAAACTGCTTTCAAATTTAGATGGTTGAACGCCAGCAACATTACCCTGACCACAAAGAGCCTCTATGATTGCAAGGAGGACACTTTTCCCATTTGCCCCATTGCCAATAAGCATGATGAATTTTTCATGTCGTGAATGGCTCATTAGAGTGTAGCCAATCATTTGTAGTAGGCACTCAGCTTTTTCATTTGCGTCTTGGTCGTCAACAAAAATTTCTGCCAGAAATGTTTGAAATCCATCTGCTTTAGCATTTTGATCAAATATGATTGGTATCTGTGTCGTGCGGTATTCTTCTTTTTTATGTGGCTTTAATTTCCATTCGCCATCCTCAAGTTCGAGTTGCCCATTGGGGCAGTTAACAGTTTCTGGATTGCCCAAGTTGAATAGGTGATCCGCACTATTGATTTCTGATTTTAAAACGTCGCTGACACCATTAACTATGCCTGCGGTTACATCAATATCCTCGCTATCAATTACCCTTTGTGTAATTTGCTTGATTGTTCGGTCTGAACAAATTTGCCAAACACCTGAATGTTTCCACAGCCAAGTCTGATCTTGTGTGTGAAGTATGTTGTCTTTGCCAATTTCGGAAATAGTCTTTTTTGCGTGATCTAATTGGTCTGGTTCAGGAATGGCGTCAAATAACTCTGATTGCTGCTTGCGAATTGCTCTCAAAGTATATCCTGTTATCTCCTTAAGTTTTTTGTGGATCGTTTCTCGCTTTATTGCTGGCAAACTTTTGCTTTCATCAATAATGCCTTCAATGCCTTCAATATCGTCCTCAGATAATGCTTGGATTGCTTCTAGAAGCTCCTCAAATCCGCGTTTTGGAGTAAAGCCTTTCGATCTAGCACCATTGATCATTTTTTGAACTTCGTGGCGTGTTTGTTTGGCTGTATATTCAGGCAGTGTATGTGCTGCTGCAAGTATGTGTATTTCCTCGTCAGTATTTCCTTTAGCAATCCAGCTACCGATTATTCTCAGCATATTAATATGCCATTGGTCGCCCTCAAGTGCGGCTTGAGAGGCTTCTAGGCGGTTAAGCTTTTTGACACGCTTCCCCACTTTCTTTTTGGCTGGCTTTGAAGGTTTTAAAATTTCATCCCAGTCATCAATTCTGCGTAAGGCCATCAGTTAGACCTTTCATGCATTGTAACCAACTCTTGAACATATCCCTTGGCTAATTTATTTTTCTTAGGGTAGCTGACTGTTCCAGCCACGCGCATAATGCGAGATGGATTAACCACAGCTTTGTCAGTTTTGAATTGGATTGCTATTTGTTTTTGCTTTTCCTTCCAAAGCTGCAAATTTAGACAAGGCTCAGTCAATCGCCAGTAAGCGTGGCGGCGTTCATGGGGGATGGTTCCAGTTATCACAATGAAATCTGGTTTGATTAGATTTGATAGCTCATTTAATCCCTTAATCCCCAATTCATCGTCGGCGTCCGCAAAGCTGTAGTGAGCGCGCACTATGTCAACGTCTTTAGCGGCTTTGCCTGATATGATTACTGCATTCACGTCGATTGGATTAATTGTCATGTAGACGTTCAGTTTATTGGCATTCATTTGAACAGCCAGATCTGTTGCCTCAATAACAGCGTCCAATGCAAATATTTGTGATACTGTTGTTCTATTCTCGCCCAAACATCGTATTTCAAAGACCCCAGCTTGATTAGAGAAATCTTGCCAATCAAATATAATCTGTGAGATGAATTTTGATATCATTTGCTTGTCAGCGCAGATTATATTGTTCGTCATTTAAAGTACCTCGTACTTGAGGCGCATGAACCGATCAGGTATAATTGAGATGTAACTCTTACATTACACGTTCACTAAATCCACGAATATTGCGCCGTCAGTTTTATTTTGAATTATTAAGATTTTTACTGTCAGCTTGCGCAGTTAAATAATTATAAATTGTTGTATCAAACCAACCTGCAGCTCTACCACCAGATGTTAGTTTAAATGGTTTGGGGAATTTGCCTGCAGCAATTTGTTCATAAATTGTTGACGGTTGCAATCCAGTTATTTCGGGGAGATCTTTCATCCGAAAAATTCGTGTATTTTTTGTTTTGACTTCCATCTTAACCAACTCCTATTACAGCTTAATGGTGTAGTTGGATTATTATCTTATGAAAAATCATACGTCGAAGGATTTAAATGTAGCATTTTAATCCGTTTTATCTTCTATAATTACAAAGTCTCTTTTTTGTGTCTTTTTTATGTCATTCCAATTGCGACGCATTGTTTCTGCTGAAGGAGAATTAGGCCATTCTGCGTTAATTTTTTCAGTGGCTTCTTTAAGAGACATATTCTTGCCAGCATCGTCGTATGAATCAATAAGGGCTTTTATTAAACCATTTATATATTTTTTTATTATTTTAGTATTTCTTACATGTGCTGATTTTCGCTCACCTCGTTTTGCTTTTACGCCTAATGAAACTTCAGCATCTTCACCATTGTAGATCTCAAGTAATGCCGTAACCAAGAATTCTTTATCTTCAGAGCTTAGCTGTTTATCATCAGATATCTGACCAGCAATATTTTTTAATCTTTCTTGACCTTTTCTAACGCTCATCATCTTACTCCTTAGATTGTAGTTTTATATAATCGCCCCATGCGGCCATGAGTTCTTTGCGCCGCTCCAGTTGGTCACCACGTCTATAGGCTGCTTCTGCTTTGTTTTTGATGGTATGAGCCAATGCCAGCTCAATTGTTTCATTTTGAAAGGTGTGGGCTTCGTCCGCAGCCCAATCTCTAAAAGAACTTCTAAAGCCATGTGGAGTGTACGGGCCAAAGTCTATTTTCTTCATTAAGGCTAACATTGCACCGTTACTTAAACCTGAGCCTGTTCTCCATCCAGAAAAGACAAACTCTTCGTCATGGCGATTTGATTTTATGCTGGTTAGAATATCCATGGCTCTATTACACAGTGGAATTCTATGTTCTTTTCCTGCCTTCATTCTTTCAGGTGGAATTATCCAAACTTTTGAAGAAATATCAAACTCACCCCATCTTGCACCAATAACTTCACCTGTACGCGCTGCGGTCAGTATCATGAATTCTAAGGCCAAAGCTGAACTTCCACTTCTTTTGCGCAATAATGACATAAAGGCATTGATCCGCTTGTAGGGAACAGCAGGGTGATGTCTGACCTGTTTAACTTTGGCAGTATTTGCAAGAATTTTGTCAAGATGCCCTCGCAAACGTGCTGGATTTTCACCTTCAACATATTTTCGAGCGCACGCCCAATCCCAAATTGTTTCAATGCGTTGCCTAATTCGACTTGCCGTTTCAGCTTTCGATATCCAGATAGGTTCAATAACTTTAAGAACTAAGTCTGTATCAAGTTCTGAGAGAGATAAGTCTCCAATGACTGGGAATGCATATGTTGTAAGAGTATTTGTCCACTGTTGAGAGTGCTTTGCGTTTTTCCATTCTGGTCTTTTGCTAGCAATGCATTGTTCTGCAGCATCTCTGAAAGTTATTGTGCGTGCTTGTTGGAGTATCTTTGTGCGCTTCTCTTTGTTTCTTTCTTCAATTGGATCAAGACCTGATAGTACTAGACGTCTGCACTCAACAGCTAGTTCTCGTGCTTGTGCCATGGAGATTGTGTTCAATGATCCTAAGCCCATTTCTCGCTGTTTAGTGGTCAATGGTGATTTAAAACGAAATAGCCAAGACTTACTGCCACTTTTTGAAACTTGTAGATATAATCCTGCATCACAGCGGTGGTAACCAACTTGAGTTATTGTTTGTACGCTTCGTGCTGATTTTAAATTAGACATAATAACCTCTACCCACAACGCTACCCACAACAAAGTAGCAGATTACAGTAGGTCTGTACAGGTCTGTTAAGTTAAAAAGGTGTTAAAATAACTTGTAATAAGCAAATAAATAAGAAAAAACTATGAATAAAGACACAAGAGTACGGCGGACTGTCTCTCCGCCATCTGCTTCCCCAGATTGCAAACTAGCCCATAATTGC
>Ga0233426_10001604_pt1 | contig 20332 bp, 17 predicted proteins | sample SI_118_April2016_6_FD_179875 | JGI IMG/M metagenome (GOLD analysis project Ga0233426, IMG submission 179875) | Seawater microbial communities from Saanich Inlet, British Columbia, Canada - SI_118_April2016_10_MG | ecosystem: Environmental > Aquatic > Marine > Inlet | place: Canada: British...
AGGGCAACTTTTTCTTGTCTCGCTAGGAGAAAGTCGAGATTTTTAAAGACCTGAAGCTCACCGAATGATTTACTGAGATTGGACGATTCGATGCTCACTTTTCCCGAGCGTGGTGCTTTAGGAAATCGAAAGCGAATGTCTTGCTTGTCCGCTGAGTCGACTTCAAGTCGTTCGAGTTTGTCGAGCTTCTTAATCAAGGATTGAGCAAAGGCTGCTTTGTTCTTTTTGGCTCTGAACTTGTTGATCAGGATCTCGGTCTCTTCAATATATTTCTGTTGGTTTTTAACGGCTTGTTCTTGTCGGGCACGGTCGTCTTCTCTCCAGGCTTGGTAGGCTGTGAAGGATGCCTTGTGATCAAAGAGCTTGACCGGTGTAATTTCTACTGTGCGCGTCGTCAGGTTGTCCAAGAACGTTCTGTCGTGAGAAATCAATATGATTCCACTAGACGATTGCAGTAGAAAGTTCTCCAACCATTCGATACTTTCGAGATCTAAATGGTTGGTCGGCTCATCCAATAAAAGCAAATCCGGATTGCGCAATAAGAGTTTGGCGAGTTCAACGCGCATCTTCCATCCTCCGGAGAACTCACTCATTTTCCGATCCATGTCGGACGAGGAAAAGCCAAGACCTTGCAGGATCCTTTGGACCTGCTCTTCTAAGCTTGAACCACCGATCAAGTCGATGCGTTCATTCGCGCTAGTCAAATCTTCAATGATTTGCGCATACTCCTTGGATTCGTAGTCTTCCCGTTCGCTGAGTTGCTTGGATAGCTCCTCGACTTGCTTCTCTAAATCTTTGGCCTCCTCAAAAGCACTGCTGGCCTCTTCAATGATGGTGGCGTTTTCATTGTGTACCATCTCTTGAGCGAGGTAACCAATTTGCGCGCCGTTCGGCATGATGATGTTGCCCGTGGTCGGCTTCGTCTCACCGGCAATAATGCGGAGAAGCGTAGATTTCCCGGCTCCATTGCGACCAACGAGACCAACCCGCTCTCGTTTTCCAACGAAAAGATCCAGGGATTCAAAAAGAGTGCGTTGTCCAAAGTGGACAGAGACATTGGATATATTCAGCATGCGTGGTGCAAAGGTCGTTCATCAATTGGCATAAAAAAAAAGCCGACTCCACGAGGAATCGGCTTTTCATGCTGTTGCGATTGTCTTAATAATGCCACAAATCATGTTCAAGCAAGAACAAGTCGTGTTTGATGCGCTGGGATTCAGCTAGGGCATCGAGTCCAAGAGCATAGCTCGCAATCGAGCGGTCGTAAACGTTGGACTCTTTTACGATGAAGCTGTTGAAGAATCGCTTCTGAAATAAATCTTCGAACGTACGTCTTTGCGAGTCGTTCATCGGATTGTAAGCTTCCGCATTGGCGAATACATAACGACACTCGGGATAGTATAACCAGAATAGCGTTTGAGGGGCTTTCAATTCGCCTTCTTCATCGGTTTCCTGCCAAAGCGGCGCGATTCCTATGATCCGAACATACCGCTCTCCTCGTTGACGATCCCAAATCCAATCTTCCTTAACGAGGTACTTTGTAATCGCTTGGGATTCAATTGGACGTTGTTCTGGTCGATCTCCGATCTTTTCTCCTGTGTCCAAATCAAACTCAGGAATCAACACTGTTGGGTTAAGTACAGAATCAACCTGGTTGGGTGAAAAGGGATACCGGAATTCGTCATCATCACCAGCAGGACCAGTGCTATATGCGACCAAAGAGCCTTCGACCAATAATGCTTGACGAATCACATCGAAAAGACTCTTGCGATCAGCGATGGGTTTGACAGGATAGTAGAACGGATGGTTCATTTTCTCGCGCAAATCCACCTGTTGCCAGATTCTTTTGGTGTACATCACATCGGCCTCACGGAGGTACGGGTAAGGCACAACTCGTTTGGTGATATTGGATTCTTTAACGTAGGCTCCGTCAAGAACATTGGATACCTGTGCTGTACTCGTCAGGACGAATAAGCAAGAGATCATCATCAAAAGTGAAGAAGTGTATACTCGCATGTTTTCTGATTTTATCAGGATACTTTCAATTTCATTGGGGCAAGCTGACGTTCAGTGCCATCGGGCATAGAAACGACGATGTCCTCAATGTAAATAACATTTCCACGGCTCACGCGCTTCAGCAGTTCGCTCATGTCAGATGACAAGCGATTGCTGTTTGATTTTTTCTCAACCAACGTTCCGTCACGGCTGACCGAGATGCTGAAACTCTTGACTGTGACCTTGACGTCGAAGTCAAAGTTTTCCATTTTAGCACTGACCCCTGGAGCACCGAGGAGCGTGTTCTTACTAATCAAACGGTCCGAAGGCGTTTTGCCAGCAAAGGAAGGAACCGGGTCAGGAATTCTTTTGACACGGAAATCACGTGCGGGTAACGTTTTCTTCGACCCATCAGGCATCGTAGCGGTTACTGTGATCTTTGCTTCTGCAACTTTTCCGGGATCCACAACATACGTACCGTCGGTCTGCTTTTTGATTTTGTTGTCCCCGCTGATGCGGACTTCAAGAGCGTCACCTGCTACACCGGGAACAGAAACTTCAACTGGATTGGGCAGTCCACGATAGAAAACATTCATTTTGGTTGGAGAGACTACGAGGGCAGGCTCTGCAACAGTAAATGAAGGCGTATAAAAGGGATACGGCTCAATATTGCCGTCCGGTCCTTGGAACCGAATAAGTCCCTTGTAATTGACATCTCCGAGTTGCATTCCTTTCGTAGAAATACGAAGCTTGCCTAAGCCATCGATTCCTATTGGAAGTGATTCGATGCTTTCAAAGTCGAGCATGGATGAATCTCTTCCGTTGAACTTCTGTGCATCGACGTAAAATTCAGGAGGGTTGGTCCCGTCAAATGCCGCGAGCAACACATTCGCTCGGAAACTATCACCTCGTAAGATGTAGTTTGATTCCGGAACTACTAATGGGAGCAGGTTGGTGAATTTGTAAGACTTCGCGTCCACACTCCCAAGCAACCAGGACAAGATGTCTTCCTGAATGTCTTGAATGTCCAAGGTCATTTTGGTCATCAAAGGCATGACTGCCGCCAGAGGCACGTCATAGAAATTAGCAGCTTCCCAAAGGACTTCTTTGCCATCTTCCATTTCAGTCCCAAATTGGAACGTTTCATCGAGTTGTTCCAAAAGATTCGCAGGCAATGTTCGGGTTACGCCTTGGTTGTCTTTGAACGAAATGGCTTTGAGCTCATCTCTGTAAGACTCCATGCTTGTTCGCAGCTGAAGAGCTGTCCACTCGCCTTCCTTTGGGGCGTTGGGCGCTCCTCCGACCATGAACTCGGTCAACGCCATGTATTCATCTTTCTGGGCGATGTACGCTAGATTGAGTACGGTATCTCGTCCGTTCTCATCCTTGCCTAAAAAGCCATCAAAATTGGAGGCTTCTTGTTCAGCGTAATTGCCTGTGGATGAAGCCATCGCGCGCGCTTTCAATTCCGTGATGTATGCAATCAAGTCATTGGACGACTTGTTCACTTCGGTAGCTTGATCACGAAAAGGCTTTACTTTTTCTTGATTCTGGGCGTACTTGACTTCCAGTTCAGTATTGGTCTCGTTTACTTTGGCACTCAAGGTTCCTTGGGTGGTAAGTAGACTGTTTTCCACTTTAACGAAGCCGTTTAAGACTTCTTTGGATATGTTCAAGGCGAGCAGAGCGGTGAGTACGAGGTACATCATCCCGATCATTTTCTGCCTTGGTGTTTCTTTTCCTCCAGCCATGTGTTTGTTTTTAGCTATGGTTTGAACAAGGCATTAACCCTGCTTGCCCATGGCATTCAACATGTTGGAATAGACCGTGTTGAGAGAAGCCAAATTCTTAGACAACTGCGCGATGTTTTCTTTATACAATTTGGTATCCTCGATGGAGTCGCCCAAATTCTTAACCAATTCGCCCATGTTGCTGTAGAGTTCTTTGTTGACAGCAAGCTGCTCCAGTTGAGAGCCGTACATATCGTTTAAAGAAGTCAAGTTTTCGGTCATGGTCTTCATTGCGGTACCTACAGAATCACCCAGTACTTGTGCTTCTTTGAGTCCCGTTAGCGATTCACTAACCGCTCCATAGTTATCAGCCAATTCGTTGACACGTTTGGAAGCTGAACTGAGTGCGTCTCCGTAATCCTGAGCGGCGGTAGATACATCGGAGGCTTTGCCCATTTTTTCAGCCTGATCGCCGAGATGGCGCATGCCATCACTTAGCCGATCGAGCAAAGCAGGCTCAATATTGGCCTCTGCGAGCATATCATCTAGTTGGCCAGTGATTGTGCCTTTCTTTGGCTTCGAGCCATCCGCAGGGGTTGCCAATTCTGGATATACAAGTGACCAATCTGGCTCTTCATGTGGCTTCTCAAAGGCGGAGAAAAAGAAGATAATCGCTTCCGTTCCCAACCCAACGACCAACATCGGACCAGCAAATGGCCAGTGTTGAATTTTAAATAATGCTCCTATAATAACGACAGATGCTCCAATGCCATACATCTTCGCCATCAAATTCTTCCAGCCTTTGCTTCCTGGTTTCATGTTCTATTACGCTCTAAGTGGTTTCAATTCTATCTTCAATGCGGTCATCAATGCTGAGTCATTGATGGTTTGACCGACTTTTAATTCCATTCTTCGGGATCACCGCTCTTACCTCGTCCGAGGTAACTCATGACGCTTCGAAAGCCGACATATGCCTTGCTGGTGTCTCTGTATTCAAAAGAACGTGTTCCAGTCTGACAATAGTATCCAATGTCTTTCCAAGAACCGCCTCGAATGACCTTGCGATGCAATGCAGGAGGGTCATCAACAGTAGCATTGTATGCATATTCAGGACTCAAGTCATGAGCAAACTCATAGACCGTTTCGTCGTAGGCCGTACTGGTCCATTCTGAAACGTTGCCTGCCATTTGATACAGTCCATAGTCATTCGGAGTGAAGCTAGCAATCGGCACGGTATAATCGCCACCGTCTTCCACATAGTCACCTCGCATTGGCTTGAAGTTAGCGAGCGGACATCCTTGTGCATTCCTCATATACGGTCCGCCCCAAGGATAGGGACTCAACTCCAATCCGCCCCGTGCAGCGTATTCCCATTCGGCTTCAGTAGGAAGACGAAAACGAGATACATCGGACTGGCCATTTTTACCGCGCCATTCATTCATTATTTGCGTTCTCCAGGCATTGAATGCCTTCGCTTGACTCCAGGTGACACCAACGACTGGATAATCATCAAAGGCCGGATGCCAGAAATACTTATCAGCCAAAGGTTCATTGAATCCATAGGAGTAGTCACGCACCCACACCAACGTGTCAGGATAAATGTTAATGGTCTCCTCGATGACGAATTGTGATCGATCGCCATGACCGCGAATGGAGTGAAGCTGGTTTAGGCTATTGACCTCTCCAAATTCTTCATCTTGTGTTTCTTTACTCGCAGCGGCATCGAAATTGATCCACCAGTAGCGGTAGTTTAATTTCCGCGTATCAAATTCTGCACGGTTGTAGAATTGATCAGAACCTTGCAGGAAATACTCATCGTAGAGTAAATCAAAAATATCCTCGTCTTCCCAGTTGATTTCAGTCTCCCAATTGAGAATGTATCCTTTATCAATGAAGCGATCCAGCTCACGGCCCAGATTGTCTTCGGCATTGAAGTAGGCTTCTTGGTCGTCTTCAGCTAACGTGTTACGGAAAAGAGAGTCCTTCACATACGTGACGAACTGACGGTATTCGTTGTTTGATATTTCATGCACGTCGGCATAAAATGCAGGAACCGTAACCGTTTTTGATCGCGTGTTTAACGCGAAAGGAACGTCTTGGTCGCTTGGTCCCATGGTGTAAGACCCGAGATGGATGTAATTCATCCCATACGGGTTGACTTGAATCCACTGTTCTCGAGGTATGACACCGACGAGTTCCCCTTGGGGGCCAGCATAACAGCCCACTAAAGTGGAGGCGGCTATGAGTATGATGAGGATATTTTTCATTTTGCTTGCAGGCTAGTATCCAGATGAAGTGTACGTGTAATAACCGAAAAGAGTTGCTCTTTCGTATGTCACACTAGAGAAAACGAGGATTCGCTAATCGGTTTATGGCAGGAATCGTCTGGAATTTGAAACAGTAGCTTAGGAAAACTTCGTGAGAGCCATCGGAGTAATTACTAAGTTCAGAAGTCGTGGCGTCGTAGGAATATCCCAAGCGAAAAACTTGCTTGGAGTAGCTGTTTCTCTGCTTGTCTTCCATGGCGTACTCGATGCCAATGGTAGGAGCGACGGCATCTCCAGGTCGGTAAGAAACACCGGCCCAAATCATGTTGTCCCAAAGTACATTCACATTGATGTCTTGAATGGTTGCGCTAAAATCTGTTTTTGCCAAGACGTTCGCTCGCAAAACCAAATAGTCTCCATCCAACGGGTAGTCGTAGCCGCCCATGAAGTAAAGGTGACGCCGCGGATTGATGCTCAGTCCTTCGAGCTCTTGTTCGAGCAGATGAGTCGCTGATATCCCTGCGTAAAAAGAACCTGGCTTGCGAATAAAGATTCCGAAGTCCACGTCAATGGCACTGGAACTCGTTTCGTTATTCGGTATCGCTGAATCCAGCGTGTAATCATCAATTGCGATCCAATCGTTGCCCAGCGTTTTGCTGAACATAGAGGCTGCTAAACCAACACTTACGATGGCGCCATTGGACAAAGGCTCCAAGTGGTACGCATATCCAAGACGAGCCATGTTGTTGGTTTCTTGTCCCAGCGCATCATTGTAAAATGAGAGCAAGACACCTCCTTTCAATTGGTCGACAAAAGTATGGGCAGTCAACATGGATGTATTCGGGTCACGATCCAGTCCCTGCCATTGATTTCGGTAATTACCCGAGACACAAGTGAGGTCACTATTTCCAGCAACTGCAGGGTTGAACGAGGCAGGTTCCATGAACCACTGAGTGAATTGCGGGTCTTGTTGTGCGTGGATCGATGTGCCGTAAGCGGCAATAGCACAAACCAAAAGGAGATAGCGATTCATATTAACTAATTGTGTTTCAGCAGGTTAAGTGCAGATAGGTCTGCGCTCAAGAACGCTAATATAGAGAAATTCGTAAACTTGGAGGACGCAGTCTTTAAATCTCCTTGATTTCTGCTGCGTTTTCTGTTCCAAAATCTCATCCTAACCGCTGAAATGTGTTCCACCAGCGATCGGGCATTTCACCTTTTGACGCAGATTCGTAATCGCGATATGAGCAGCTGACGAAGTGTGATCGTTGCATTTGATTGCCTTTTTTCAAGGGATAGGGGACCTCCATCCACCACCGATCACTGCGTCCGCTTTTGTGGAAAATCACAGCTTGATCAACCTCTGCTAGGTCAACGACATAGCGTGTGTATTCTTCAACGGAACACTTGGGGTAGTCTGCTTTTTGAGCGAAAATCCCGTCAAGAGCATGCCAGAGGATTTGACCCGCGAGTTGGGATCCGTGGTCTCGGTTGTCAAGCGAACGGTTGTGCTCGAAAATTCCGAACACCTTGAGGCGGTCGCTCATGCCTGCGTAGCGAGCAAGTTGACAGGCTGAGGCAGCGCTGAGCCCGTTTGGGCCGGCATGTGCATGAGCCGGGTGGTCTGACGCGCGAATCACCCCGCAATCAATGGAGACCAAGTCTGCATCACGCAGGATGGGTTCCATTTCTTCTATATTTCCTTGAACGGTACCAAGCCGTAATGCCTCGAATTGCATTTTTTCAAGCAACTCGAGGGTGTCGGGATCGGTGAGGTAGCCTTGATGACCCAGATTGGTGTAGTTAAACAGGAAGTTGGGCTCATGAAGAATGACATCGTTCATGAAGTTCAGGGATGTGACGTGTTCGGGGTCTGCACCGAAGTCGAGGCGAGCATCCAATGTGACGACCTGTGCAGGCTGTCCCAGAATTTCAAGTGCCTTGTACAATGACACGGTCAGGTCCTGTCCTCCTCCGATTACCAGCGGGATGATTCCCATTTGAATCAGCTCAGAGGCGACAGATTCCACAGCAGCGGCTGTATCCTCTTCAGTTAAACCTGGTCGGAGGTCGCCAAGATCTACGGTTGCTTGCCAACTGCCATGTGGTGTTAGGCGATAGAGGCACTCTCGAATTGCTTGAGGAGCGTCAGCACACCCTTCGTTGTCTCCCGATCGTCGTCCATCGAGTATGCCAAACAATGCCACTCGGACCCCTTCCAATTCCGGGCGGTGGTCAAATCGATGCACATCGATGCGATCCGCGATCCGCTGCGAACCCTCGGCATTTGTATAGTGAGGTGTGTGAACCGATTCAAAAAGATCATAAATACCATCCGTCATGCAGCGAAGTTCATCGATTCCAAGTCCTTTTGATGCGGTGCATTCAAAAGGTTGCTGACACGGTGGGGTGGATTGCGACGCGGCTAATCGAGGCGATCAGCTCTTTTTCCGTCCCTTTGAGCGCGGTGGTTTCTTTGCGTGCTCTTCAATCAATTCTTGTGCCCGCGCCCAGTCGATCGCATGGGCATCCTCGGTTTTTGGAATGGTGACGTTCTTCTTGCCGTTCTTGATATACGGGCCATAACGCCCCTCTAAGATGCGCACCGTCTCGTCTTCTTCAAAAACCTTGATCAACGCTTTGGCATCAGCCTCTATCTTGGCCTTGACCAACTCAATGGCTCGCTCAAGTGTGATCGTGTAAGGATCATCGTCACTGTCCTTTTTCAAGGATACAAACTTGCCGTCATACCGCACATAGGGTCCGAATCTTCCGATAGCGGCCACCACAACCTTGTCTTCAAACTCCCCAAGTTTACGAGGCAACTTGAATAAGTCCAGGGCCTCGTCCAAGGTGATTGTTTCCAATTTTTGATGTGGAAGTAAGGAGGCGAATTCCTTTTCTTCATCATCGGAAGCTCCAATTTGAGCGATTGGACCATAGCGTCCAATCCGAACCAAGATGGTTTTTCCTTTTTCCGGATGCTCGCCTAAAATGCGCTCACCTGACGCCCGTTCTGCGTTCTCCGACGTTTCTATGACATTGAGCTTGAACCCATCGTAGAAGTTTTTCAACATGTGCCGCCAGTCCATCTCTCCCTGGGCGATGATGTCAAACTTCGCTTCCACGTCTGCCGTGAAATTGAAATCCATGATCTCCTCGAAATGCTTGATCAAGAAGTCGTTCACGACCATTCCAATGTCCGTTGGAAACAATTTAGATCGTTCAACACCCGTATTCTCGGTGTCGGTTCGGGGGGTCACTGTGGTCTTTACCAGTTCGAGAACACGGTAGTTTCTTGGAGTGCCGTCTTGGTCTCTTTTCTCAACATAGCCACGGTTTTGGACCGTACTGATTGTAGGAGCATACGTGGATGGTCGTCCAATCCCGAGTTCTTCAAGGTTCTTCACGAGGCTGGCCTCGGTATAGCGCGGAGGGTGCTTGCTGAATCGTTCAGTAGCAACAATGCGATCGCGATCCATGACTTGATCGACTTCCATCGCAGGCAGCCGGTCTTTATCCTGCTCTTCGCCTTCATCATCCGTGCCCTCCAAATACAATTTAAGGAAACCATCGAATTCAATCACCTGCCCTTTGGCTGTGAAAACTTCAGGTCGAGTGGATACATTGATAATTGCCGTGGTGTTCTGAAGCTTGGCATTCGCCATTTGTGATGCAACAGTCCGCTTCCAGATCAAGTCGTACAAACGTTGCGCATCGCGCTCTCCTTGAACTTCCTTGCTCGCTAAAACGGATGGTCGGACTGCCTCGTGCGCCTCTTGTGCGCCTTTTGCTTTCTTCCCGGTGTATTGTCTGCGTTCTTGATACTGAGTACCGTAAAGGTCTCCGATGACTTTCTCTGCATGTTCAAGGGCGAGATCACTCAAGTTGGTACTGTCTGTACGCATGTAAGTGATGTGGCCTGCTTCGTAGAGTGTTTGCGCCACACGCATTGTCTTCAAAACGGAAAAGCCCAGTTTTCTGGAAGCCTCTTGTTGCAACGTTGAAGTGGTAAACGGAGCAGCAGGCTTGCGGCTCGCAGGCTTCGTTTCAATGGAAGAAACGGTATGCGTAGCTGGAGCACTTTCTTCCAAAAAAGCAAGCGCTTCTGCCTCGGTCTTGTAGCGCTTATTCAAAACAGCTTTTACGGGCAAACCAGCAGACTGGAATTCGCCAACGACCCGAAAAGAGGCTTCTGAGTTGAAGCGCATAATTTCTCGTTCGCGATCAACAATGATGCGGACAGCGACCGATTGAACCCGACCGGCACTGAGTCCCGGTTTGATTTTTTTCCACAAAACAGGACTGAGGTCGAAACCGACAAGCCGGTCTAATATTCGCCGAGCTTGTTGCGCATTCACCAAGTCGATATCGACTTTTCGGGGATGTTCAATGGACTTCAGAATCGCAGACTTCGTGATTTCCGAGAAGACGATTCGACGGGTGTTTTCCTGCGTTAGTTTCAGTGTTTCGTACAAGTGCCAAGAGATGGCCTCCCCCTCACGGTCCTCGTCCGTCGCGAGCCATACCACATCCGCCTTTTTCGCGGCTTTCTGCAATTCTTTGACCAACTGTGCTTTGTCTTCAGAGACGACATAGTTCGGTTCGAAACCCTTTTCGATGTCAATGCTTCCGTTGCCTTTTGCAAGATCTCGGATGTGTCCGTAACTCGATTTTACGGTGAAGTCTTTGCCCAAATACCCTTCAATGGTTTTTGCTTTGGCAGGTGACTCGACGATGACTAAATTTTTTGACATGGGGGAATTGAAAGCGGTCGCAAAGAAACGGATGGAATGCTGACGAATGCAAAGTCAATTGAAATTGTTGCGCTTATTTTGGGCTTTCGCTTTGAGTTGACCGGTTGAATTAAAATGCGTTTGAGTCTTATGAGATTATGAAAAAACACCCTTTTCTTTCTTGGGAACGATGGTTAATCGGATGGTGTATTGTCATTCTCACGGGAGTTTACCTCTTGCCGGAAGTAGGTTTAAAGCTGCCTTATGGGATGCATCAATGGCGTCAATGCGATGCTTACTCGTTGGCATTGAACTATTTCGAAGAGGGGCGAGGACTGCTTGAACCGGCCATGCATTTTATCCATGGGACTTCCAGTGGAGAGGCCGTTGGTGAATTTACAGGAACGTACTGGTTGAACGCGCAGCTTTGGAAGGTGGTTGGATTGCATCCGTGGACGATGCGTTGGATGCATCTGCTGCTGTGGCTTGCGGGGCTGGTTTCGCTTTATTTCCTGGGTCGAGAGTGGATTGGGAAGCGATCAAGTGCATGGGCGGTGAGCATGGTCATGGTCTCGCCGTTGATGGCGTTTTACGGCGCGAATTACCTTGTCAATGGCGCGGCTTTGGGGCTTGTTTATATGGGGTGGTGGTGGTCGTACCGGTATTTCAGGGATGGTCGATCAAAAGATGTGGTCGTAGCGACGGTGGCGTTGACGCTGGCGCTGTTGTTTCGACCTACGATGGCGATTGGGTTGATTCCCATAGGACTGGCCTTCTTTAAAGCGAAACAGAAGCCACAATGGATTGGGATGCTTTCCATTCCTCTCGTGATTGCAGTGGCATGGGTTGTTTGGTCACAGGCCTATAATAGTAGAATGGAAAGTGTTTACTTTTTAACGACGATCCGACCGATTTGGGATGCCATTGACCCTTCAGCAACGTGGTCATCTTTTAAAGAATTGATGCTCCCTCAGTGGTATCATGGGTACGTGCGCTGGACCGTTTGCGTGGGATGTATTGTCGCGGCATTTGCAATGGGCCGTCATTTGAAAATGAAGGTGAACTCACGGAGAAGCTATTTGGGTTTTGCGTCGGTTTTACTGTGTTTGGCGCTAGTTGCCTATTTCATTTTGTGGTTCAGTAACCTGGATGTCCATGATTATTATCTCATCGAATTTCAATTGGCGGTTCCAGTTGTTTTAGCATGGCTGCTCTACAGGCCAGAAGAGTGGCTGCGCTCATTGCGAATTCGAAAGGTGTTGGTACGGGTTGTGCTGCCTTCGCTACTCATTTTTCAAGCTGTGGAAGCAGGGTTGAGAACACGAATGAAACACACTGCTCCCAAAGGCTGGTTGTCAGAACAGTTTATTCCAGCGCGTGAACGGGATGTTTGGAGTTGGTTTCATTGGGATTACGATCGTCGCTTGGGAAGCATTGAAGGAATGGGAGAGCATCTACGTTCTTTAGGAGTTGCGCGGACTGATCGGATTATTTCAGTGCCAGACCCCAGCCCGAACATCACCTTATCCTTAATGGATGTTCGAGGGTTCACTGATTTGTACGACGATGGATTGTCAGGAGATGAACGGATTGCCGCCTATGTATTGCAAGGAGCTAATGTGCTCGTTTGCAACGATGAAGATTGGTATTCTGCACATTCAAACAGTCCTTGGTTGACGGCTCCGCTGTCTCGACACCATTCCTTTCGACTGTTTGATTTAAACGCTTCGGCAGCTTTCGTTGGATCCGTGTTAATTTCGGAGCCATGAAAAAGTGGCTGTTGAGGTTGGGCTGGATTGGTTTTCTCTTCTTTTTGGTGAAGGGGCTGTTTTGGCTGGCTCTTTTTTATTTCGGATTTGAAATTTTAGGGTGATTTAACGTCCCATCGCATGATTTGAATAGGTGACATTCTGTCAGTCATCGGAATCGCCCTATTTTCGCTGTTCCGTTACAGACAAATAAGAAATCATCGCATGTTAGATTCTCCAAGGGGTTCAGGCCACGAGTTGCTCGACGAGTCACTGCAAGGGGCGCCTGTTGTGGTGGCCTCTCAACCGACCCACACCCGAAAGCTATATCTGGAGAGTTATGGCTGTCAGATGAATTATTCTGATTCTGAAATTGTCGTTAGTATTTTAGATGCAGCAGGTTTTGCAACCACCCGAAACGAAGAGGAGGCGGATTTGATTTTGTTGAATACCTGTGCGATTCGGGAGAATGCGGAACAGCGGGTTCGCGGACGGTTGCGTCAATTCAAATCGGCCAAGTCGGAACGTCCTCACCTGGTCGTCGGTGTTTTGGGCTGCATGGCGGAGCGCTTGAAGGAAAGCCTTCTTGAGCAAGAAAAACTCGTGGATTTGGTTGTTGGTCCAGATGCGTACCGAGATCTCCCCAATTTGGTGGAGCAGGTCAACGGCGGTCAAAAGGCGGTGAATGTGCTCCTCAGTCGTGAAGAGACGTATGCGGAGATCAGTCCCGTGCGCTTGGACTCCAATGGCGTCACTGCTTTTATTAGCATCATGCGCGGTTGCGATAACATGTGCAGTTTTTGTGTCGTTCCGTTTACACGGGGGCGCGAACGCAGCCGAGATCCGGGTAGCATTGTTCGAGAAGCCCACGAATTGTATGCGGCAGGCTATCGCGAAGTGACCTTGCTTGGTCAAAATGTCGATAGCTACAAATGGAACTTGGACATCAAAGGCCAGGTGAAAGATCCGGATCAACCGGTGGTAAGGTTTGCTGAATTGATGGAGCTTGTAGCCCAAGTGAACCCCGATTTGCGCATCCGATTTTCAACAAGTCACCCAAAAGACATGACGGACGATGTGCTTCATGTGATGGCGAAGTATGAGAATCTGTGTAAATACGTCCACCTTCCGGTTCAATCAGGGAACAGTGAAGTGTTGAAACGAATGAATCGAGGTTACACCAGGGAATGGTATATGGATCGCATGGCGGCCATCCGAAGGATCATGCCAGATTGTGCAATTTCGACGGATATCATGACGGGATTTTGTGGCGAAACGGAAGAGGAGCACGCAGACACGTTAAGTCTGTTGAGTGAAGTCCGGTATGAAATGGCTTACATGTTCAAATACAGTGAACGGCCACGAACATTGGCTGAACGAAAATTTGAAAATGACATCCCAGAGGATGTCAAAAGTCGGCGATTGCAAGAGATTATGACCTTGCAACGAGTGCATGGCACGGAGCGCACTTTGGCGCAAAAGGGAAAAACGTACAAGGTGCTCATTGAAGGAACATCTAAAAAAAGGGATGACCAGTTTTTTGGCCGCAATACGTACAATACGGTCGTAGTATTTCCGAAAGGAAATGCTAAACCAGGGACCTATGTCAACGTGAAAACCCTCAACTGCACTGTGGCAACGCTTATCGGAGAAATAACGGAGGATAAAGCAGACGCCTGATCCATGGATGTACTCTCCATCAAACGAAGATTTGGAATCATCGGTACCACGCCCTCGTTGGACCGCGCTGTCACTGTGGCCGCCCAAGTGGCGCCAACGGATATTTCCGTTTTGGTGCTGGGGGAAAGTGGGGTAGGGAAAGAAGCCATCCCCCGGATTGTACATCAATTCTCAACGCGCAAGCACGGCCCGTTCATCGCGGTGAATTGCGGCGCGATTCCAGAAGGAACGATTGATTCTGAGTTGTTTGGGCATGAAAAAGGCTCGTTTACGGGTGCTACAGAGTCGAGGAAAGGGTACTTCGAAGAGGCCAACGGAGGGACTATTTTTTTGGATGAAGTGGCCGAGTTGCCCCTGACCACCCAGGTCAGGTTGCTCCGGGTTCTCGAGACAGGAGAGTTCATCCGAGTGGGCTCTTCCAAAGTGCAGAAAACCGATGTGCGCGTTGTGGCCGCTACGAATGTCGAGTTTGATCAAGCCATCCAAAAAGGAAGATTCCGAGAAGATCTGTACTACCGATTGAGTCAGGTGCCGATTCAAGTTCCGCCTCTTCGTGAGCGCGCGGCCGACATTCACTTGCTCTTTAGAAAATTCACAACTGATTTTTCCGAAACGTATCAAATGCCTCCGCTTTCGCTGACTCCGGATGCCATTGAAGTCTTGGAAAATTACCCTTGGCCTGGGAACATTCGGCAGCTGAAGAACACCGCTGAGCAGATGTCCATTTTGGAAAGTAAAAGGCTTCTCAATTCCGACACGCTACTGACGTATTTGCCCGAATCGCATCGGAGCCGCTTGCCCGTTCGGGATGAGCACGCGGACAAAGGTGATCAGCTTAACGAGCGCGAAGTTCTTTACAAAGTCCTCTTTGATCTGCGCCAAGAAATGCACGATTTGAAAAAACTCGTCATGGGCCTTTTGGAGAAAGGTGGAGACATTGGGTCGGAAGAATCTGCGTTAATTGATCGACTCTTTAACCAATCCATACCCGCGTCAAAAGGGCTTCCCGAGGGAAGGTCTCGACAGTCCGATTCGCTCATGGAGGACATGGATGTTTTGAACTCTAAACCAGAGGGTTCTTCAGCTTCACAAGGTAGAAGTGGGAACTTGCAACTCGGGTCTGGGGATCAGGCTGTGGTGGATGTTGAAGAAGTTGAAGAAATTCTTTCGCTGCAAGACTCAGAAAAGGAGTTGATTCGAAGAGCGCTATTGAAACATGGCAATCGGAGGAAGCATGCGGCCTTTGAATTGGGGATTTCAGAGCGCACGTTGTATCGGAAAATCAAAGAATACGGATTGAAATGAACCGCTTACTTAGAGGGATACTCACCGGATTGGTCGTGTCATTTGGATTAGGTTGTGGTGTGTACTCTCCCTACGGTGCCCAAACATCAGGGGCTAAAACATTTGCTGTTTTCGGATTCAACCCGGTCAATCCATTGGCTTCTGCCTCTAGCGCGCTGCTGTTAACTGAGTTAATGCGAGATCGGATCCAAAGACAATCCACACTCAAGCTGCAGTCGTCACAGGCGGAATTGATGTTTGAGGCCGACATTGTTAAATGGACCGTGACACCTGTCAACGTTCAAGGGGGTGAAGTTGCGGCTTCAAATCGCTTGACCATAGGACTGCTGGTTCGGTATCAAAACACCTTGAATCCAACGTTGAGTTTTGATCGACAGTTTAGCCGGTTTGCAGATTATAGCAGCGAACTGGACTTGTTTAGTATTGAAGAACAGTTGGTCGAAGAAATTGGAGATCAATTGACGCAAGATGTATTCAATGCGACACTTGGTAATTGGTGAAGCCTGCATGGGTTAAATTGACCGTCAATAACTCCATCCACCGTCTATGCACATTCAACGCCTTCAAGAACTTATTGATGAACCTGGGAAGACGCTGTTGTCTGACCGGGACGGGCTGTCCGATTGGGTAAGAAAGTATCCGTACGCGGGTGCGTTTTCTATGTTATTGGCGAGATCGAGCGCTGTGGGAGGGCACATTGAGCAGCAAGTTGATCTGATGCGAGCAGCAGCATCTTCATCGTTGAGGCAGCCGCTGTTTGATCTGATTTTACGGACGAAATTGCTCGAAGAAGCGCGTGAAATTCATGCTCAAATTGAGGCCGCTCCCGAAGTGTCAGAAGCGGAGTGGGCAAGCCATGAAGAGCCCGCTTTAGTCGCGCCTGCTAATCTCGAATCTCCTGAAACCAGCGGACTCAACGCGGAAGACCCGATGGAGCGTGAGGCCTTGATTTCTGCCATTGGTCGATCCATTGAAAAAGATGTGGACTCATGGGATTCAGGAAGTCCAGTAGCGTCAACAGAGACGATCAGCGCGGCAGACGAAACGAGGTTGAGAAATGCAGCGTCAAGTCCATTTTCGGCTTGGTTAACGGCGCGAGCCTTGGAAATAGAATATGGTGACACCACCGCTCATGTGGAACGAAAAGAGGCTGACAAACCTGCAGATGCTGCGGCATTGATTGATCGGTTTATTGCAACGAACCCGCGCATCGGACCTTTGCGTGAAACGGCACCAGGAGTGCATGATTTGGCACAGGCTAGTGTCCTTGAAGATGCCACCTTGGTGACAGAAACCATGGCGCGTTTGTATGCGAAGCAAGGTCAAATCGGAAAGGCCAGGAAAGCTTATAAACTTTTGGCATTGAAAAATCCGGCAAAAAGCACTTATTTTGCAGCCCAATTGAAAAAGCTGGGTAAAGGAGGTTTGGCTTGATTTGAACGAAGATAAATAAAGGAAATATGGGATATTTTTTGATGGCGGTCATTTTGGTTGTGTGCTTTCTCTTAGGAGCTGTGATTTTAGTCCAAAATCCGAAAGGAGGAGGCTTGGCAACAGGTTTTCAAGGAGCAAGCCAATTCGGAGGAGTTCAAAAAACGACAGATTTCCTCGTGAAAGCGACATGGGTCTTGACAAGTACATTGTTTGTCTTGTGCATTGCGGCTGGGATTTTCTTCGGAAACATGAACGAGGACGTCGGTATCGATGAAAGTATTTTGCCTGCTACGGCAATGCCAGCAGCGGCCGCTCCTTTGGCGGAGTGATTGCGAAATCACATTCTCTGGACGTTTTAAACTGACGTGTCACCTTGTCATAGGTGTCACGTCATTTTTTTTGTGGTCGTTCGAATTGCTGACAAGATTGCTCCCGGGCTGACACCGCGTCAGATGCCTCGCAGTGTTATCCCTTTGGCATGAAAATCGATGGAACCGATTCAAATAACTTAAAATCTAAGATTCATGTCAGTGAATATCAAGCCTCTCGCAGATCGGGTTCTTGTTGAGCCCGCAGCGGCAGAAGAGAAGACAGCAAGCGGAATCATCATTCCGGATACAGCGAAAGAAAAGCCGCAACGCGGAACAGTCATTGCTGCTGGTCCCGGGAAGCCAGATGAACCAATCACGGTTCAAGTAGGAGACACAGTGCTCTATGGCAAGTACTCTGGAACAGAGTTGCAGTTGGAAGGCAAGGATTACATGATGATGCGTGAAAGCGACATCTTGGCGATCGTTTAATATTCAATTATCCACATCGGATTACAATTATTTGAGACATGTCAAAAGAAATCGAATTCAGCACGGATGCGCGAAACGGCTTAAAAGCCGGAGTAGATAAATTAGCGAATGCCGTGAAAGTCACACTCGGACCGAAGGGTCGGAATGTGGTCATTGAGAAAAAGTTTGGAGCACCGTCGGTGACAAAAGATGGAGTTTCTGTAGCGCGTGAAGTGGAGTTGACGGATTCCCTGGAAAACATGGGAGCCCAAATGGTCAAGGAGGTCGCTTCGAAAACAGCTGATGTCGCTGGTGACGGAACGACAACGGCCACTGTTTTGGCTCAGGCTTTGATTGGAGAGGGGTTGCGCAATGTAGCCGCGGGAGCAAACCCTATGGACCTCAAGCGTGGAATGGACAAGGCGAGTAAGGCGATCATTGAGCAGTTGCAAAAAATTTCTCGTGAGGTTGGAAGCGATATCTCTAAAATCGAGCAGGTTGCGACGATCTCGGCTAACAACGACGAGACTGTCGGTAAGCTTATCGCACAAGCGATGGAGGTGGTGGGCAATGAAGGAGTCATTACGGTTGAAGAAGCCAAGGGAACGGAGACTGAAGTCAAGACCGTTGAAGGCATGCAATTCGATCGCGGTTACTTGTCACCCTACTTTGTGACGAACAGCGAGAAAATGGAGGCGGAGTTGGAAAATCCGTACATCCTCATTTACGATAAGAAAATATCGACCATGAAGGATTTGCTTCCTACGCTGGAGCAAACGGCTCAAAGCGGGCGTCCTCTTCTGATCATTGCGGAAGATTTGGATGGGGAAGCTTTGGCGACACTGGTAGTCAATAAGATTCGAGGAGCTCTGAAGGTAGCGGCTGTAAAAGCCCCTGGATTTGGAGATCGTCGCAAGGCGATGTTGCAAGACATTGCTGTTTTGACCGGCGGTCAGGTGATTTCTGAAGAGACCGGTTTGAAGTTGGAAAACGTCACGTTGGAGGACTTGGGAACAGCAGAGAAAATCACTGTGGATAAGGACAACACAACTGTTGTCAATGGCGCAGGTGTCAAGGATCAAATCGAAGGCCGTGTGAATCAAATCAAGGCTCAAATCGAAACGACCACTTCGGATTACGATAAGGAAAAGCTTCAAGAGCGTCTTGCTAAATTAGCAGGAGGTGTCGCGGTGCTTTACGTCGGTGCGGCCACAGAGGTCGAAATGAAAGAGAAAAAGGACCGTGTCGACGATGCGCTGCACGCCACGCGTGCGGCTGTCGAGGAAGGCATTGTACCGGGAGGAGGAACAGCGTATATCCGAGCTGCTGCCAGCATTTCCAATTTGGAAGGAATCAATCCTGACGAAACAACAGGGATTCAGATCGTACTGCGCTCAGTTGAAGAGCCGTTGCGTCAAATCGTCGCCAACGCAGGAGGTGAAGGTGCTGTTGTCGCCAATGCCGTCCGAGATGGAGAAGGTGATTTCGGATACAATGCGCGCACCGAGGTGTATGAAAACCTCTTTGAGGCTGGCGTAATTGACCCAACGAAGGTGACGCGAGTTGCTTTGGAAAATGCAGTATCTATTTCTGGAATGGTCTTGATTACAGAGTGCGTCATTTATGATGTTGAGGAGGATGCGCCTGCAATGCCAGGACCAGGAGGTATGGGAGGAGGCATGGGCGGTATGATGTAATGTAAACAATCTTTGAATTGTGAAGAAAGGCCATCCCGTTGGGGTGGCCTTTTTTGTTCTAAAAAGAGCTGCAAAAGCGGAATGCAAAGGGTCGTAAATTGCGGCCGATGTCGATTTCAATTCAACACGTTTCCAAGAACTTTGGAAGCCAAGCTGCGCTCTCCTCTGTGGACTTAGAAATCCCTGCGGGTCAGGTTCTAGGCTTGTTGGGTCCCAATGGTGCTGGAAAGTCGACACTGATGCGGCTCATTACGGGATACTTGCCGCCTACGTCAGGAAAGATTGTTGTGTGTGGTCACGATGTCTCTGAAGATCCGATTCAAGCGAAGCGATGTGTGGGGTACTTGCCCGAACACAATCCACTTCATTTGGATATGTATGTGCGGGAGTACTTAGAGTATGTCGCCGGAACGCATGGGGTGAAGCGAGCAAAAGATCGTGCTGAGCAGGTTTTGGTTGAAGTGGGTTTAGAGCCAGAGTGTCACAAGCTGATTGGCCAGTTGTCCAAGGGGTTTCGGCAACGCGTCGGACTGGGGCAGGCCATGATTCACAACCCGGAAGTTCTGATTCTCGATGAACCAACGTCAGGTCTTGATCCACTTCAGTTAGAGGACATTCGAAATTTAATCCGAACCATTGGTGAAAAGCGAACCGTCATCCTGTCCACGCACATCATGCAGGAAGTGGAAGCGATGTGCGATCGGGTGGTGTTAATTCGAAAGGGCATGCTGGTGGCGGATGAGGCGACTGCTGTTCTCACAGCACAAGAAGGCGGTTTGGAAGCGGTGTTTAAAGCAAAAACCGTTTGATGGAGCCGTCTCCAAAGGATGTTTCAAAAAAAGGTGCAGACCAAGGCCCTAAAGGACTGGTGCTGCGGTCAACAGGGTCGTGGTATGAGGTGATGGAATTGTCCACCGGAACGGTCATATCGTGTCGGATTCAAGGTAAGTTGAGATTGCGA
>Ga0233426_10001610_pt1 | contig 20270 bp, 32 predicted proteins | sample SI_118_April2016_6_FD_179875 | JGI IMG/M metagenome (GOLD analysis project Ga0233426, IMG submission 179875) | Seawater microbial communities from Saanich Inlet, British Columbia, Canada - SI_118_April2016_10_MG | ecosystem: Environmental > Aquatic > Marine > Inlet | place: Canada: British...
GTATTCAGTAAAATTTTCCCAGCTCCCTAAAAGCCAATATTTATATTGAACATAAAACATATGCTTACCGTCGCGGCGGGTTTCTTCACGAATTCTGTATTTTATAGCCATTAGAAGTCCTCCTTAGAGGCATTTTCAGTCCACACTTGATACGCTGGTTTGTTGCCGTCGGCAACTCGTTGCGCCAATACCCTAATACATTGATCTAATGGAAGTTGCTGTAAGGCTCTAAGAGCCTGTTCATATTTTGCTGCCTTATATAATTCTGACATTACCGAGTCCCTTCATATTCTTTCATTCTATTTCTCCATCCATCCATCTTGACTGCCCGTCAAGTGGTAGATGATAGAGTCTACCAAGTCTGGTTCACCTGTAAAGGCAATTGCTAAAATAGTTATTCCTATCATAAAAACGGCGTTATCACTCATCTATCATCTCCACAAATTTTCCATCAACGATTTTCATATATTTTGCTGGAACACTCAAGTCTCCAGCTCGTTTAAAATATGATCGGCCTCCGTCAACAGCGCAATCACCAACTAAACGATAGTCATGTCGGTGCTGAGAATATTCCCAACCCTCTGGACCTTCAATCATACCAAACTCAAAATTTTCTATTTGGTCAGCATTAGTAATCATAATAGCTGCACCATCTGCCCAATGATTCTGATATAGAGCAAAGTAACGATTGCCAAACTCGGGATGCGGAGTAGCACGATAGAATACATCAGCCGCAAATTCAGCGTGTTGCTGAACTGCTGTCGTACACACATACTTTACTTCTACACCGTCTTTTTCTGTGTACAACTGTTCTACTCTTGCTGTGTCAAACAGTGGTGAGTGTTGAATATTCATTATTTGATACCTTCTGGTTTCTGTTTCGCCAATTTTAACTTTCATATCTACGATATCTCAATTTTTAATGATTCGATTATAATATAAATTAACATATATCACAACAGATGTCAATGATAGGTTCTTTCTAATTTTGTAATTAGTTGAAGATCAGTAACTAACTGTATCATCTTGTCTACTGAATATGGAAGTGGGTCAGTATCAGCTAGATCAGCACTTAAATGTATAGCACGAATATCTCCGTTTGCATTGAATACAAATGCAAAATCATCATCTTGCAAGTCAACATCCTCTGCGTTTCGTGTTATACGATAATCTACATTCTTTGCTTTAAGCATTAAGTTTGCTCCACTTCATTAGTTTATTTCTTTTGTATTCAGCACGTTCTTCTAGTTCTTCCCATGTTACTAATTCATTTTCAACCATGAACTTTAGCATACATAGTACATCGCCAGCTTCTTCGATCAACCACGGTCGTTTTGGCTTATAGTCATTGTTCATTCCAAAACGTACAACTTTCATACATACTTGTGTAAGTTCAGCGCATTCTTCGGCGGTGATCGACATTAATTCATTTAGTTTGTTTTCTTCCATCACTCACTCCAGATCCAACTGCTTTCTTGCTTCCGCAACTCTTACAATAACATACTCTAACATTAAATACAAAACCATTATCAGATACAATAAATGTACTATACGTAACATCTAAATTATCACAGCAATGCATCAAATTCACAATACTGATACCTTTGCTTGTAGTGTATCAATTAGACTAGCAAGTCCATTGCGCCTGTTTGCGCTAAGAATGCCTTCAAGATTAAGTGTCTCAAAGTCTGTCTTCTTAATTTTCTTTGCATCGTCAATGGGCAAATCATCAAAGCAATTACAAATTACGTGTGTAACACCTTTAGTAATCATCGCATCACTATCATAATAGATTTTAGTCTTATTGTCAACCTTACCCACATCAATCCAGATACTACTGATACATCCACTTACTAAACGTTCATCAGAACGTAACTCAGGTGGGAGTGTTGTTGGTTCTTTTGCTAAGTCAATGAGTAATGCATATTGATCCATCACATCATCAAAGATATCAAACTCTTCTACCCAATCTTGTATTTTACTCATTTATAAGCCTTTCCAAATCCCTCTACATCATTTTTAACTTCATTAATGTCGTGATACATCACCAAACCTCAGATAGTAATATGCCCAATCTTGTTCTGTCATTTCTGCTGAAAACTCATATGAATGTCCATACAACATGATCGGTTCACGCCATTTCTGAATGCGCATACTTTTTGCGCTATTGTCCATCAAAAATTGATGTGCGGCACGATTTTTCATTGCCCAACTTCCTATTTCCATATGGGCAGCCAAGTCTGGGTCTTCTACATCACCAACTTTAAATTCTAAAAATATATTTCTAACCTTTTCCATGTAGCCTCAAATTTAGAACAAACTCTTCTACCCAATCTTGTATTTTACTCATTTATAAGCCTTTCCAAATCCTGCTATGTAAAGCCTGTCTTCTTCTTCAAATTTCCAGATATTAAAGTCACCAAAGTTACCATAGAAACTAGCACCCTTGTCACGTTCATCAAATGCTGATAGCATTGTGTTCTTTAATACTGTCTCACACTCTATGAGGCAGCCATTGAGCGTTAGTCGTGCGTTGTTCATTGCTGTAGCATGTTTGTGTTCATCTGCAAAATATAAACTGACCGTATTACTCACGTTTCTTATGTTGCGAGTGTGATTGCTTAAATCACTCAACAGCAAGTATATATCACCATCATCAAAACGTATTGGTGTGACTTTAGTTACGTCTGGGTATTTACCACCATTGGTGCCCATAGCCGCTTGTTGGTAGTTCTCTAGTAGATACTCTACATCATTTTTAACTGTGTTTATGTCATGATACATTGTATATGTTTCTTTTTATCTTGTGATAAACGTTCCGTCTTTACTATTATATGCTAATAGAAATTCTTTAAACATGTTATCATTTAAATATATTGTTATTTCACGTTGGTCATGTTCTGACCATTGTGACATATAAATTCCTTCTTCGGCGAAACGTACAATCAAATCATCTACTCCACCAGTTTCGTCCATAACAGTTACTTTTGTTAAATCAAATTCTGTCTCAACTGTAAACATTTGTTGCCTCTTCGAATGGGATACTTGCTAGGTTCTTAGCTTTCGCTTCTACCATAATGTCTGCATGTTCACGGAAACTGCCAGCCCATTCGTTGACTGCGTTGTTCCACATGTAATCACTGTGCGCTCGTAGCTTACCTTTCTTGTATCCTTGCTCAAGCAAAGACTTCATGTTAGGTAAAACGTTAGCATCATGATCTACTAGATAGTCCTCACGTGATACGCTGTAATGCATAGCTGGACGAACACCACGCCAACTATCTACTACACGTTTAAATCTATCGTCGGTGGGCTGTATGTATTCACCTTCACGGCACCAGTGATGGTGTATGTCAAGTACGAGTGCGAGGTCGTCTGCAAGTTCAAGCGTTTCGTTGAGACCCCATTTGTTTTCTTCGTTTTCGATTGTGATTGTATTACGTGCTTCTGTAGACAATCTTGGAAGGATTGCTTTGATACCGGCTGGACCTTGCGCACCGGAGATGTGTACATTGCATTTGAAGTCTTGAAACTCTCGTCCATACCCCATGTAACGTATGATATCTGCATGATACTCAAACTCCTTAATTGAATTTTCAACAACATCAGGACGATCAGACGCAAGTACTGTGAATTGACCAGGATGCATAGACAAGCGAACACCATTAGCACGTGCTTTGTCACCGATGTTACTTAGCTTAGTAGCGATAGTGTCAGTGATAAAGTTTGACTTAGTGTAATGACCATAGTCTGCATGAGTGTATGCAGGAAGCATATCACTACCAATCCGAAGCATACGTTGCTCTAGAGGAAGAGAAGAAATATAATCCACCAAATGCTCAGTAGCATTCAAATTATGTTCAACAATATCATAGACACGTTCTTGTGCTTCAGATTGATTCTCACGTAGCCACTTGATAGTAGTACCACGATAGTTAAGAGGACCTTGAATTTCTTTTAGTGCTTTAGGCTTTAGTGTTTGATCACTATGCATAAACTTACACGCAAACCCTACACGTTTAATTGTCATTGTGTTATTCCTTTTGCTTTGTTTATACTAATACTCAACCTACGATTTTAATATCTACTCTTTCGCTGTAGTAACCGTTGCCATAATGGCAACGGGACCCGTTGCTTGTACCGTGCCAGCGAATATCTACTGAGCCTTTTATAGTTCTAAAACGGTAGTAGGTCCAAGTTCCGTCTTCATATTTGCTGTCGCTGTCGCTGTCGCTAACTTCTTCAACCAGCAACAGTGGAGTTCCGACAAGATCATCTAAGTCGCCTACAATGTCTTCGATGAGTACGCTTTCGCAACAATATTGGTCGTGATACATACGCACATAATGATCTTCAGTCAAGTAGAAGCGAAGTTCGTAGTCATCAAGTTTTAATACTTTGTAAAGAATTCGTCCCTTCAAATCTTCAAACGATTTTACTGGATCTACTACTGTGGTAACCATTGTCATTGTGTTTCCTCTACTGTATATACAAAACGAATCATAGCTTCAACATACATCATTTCGGCAGGGACTACAACCCTTTTCTTTATAGTTGGTCGTGTTGTTGGATACATCGTATACTTTTCTAACTGCTTCAACGATTTAAGAACTTTACCTCTGATAGTCCAGTTTCCCTTACCGCATTCTTTATTCAGAAGACGCACAATAGAATAGAATTGTTCTCTATTTGCAAAATTAAAATCGAATTCGTGGGTCATTGAGGATCTCCATTATCATATATGACTCTATTATAAATGATAAATAGATATAAGTCAATAGTTAATTTCAAGGAATTTATAACAATGTCAGACATTAGAAAATGGAAAGCACTAATTGAAAGTGCATCAAAAATAATAGAAAATGATACAGAAGATATGGCACACACAGACCATGAAGTATCAATGGCTAGGTCACAACTACTAAGTGCAGTAAAAAGTTCAACACGTATTGCAAAGCAATTACAAGACAAATCAGAAGAAGAGGGTCTTGAAGGTTGGGTAGCTTCTAAACTTACAATGGCAGAAGATTATCTTCAAGCGGTTGCAGACCATATGGATGGACAAGAAATTAATGAAGGCTATAAAGTCATGCCTCCAATGGATCCTAAGTATGTAGCACGTAGTGGACTTGAAGGTCCATTCACTACACTGAGTGGCAAAGTTGTTTATTACGATCCAAAAGAAGGCAAGTACTATGATCCAGATACTGACATTTATCTTTCATACGATGAATTCCAAAACTATGACAAAGACTATTCTGGCATGAAAGATGAACGTGATGAAGTTAAAGAAGCAGACGAAACTAAGTACGGTATTGTACGCTACCCAGATACAGCAATCTCATATATCAAAAATGATGGCAATGGCTGGGAACATATCTTTGATAAGTCATATGGCTTTGAAGGTCCAGTTGACAAAGAAGACTTAAAGTATGCTAAAAAGATTGATAAAGAAAAGATTCCATCACGTATGTTTGAAGCAACAGATACATGTGAATGCGGATGTGATTGCGGCAAAGATGTATGCGAGTCATGCGGCAAGGAACATAGTGTAAAAGAGTCAACAGAAATGATGACAGAAGCACAGTTCGATGAAGCGGCTGGCGAGAAAGATGCTTGCTATCGTAAAGTTAAATCACGCTACAAAGTATGGCCATCAGCATATGCATCAGGTGCATTAGTTAAGTGTCGTAAAGTTGGTGCTTCTAATTGGGGCAATTCCAAGAAATGAAGATTAGTGAAATTATAACAGAAATGCCAGCCATGACTTTACACGGTCCAGATGGTTTTGGACTTACACAATACAGTGGTGATGAGTATGCATTAGTGGGCGGCTTTAGAGACGGATCAAGTAATGCTGGCGAGTTAAGATTAAAGTATCAAATCTACAGTCATGCTCTTATTGATGCCAACGGCGGTGATTTTGCTAAAGGCGAAATTGGTTATTGTGTTGTAAGAGTAGCAAGTGACGATGGTGAAGATCAAGGCGATATACTAGGTTTAATTGACATTGAACTAAAACCAAAGTATAGAAAAAGCGGACATGGTAAAAAGATTGTAAGAGACATTGTTGACACAACAAAGTCAGGCAACTTAGACATACACGATATTCAGAAAAAAGCCAAGAAGTTCTGGGACAAAATGGGCGTCGAGTATAAAAGCAAGCAAACAGGTAGTGCGCAAAACGCAGTACTTAGAAAACAGTCTGAACAGATTGAAGAAGATTTACGTGCTTGGTTTGGCAAAGGCAAAAAAGGTGGCGCGGGTGGCGGCGGTTGGGACCGTTACAATACTAAAGGCGAACGTGTAGGTAAATGTGGTGATAGTAGTAAGGGCGAGGGCAAACCAAAGTGTCTATCAAAGTCACGTGCGGCATCACTACGTTCAAGCGGCGGCAAAAAAGCAATTGCAAATGCAGTTAAGCGTAAGAAGTCAAACGATCCAAACGCTAATCGTAAAGGCAAGGCAAAAAACGTAAACTCTCATCCAAAGAAGTAATATGACAGATTCAATTGTACAAGGCGGATTATCAGTAGTAGGGTCAGGCAAAAGTTGCAAGACATGCGGACATCGTTCACATTGCGGAAGTTCAGCATATATTACAATACGAGATTATGCAAGTGACGGTGGGGGACTAAGAGAAGTAAAAGTATGTGGGCATTGCAGTTGTGATGCATGTACTACCAAAAAAGAAAAAGCAACTAAACTTGTAATACCAAATAATAAAAAGTTTTAAAAAAGGGAGCAATTAAAGCTCCCTTTTATTATGTATTACATAAGTTCAAAATGCGGTCCATCAATGAATGGTCTGCGTCCTTGTGAACGTCTTAGATCAATATACTCATTCATTGCTTCAGCCATTGATCCGTCAAATTCACGGATATCACCAACTGACCATGCTGCACCCCATTTGATTGCAACATCTAGTTCAATCGCTGCCACTCTCATAGCGTTTGCGATATCATCATATAGATTTAACTCCCAAGATACTGAGCTACCGATATAAGCAACAAGATCAACTGCACGACCGTCTAGGTGCTTTGATTTCATTGTCTGTGATTTACCTGCAGCAACATATGACCTTTGAGTTTCAACTGAACGTAATCCTTCAGTTACACCGAAGTCCACTTTAGTTAGTTCAATCGCACGTTTAACAACTGCGACTAATCCTGCGTCAACTCCGTCTAGTCTTCCTATGCTTCGCTTACTTAGTTTAAAAGCCATTATTCTAATCCTCTATTTTTATCAAGCCAAGTTCTATTAGCTTCGTTCTATTTATCATGTGTCCTTCTTGTGTAGTCTCTTTACTCTCACCATGATAAGGAACAGCGTGATAATTTTCAATCATGTATTCTGTAAGCAACTTATCTTCAATGATAAAGTCTCCTAGAACTCTACCAAACTTACCTGTCTTATCTTTTTGTGTTTTGATAATCTGCGTTGAACCGATCGGCATCAATGACTTAACGAATTCTTTAGCCGCTAATCCAAATGCTTTCTCTGTTAAATCCCTTGTTCTACTTTCTGGAGTATCAATTCCCATAACACGAATGCGCTCCCTGTGCATCCAAATTCCGAAACCTAAATCGATATCTACATCTACAGTATCACCGTCTACTACTCTTAATATTTTACATCTATACTCGTACATAACCTCTCCTAAAAAAATTCCGGATATATCTTTCTTAAATTCTGACCGAAATACTTATCTAATGTTTGTTCTTTTTCAGCAATATCATCAAATGTGTATCTTTTATCAGGAGTTTCTGCTAATCTCATACGTATTGCGTTACCAAACTGTTTTACTATTTCAGACTTTTCTGGAATCATTTGAACTAATCTATTTTCTTGTTCTGTCCATACACTATTGGCCTTATCTTTTAGTTCATCAGTTAAAGAAGATATGGACAAATGCTCTGGTCCTCTGAGTATATCAAAATAAGAACGATCCATATCAACATGCTGTGATAGCCAATATATAAGTTTATCTATTTCCCATATGTTAATATTAGAGACAACTGAGTTGTTTCCCAATGTCAAAGTAGGTATTTCACGTTGTAATTCTCTATATCTATCTACTGTTTTTTGCAGGGTATCCCAAGAACTACCGGGTCTTAGCCAATCATTCTTTTCGCCTACATGATCTATACTAAAGCAAATGAATACTGATTTGTATTTTTTCCAATGCTCAATAATATTTTGTGAAGGGAATATTGTGCCATTGGTGTGGTATTGTAAATCTATATTACTAATATTTGACTGATTAGTTATGATATCTAAAAATTCATCATGTTCTCTCGTTAAGAAAGGCTCGCCGCCTAACACTTTAACATAATCAAGATTAGATAAGTCTGCGTTTCTGTAGTAATCCATCTTAGATGGTTCCATTAATAACTCAGGCTTCACACCGGGGTTATTAATAAGTTTCCATTTACTACTATAGGTATCATTGCACATACGACATGCAAGATTACAGTGAGAACTAAATGATGTTTCAATATATCTAATCTTTGGCTCTGTGCCTATATGCTTTCCCCATCGTTTATTCCAAATAAGTCGCATACTATCATAACCAGCTTCTTCTTCCAATGTACAGCGTTTGCATGGTTCGGGCAACTCATCTTCTGTTAACATATGCTTTCTATAGTTTTCAAAAAATTCAGAATTTAATGCGTTCTCAATACCATCTTCAATACGAGGTGCATTTTTAACATCATCAAACTCATGTATTCGACAACACGGAATAGCGGCGCCGTTTATGCGCAAACTAACGTGTGACCATAAAAACGAACATGCTTTACTCATTTAAAATTATCCTTAAATATTTCCCAAATTTCTGGGATACTGTCTTTCAACTTTTGATCTCTGATATCATCTAATGCATTTGTGGCAACTACAAACATTGTGGGGTCATAAGTTTCATCGTATGAAAGATATTGTTCTAAAACTGCAATGTTCTTTTTCGTACATATATCGTCTTTTGGTGGGAGACCATTCGTAAGTATATTTTTTATTTCGGTGTCTCTAATGTCTTTGGGTATATTATAAACAGACGCCCATGCCGGATTTTCTAACGAATTAAAAAATATCGGAACATTAATACTATCTGCCCACTTTAATGTGTCAATCATATTAAAAAGATTTAAAGCCTGAACAGTACATATAATCTCTCCATGTCCCAAAGACTCATAAATTTTTATATTTTCTTCTATTGCTTTAAACTTTATGGGTGTCCTAATATATTCTACTACATCTCCAACACCATCAATACTATAATTAAACTCTAGATTAGAAAATTTAGACAACTTATCTATAAATTTTTTATTACTATTTGTAAGATTAGTTGTTATATGAAGTGTAACATCAGTTCTTCCTATAGAAATAAGATAATCTAATATGCTGTCTGTTTCTGGCATTATACTAGGCTCACCGCCTAATAATTTAATTTTTTTCAGATTTTCATGCAACAGATACTTTTCATTTTCTGAATTCCAGATACTTACATCAATATTGATACTTTCAAAATCTACAGATTTATTAATATATGCACCGTATTTTTTCTGTACGTAATCACTAGAAAATTCTTTTTGTATTTGAGAACTATTTGCTGGGCCGCACATTCTGCATTTTAAATTACATAAGTTACTAGGTCTAATATCTAAGTCCAATGGAGAGGAATATTGATTTCCTGTTTCTATATTAGGTTCAATGAAGTCACGATATATTCTATTATATCTGATCCTATCACTGTGCCCACCTTTTTCTTCTTTATCGAAACAATCGGAGCATACTTCTAGCTTCTCGCCATTTAAAATACGCTGTCTAGCATTTTTATAATAATCACTAGACCACCTCTTTTCCATGTTTATCTCGGTCGAGGCAGTGCGCTTGTTTATCTGTTGGATTTCACTTGTTCTGCAACAAAGTCTCTCAGATTCGTTACTGTGCATGTATAGATGTACAAATGGCACAACACAAAAGTTATTATTATTATCATTCATACATGTATTTATGTTCGTAGTTTATAGTTTTTTCATTCTATCACTTAACTTTTTGTCAAGTGCTTTGATACCATCTGTGATTTTCTTGTCAAGTTCAATTGCTAAATCATCAAGTTCATCAACCCATGCTTCATGTTGTGCAAATGTAGCTTGCAACTCACTAATTAAGTCTGATAATCTACGGTCAATATACTCACCAAGTCTATTGTCTTCACTGATACGCATGTTGTCAATCTCTAAGATGCCTTCAAGTGTTTTTTTATTCAATTCATCTAAATCTTTACGTAGCTGTTTAACATCATTGATTAATGTAACTTCTTTCTCAACTGCTGTTCTTGCTGTAAGTTCTGCCATCTCTGATTCAAGTTGTGTAATAGTTTGTGCTTGTTGTGCTGTCCACCATACAAACGCACTAACTTGTAGTACAATTGCGATTACAACACCTATGCTAAATTTGTTATTCATAATAAAGTTCCTTACTTACACTTACAACTGCCGCCTCTGGCACCTACAAATCCTGCTACTACGCCTATTACACCAGTAATACTCATCTGTAATAATTCTATGATACTCTGATCTAATTCTGCATCATGTTCACTTGCCATACTGAACTCGTCATATACTATTAGTCCCAGTATAAGCATTAGTCCAACTGCCATTATTAATACTATTATTCCTTTTATATCTGTCATTTTTTCTTCCTCCATTCGCCGAGTGTTCCCTCGTTATTTATGTGCTTTAGTCTGTCTTTCCATTCGACTTCATCGCCGTCTTCAAGTATTTTATCTATGTTATCTATATATGATGTCATGAAATGGTCTGGTAACTCTTTGCCCATTTCATAGAATGAGAAACTTTCTCTTGCAGTCCATAACCAAAAACTATTGACTCCAAAGTTTAGACTGTCTGGTTCTTCTAAGAAACAATATTTTCCATCGTCTAATAGCTTAATCATTTCACCCAAGTGTGCATAACGATTCATGTGTGTACCTGCTGGTGGGACAAGTGCAACTACATCTGTTTCATTTACAATACGTGTAATTTTAATCTTGCCGCGCATCTTTCTGATACCACGTGAATCTGTTAATTTTGGTTGACCGAATGTAATACATTCTGAGATATTATACCCAGAGTAATCTAAGTACCAAGACACGATGACCGCTTCTGCCGCACCTAAACTGTGACCAGTGACCCATGTAGTATATGTTTTATCTAAACGTGAAAGCAAATCATCTGCAATCATTTCTGCGGTTCTATGAAAGCCAGTGTGTAACTCAATACCCAATCTATAGCTTTTATCTTTAAAGAATTTAATATCTTGCAATGCATTGTGCGAGTTACTAGTTCCTCGAATAGAAACGTATTGTTCTTTCTTAACATCGTCAACTAAAACAATATATTTTATCTCATTAATTTCATTTATATATACACCATAGTTTTTATATCTTTTTTCAATATCAGCATTGTTTTTCTTATATGCCATAGCTGCAAGGCGTGCAAACCAACGTATATTATTCCAATCAACATCATGTGATTTTGTGAAATTCTGTTTAAATTTATTTTCTACTGAATACTTCTTCGTCATCCAACGTCTGACAAGTTTAGCTAATTTAGCTAATATCCATCCTTGGATTACCCATTTAATTATATACCTTATTATAAATGCCATGATGGTCTCCTCTTAACCATATGTATTTATAAAAAAAGCGCCCTAATGGACGCTTTAGTTCGTAGTTAATTTATACTAATTTTAAATTACACTTTCCTTATTAATCTTATAATGTACGATTTCAACATCGTTGAATTTGTCACCAAAAGTATCCACCCACTTTTGGAAACGTTGTTCTGCTTCTTTTTGGCTGTTGAATCCCCATTCCTGTTCAAGTTGGTTCCAAGATCCGTACCATCTAAATTGTATACGCCATTGGTCAACTAATTCTACTTCAGGGCCTGTTGGTCGTTGTTTAAGTTCTTCTACTTCTTTCAACAGTGAGTTGCGTTCATCTACAAGAGACTGTAGACTAGAAATAATGTTTTCTATACTCATATCTTCCTCTACTACTGCCGTAGTCTGTGTTACTACTGGCTTAGATTCTTTTGGTTTTACATAATCGCTCTTGCTAATTATTTTTGCAAGCGGTGGTAAGATAAGTTCTGGTTCACCTGTGCCCAAATCAATATACTCTGGTGGGTCACATGGTTCGCCGTTGCGTTCATATCCAAGCCATTCATGTCCACGTGTTGCTTCCCATATCTCTATGTCTGTCAACTTATAACCTCTACGTTGACACGTTGATAATACTTTATATTCTGTCATTCTTTGTTAAATCTCTCTGTAGGCAAGAACCACCAGTCTGGCTTTTCATAATATTCTGATAGTAGATTATTTAATTTAGGGAACACATCTGCAAAACTTTCATCTCGTATCGCATCCAAATCATTTGTGAACTGCCAGAACTCATACATATGTTTACTGCCATCAGATGCATTAATAAATTCGATCCAAGTATCGACATATGAATTTACACTATTGCGCAAACTTTCTTTATCTTGCATTTCAGTATATTCATCAATGCTATCAATCCATTTATTCATCTTATTTTTCCAATGAATATAATCTTTACAAATTTCACGTTTAGCTTTAAATGTCATTGTTCTCACATTTAAGAAATGCGGACTATGTAGTGGGTGTACCCCAAAATGAGGAGAGTGTTTTTGCCAAAGATAATCAAAGTCATATTTACCAGCTTTGACTTTCCATTCAATATAGTCTAGTATATGTAGCACATTATAAATGCTTACAGTGACACTATCTGTCAATTTGACGTTGCTATTCTCTTTTGCGAATGCTTCTAACTTATGAATGTTTTTAAGCATATGATCCCATTTGACTGGGTTACGCATATACTCTAACTCTGGTCCCTTGCCATCGATTGAAAATCCAATCTCAAGGGTTTTGAACTCTTTCCAATACTCCATAACTTTCTGTGGTAGATTAGTTAAGTTAGTATCATACTGTAGCGTAATATGTGCGGCATCTCCACTCTCAACACACTCTTTTAAAAACTTGAAGTGTCGTTGAATCATCATAGGCTCACCGCCAATAAGATATAAATGTTCAATCTTATCTTTGCGTTCTGACATTTGTTCCCAGAATAAATCAGAGTTTGCCCATGCAAATGGATCAGGTGACAAATTATACTTCTTGCCACCTGCGTGTTCAAACATTACAACTTCTCTGCCAGCAGTTATTGGCTTTTTCCATTTGCTACCTAAGCCCATCAATTTTTGATGATCGGGCAACCAAGAAGAACTCAAGTCAGGACCACAAATACGACATTTCAAGTTACACAGATTGCCTAGCTGAATGTCATAAAAGAATGGCACGTGATTATCAGGTAGCTGTCCGGAATCTGGATCAGTTATTTCAACTGCATCTGCGTGAGAAAATCTGTCTCCCCATCTTTCGTTATAGAAGTTACGCATACTTTTCATGCCTGCGTTTTCTTCATCCATACAACGTTTACATTCCGGATGCCATTTATCATTCATCAATGCTAACCGCAAAGACTTAGCAGTATCACTATTGATTCCTGCATCTATTCCATCTGCAATAGTTACCTGTTTACCATCAGTTTTATATCTGCCACTAGTGGGACCAGATCCCATAACACAACACCCTCTGAATCCACCATCGGAAACAATATGAGTGTCGTGCCATGGAGCTATGCAAAATGTTTTAGACATTAGTACTTCATATCTTCATCGATAGTAAGTTCACGTGCTTCTTGTTGTGCAATATCTAGTAGTGTACGTACACCGAAACCTACTGCACCACCCGGAACAGTTTCGTTACCTTTAGCATTCCAACATACGCCAGCGATATCTAAATGCGCCCATGCACGTTCTTTATCTACAAAGCGATACAAGAATTCTGCGGCAGTAGTAGAACCACCACCACGTCCACTAGAAATGTTTTTCATATCTGCAATTTCACTATCAATCATCTTATTCCAGTTTTGACCCATTGGCATTCTCCAAAATGATTCACCTGAACGAGCGCCTGCTTCTGTAATAATATTACTAAATTCTGTTGAGTTTGTGAATAGTCCTGCGGACTCACCTGCTAGTGATACAACGATAGCACCAGTTAGTGTTGCTAGATCAATGATACGATCTGGATCATATTCATTCTGTACATAACGTAAGATATCACCTAGTACCAATCGACCTTCTGCATCTGTGTTTAAATTTTCTACAGTTTGTCCGCTTAGTGATGTAACAACATCACCTGGCTTGATTGCTTTACCATCTGGCATGTTCTCTACTAGACCTACAATACCCACAACATTCTGTTCTACATTTTGTGAAGCGATGGCATGCATTGCACCTACTACAGCACCTGATCCACCCATGTCATATTTCATATCTCCCATGCCTGCACTTGGCTTAATAGAGATACCACCTGTGTCAAATGTAACACCTTTGCCTACTAATGCTAGTGGCTGTTCATCATTGCCGTTCATCCATTCCATTACAACAACATATGAATCTTTCTCTGATCCTTGACCTACGCTTAATAGCATATCAAATCCCATGGCCTCAAGTTGTGATTCATGTAGAATACGAACATTGACACCAAGTGGTGTTAGTTCATCGTTAATACGTTGTGCATATGTTGATGGGTATAGTACATTTCCTGGCTCTGTGATAACGTCACGTGCAAAGTAAACGCTCTCATGGATACTAGTATCTACTACAGCATCAATCTGAATAGATAGTGGCTTGTCGTTTTTCTTTGATTTATATTTGTCAAAGTCATATAGTACTAACATAGCACCTTCATAAATCTGTTCATTATATCCATCGATATCAAATACTAGAGTATCTACTTTTCCTTTATGTGCTTTCGCATACTTGCCACCAAAGTTTCTCCATTGCTGTGGAGTAACTGCATCTGATTTGACAACAGTAATACTATCTACATTTACTTTTGATGGGAATGATACTACCACATCTGCGGAATCTTTATCTGCAAAGCCTTTAAGTCCACAGACACTAGATAACTGTCCGCCTGTTTTCTTATCTAATGATTTATATTCTTTTGTATCATACAACACTACGATTGCTGTATTAGGTTGATAGCTGCTCATGTTTCTTTAAATCCTTCTATGTCTTTATGGTCTTTATGTATTTCGATGTATTCATCTTTAAAATCTGGGTGTTGCATATAGTACTTGGCGCCTCGACCATTCATGTGCGCTAGACGCACTGAGCCTGGGAAACCTTCTGCATCGCCTGCATGTCGTGGTATGAAGTGAATATGCGGCCACATAACTGTCTGTCCTGCATAAGGTCCGATATTCATACCAAAATGATAACTGTCAATCTTTCCTTCCTCACGTAACTTATCACCGTAATGTACAACAGCTTGTAATGCTATAGTAATAAATTTTGAATTGTCTTCTTTAGGTACAAACAATAGATGTCCATCACACACAGGCCACTTATCTGAGTATACTGCATAGTATGGGTCATCGATCATTCTATCTTGTTTATTTTTTTCGAATGGAGTTTCTTCAAACTTTTCAATATCTGGTCGATGTGCTACTCCCATGCGTCTAATACAGGTAGTACCTTATTAAGGATCACTGCCGCCTTCTTACTACTATCATCAACAAATTGATCGAAGTCTATATGTGAGTCATTACCTGCTAAATCACTTAATACTCTGATAACTACAAATGGTTTGTGCCAATTAGTACAAACTTGTGCAATTGCTGCACCCTCCATTTCAACCGCATCAGCACTGAATTGTTCAAAGAACATTTGTCGTGTCTCTGTACATGCAAGATATGTATCACCTGTGATAATTCTACCGAAATGTGCAAGTGATCCGACTTCTGATTGTAGTATAGCTCTCATGTCTTGAGACATAAAGTATGCGGTATCATCATCACTGTCTGATAGTGATGGGAAGCTGCCAGGGATAGCAGAGATAAGCTGACCTTCTACAATTGCGCCATAGTCATGCTGAATGAGTTGTTCTGCAATAAGAACATCACCGATCTTATACTTCGGATTGACGCCGCCAGCAACTCCACTGAATGCAATTGACGAACAACCGAAATGTCCTAGTAACAATCCTGCAGTCATGGCAGCGTTCACTTTACCGATACCACATTCAGCAGCGATAATTTCTACGCCATTGATTGATCCGAATTGAAAAATTTTATTGATTATTGTCTCTGTACGTGGTTCACTGTCCCACTGTAGCTTTGAGAATTCCTCGGGTATAGCCGAGATTACACCTACTGTCATTAGTACCTCATAAAACGTATAGATATACAAGCATCGGAATGATGATTGCAAACTGCGGCAAGAAATTCAGAATGATAGCTTTCTCATTCCATTTGAATCCAACAAAAACCCAGCCCGCCGCTCCGAGTAATTGTAGTATTGAGTTCCAAGGAGTAATCCCAGCGACATGTAATGCCATAGCACATAAAATTGTCATTGCACTCAAGTATTTTATATATTTAGTATAATCCATTATAACAAATATCCTATTAGTTGTCAATATTAAAGTTATAGATTTCCATCTTCACGCATCTGTTTTCGACTGCTTGCTAGTTTTATTGTTTTGTCTAGTTCTGATTCTGCTTGTGATATATATTTTTCGTTTGCGTCTTTAGATAATATATCTAATAATCTAATATTGTCTTCTGTTAATTCACTGTCTGATAATCCTAATTCTTTTTCTAACCATTGCAAATAGTTTAATTTATACAAGTATAACATTTCTTGGCTTGCAAAGATAGTCTTAAAATTAAAAATTATATTATCTATCTGTGACATAAAATCAGGAGTAGTATGTTTTCCTCTTACACGTTCTTGTTGTAACCTCATAATGTTTCTGTCTCTACCAATTATTAGAAACTGAATGTCAGCAAATTTCTTTGCCACACTTATGAACTCATTGTATTGTGGAATAGTTTCTACACCATCATCGAAATAGGGACAACTGATACTTGTGACAAAATGATTACTCTGTTCCCAATCAAACTCATTTAGTTTTGATGGGTCTTTCCAACATTCTGCAAATGGTTCTAAATCATGACCTTCCCAATACTTTTCTTGCAATGCAGGCCAGACAAATATATTCTTATTTTGTCCTAACGCTTTGCTGAATAAGTGATTACCACTACCCTGTGGTCCTGTCATAATTGTCAGAGTTGTCATAGTTTAAAGATAGTGTCCCTTGAACCGTTTGCAATAATTTCACGTGTCTTATCAGATTTTAGTCCTGTTAGTTGAACTACTGGTCTAACCATATTACTTGCATTTGCAGTTGCATGAGGGACATTTGCCCAATCAAATATATGTGCTTCTCCTGCAACCCAACGCTCGTATATATAATTTCCATACATATAAAACTGTCCTGGTACCCAATCATCTAAGAAGAATGTAATGCGACACACTTGCTCTGGATCATCTATACAACGATCCCAAAGTTTATCAATATGAAGATTGAACATCTGACCTGTTAGCTGAACATGTGAACGAACTTTGAATTCATCCACTTCCCCTAACACGCCAAAGTATTCTTTCATTGCTAGTAATGTAGGATAGTTCTCAAGTTCATCAATCATATTGGTTAGCATAAGTTTCTTTGGATCCCCGCCGCCTTGAGCAATATCGTATTCCTCTTGTGTTAGCATTGGTGATTCATCTTCGCGGTCGCCAAAGAATTTACGAGTTTCCCAGTTAATAGATTTTGTAGCATCTGCAACTAATTTGTCTCTATCTGATTTCCATGATTGTGAATTATCAAATCTGCCTAGAACTTTAAACCAGTCACCTTCCTGATCTATAATATTATCATCAAAGTGATATTCACTATGTGCTACTGTCCAGTCCCAGTTTGATTTAAAATCTTTTGGATCTAATAATTCTTTATTCCAGTTAGTTTGATGTTTCATGTGTAATCTATTCCTTTATCTTTTCTAAGAATGCCGTTTAAAAATAGTGCAATACTAATAGCAATACACAGTAGAAAGATAGGATGATTCCATATGTTGAATAAATCAAACCATCTAAAATCTGACATAGAATCCCAACCTGCTCTCCATTGCTTGTATCCGTAAATTTGCAATGTTCCCCAAAAATATTCATCAATCTTATATGCAACAACGTATGCAACTAGAATTGCTGGACGACTTACATTGAAATGTTTCAATGCAACACCTATAGCACTTAAAATACTTAGTAGTGCAAAGTCTTCCCAGCCACCAGTATATTGCATATTTGCCCATACGATAACTACAATAATAAAAGATGCGTAAATCCAGTACGGCACTTCTAATATCTTAATGATATATTTGTAAAGTATAATACTCAATATTGCAACTCCAATTGTACCAAAGATATAACCGAACATTAATGCGTTAGTAAACTCAGTGTCTTGTAATAGTGACGGTTGTCCGATCTCCATACCGAAGTACATACAAATTGCCATAACCATAGCCGCAAATGGTGCCGCTGGAATTCCAAACAACACTGCTGGTATCATACTTGATACCTTTTGGGCATTATTTGCTCCTTCACAACCTAGTAGTCCTACAGGATTACCTTCTCCAAATGGAACTTCTTGGTCTTCTTCTTTGTGTGCAGCTTTTGTAGCGCCATATGCTAAGAAGTCACCTACAGCGCCGCCTACACCTGGTAACAATCCAGTAACGAAGCCAATGAAGCCTCCACGAACCATGTCTTTCCAGTTCTTACGTGCATCACCAAAGCCTTGCTTTAATTGTTGCCAATAATCATTGCCAATTGCAGGTGCCGCACTCTTTACGCCACGTCTAAATCCATCAATCAACTCTGGGATACCAAACAAGCCTGACAACAGAACAACCATTCCAATACCATTCTCTAAGTATTCCCATCCAAACGCATAGCGAGGATTACCCACTACATCTTGCCCTACCATTCCTAAGAACAATCCGAATATAATCGCAAGAATACTTGTGTAAACATTCTTACTTGCTACAAAGCCTACACAGGCTAGAGCCATCATCATGAAGCCCAGAAATTCTGGACGTCCAAATAATACAATAATTTCCCCATACCACGGCAACAATGCAAATGCAAATAACGCATATACTACTCCATTGAATGTCGAGTCGGCGATTGCAATCCCCATAGCTCGGGCAGCCTGCCCTTTTTGTGCCATAGGATAACCATCAATAACGCAAGCTGCTGTAGTGCTTGCTCCTGGTATACCAGTAAGGATACTTGTGTAACTATCAGCACTCGCGCAACTTGCAACGATTGCCGTAAGAAAGACCAACCCCAAATAGGGGTCGGCCATAAAGTAAGTTCCCATGCTAAAGACGGTAATTAGTGCAGTTGTCACGCCAGCGATTGGGATAATGCCTACTAGCATTCCATACGCTGTGCCTAACATAGCCCACATTAAATATTCCATCCACATAGTCTATACTCCTTAATCTAGAAGTTCTGGTTTAAAGACTGATGGGAAGCCATATGCTTCTTGATTCCAACGTACTGCATTTCGTAGTGCATCTTCTGTAATCAATGCTTTAAGAGCTGCAAGTAATGCTTCGCCGTCTTGAATCCAAGGATAAACCCCTGTCTTTGCATAAATTTCTGCTGAAGCTACTGGATCATTGATCATTGCTGTAACTGCTGCTTTAACTTTTGCTGAGTTTGGGTTACCTTTGTTCATCCAAAGTGACTTCTGGATTGCATCACGCCAGTTACGAGTAAGTTTATATGCATCATACAACTCACCTGTTGGTTGTTCGCCCCATAGACCTTCATATACATCTTCAAACTGTGTATTTGGGAAGTTAGGATCATCCATTTGTACATTGTTTTCTAGGTCTAAGATACCATGTGTGAACCATAGTTCGTTACCTTCGATACCTGTATAGAAACGTTTCCATGCTGCTGGTGATTCACGTGCAATATCAAATTCACCGTTTTGGAAACCTAGGCGCTTTTCACCGCCTGATACACCGTTAACCCATACAACACGTTCTCTCCAACAAGCCAAGTACTCAGTGATTGTATTGTCACCTTGTGGACCACACAATAACATAGCTGCCGCAGCCGCATCTGGTTCAAAACCTGAGCCACCTGCGATTGTCCAAATACCTGATTTTTCGTCTTTGCCTTCTTGCTTACCAAGAACGATATCGTTATTCATTGAGCCAATTAGCTCATAGTCATAGTAATCGTAATCTA
>Ga0233426_10001618_pt1 | contig 20197 bp, 17 predicted proteins | sample SI_118_April2016_6_FD_179875 | JGI IMG/M metagenome (GOLD analysis project Ga0233426, IMG submission 179875) | Seawater microbial communities from Saanich Inlet, British Columbia, Canada - SI_118_April2016_10_MG | ecosystem: Environmental > Aquatic > Marine > Inlet | place: Canada: British...
TACAAGCGCTTAATGATTTTATTATTTTTGGTTTTCAAGCAGTGGCGTCATTACTAGCTGGGTGGATGTTATTTAAAGCTGGCTGGCATGGCGTAGTTATCTCAAGCCTACCTTTTATCGCTATCTTGTATGTTGTTACTTGGTATTATTATCAACATTCAAAAAAAGATAATAGTAATGAGCAAGGTGTTGGCGTTAAACATTAGCTTTAGGTACTAGCAATATTAACAAAGGAATTCATTAAGCACTTCAAAAACCTTAGTTTGCTCAGTGGGTTTTGCCACATGGGAGTTAAAGCCACTTGTTAAATATCCCTCAACGTCATTGGTCATTAAATTGGCTGTTAATGCAATAATTGGCGTCACTTTATCTTTTACCCTTATATGTTGGCATGCGCTAATTCCATCAAGAACCGGCATTTGAATATCCATAAAAATCAGGTCAGGTTTATAAGTCATGTGTTTTTCAATCGCTTCGATTCCGTTTTCGGCAAGAATAATGTTAGCTTTACAAGGAGCTAACATTGTCTTGATAATCGTTTGATTAATCCGGTTATCTTCCACAACAAGAATGTTTCTGTCAGTTAAATCAGGTGCTTTAATTTCAATAACAGCCTCTTTAACTGGTTCTGTTTTTTCTAGTGGTAATAAAACAGTAAATGAACTCCCTTCACCTATCGAACTTTTAACTGAGATTTTACCTCCCATTAAATGAACTAAGGATTGAACAATAGATAAGCCTATGCCTGTAACACCAAATTTACGTGTAATTGATGAGTCTTGTTGTTCAAAACGAGAAAATAGTGTTTGCTGGTTACTCTCTGACATCCCGATTCCCGTATCTGATATTTGAATACAAATATTAGGTACTTTTGAGACTAAGCGTTCCTCACAAAGAATGCAGACTTCGCCTTTTTCTGTAAACTTAAAGGCATTCGATAAAAGATTGATAAGTACTTGTTTAACTCTTATGTCGTCACCTAACCAGAACATATGCATGTTTTGTATCGACCAGGTAAATGCTAATCCTTTTTCTTTAGGGATATGCTGTACATTTTTAACCGTGGTTTCGAATAGTTTAGAAAAATCGAACGGCTGTACATCTAAAGTTAACTTACCTGCTTCAATTTTTGAAAAGTCTAAAATATCATTAATAACAACAAGTAAGCTTTGACCTGATGAAATAGCATTATCAACAAGCTCTATTCCTTTTTTAGATAATGACTCCTGTTTTAACAACTGTAATGAACCGTAAATACCATTTAAAGGCGTTCGAATTTCATGACTCATATTAGATACAAAATCACTTTTAGCTTTACTAGCCGATTCAGCATTTAACTTTTCAATTTGCAGTGCATCATTTTGTAGGGCTATTACTTCAACTTGATGCGCTAAATTATTATTTGCTTGCTTGAGAGCATTGGTTCTATATTTAACTAACTTCCTTAAACGCTTATTAAATATGGTCATAATAGCTAAAGAAACCAATAATAAAGCGACAAATAACAATAAGTAATAGTAAATTCGTTGTTCTTTTTCAGATTTATTAATCAAATAATCGTTGATTAATAAATCTTCCTCTGATGCACCTTTTGGTACCATATTTAATGAACGATAAATATTCGCAATACGATGAAATCTTACAGGATATGTTGTTCCAATAGGAATGGTATTGGTTTTAATCATACGAGCAGTATGTGTTGCCTCAAATTCTAAATGTTCTTTAGTCTGTTTATTCTGATATTTATTTATAATTAAATTAATTATTTCTTCTTGGTTATTCAGGGCATACTCCCAACCTTTAATACTTGCCTCTTTAAAGGCTAATGCTCTATCTGGCGAGTCTTTAATATATCTTTCACTGGTGAATAGTAAATCGCCATAAAAATCAACGCCATAATTTATCGGATCAATAATATTAACCTCGATCCCTCTATCAGCAAACCATTTCGGTTGATTGGTTAGATAAACCGAAACCGCATCAACTTCACCATCCAATAATGTTTCATTGTTAAATGAATGCGGAACGTGGGTATATTGATCGCTATTTATACCTAACGAAGCAAACATTGCTGTTAAAGGAGCATCATCAATTCCTTTTTGATACATAACGCGCTTGTTAATTAAGTCTTCTGGAGATCGAATACTTGAGGAAGATAAACTTAACAGTACGAGAGGACTATGTTGAAAAAAACTCGCTAACACAACAACAGGCTTTTTGTTCATACGATGTAAAACAATACTAGAATCGGAAATACCAAAGGTTGCATGTCCTGCAAGTACCTCTTCAACGGGGGATGTTTTTTTGTTGTGCTCTCTTATTTCAACATCAAAGCCCTGCTCTTTATAATACCCTTTCTCTAAGGCAGCATAAAAACCGGCAAACTGAAAATTGATGTTGCCATTTCAATTGTAAAACAACACCTTCATCTGCATCAGACTTTATTGAGAAAAGTATTAAGACAATAGTAAATAAATTTTTAAGCATAAAAAAAACTTTATATGGTGATTTTAATATCACATTAATTAAATAATAGACCACAGAGTTAATATTTCACCAATCATTTATTTTATTAGAGAAAGACTTCGCAGTGAACTGTCAAAAATGTCTAAAACTATCAGAAATCTACTATTTTTTGCTATTAATATATGTTTTATTATAATCATTAACTTTATTAGAACTAATATACTCGTTAAAACAAGGAATTTTTTATGGATGCGCATGGAGAAATAGCATTACTTTGGGAAGGTGATTTACTCACTGTAAATGCCAAAGGTCCATTTAATGAATTAGGCATGCAAAATACCGTTGCGGCGATACGAGAATCGGTATTGAATAAAAACTTAAAGGCATGGCGTAAAATAGAGTTTTGGGATGAGCAAACCTTAGGTTCACCTAAAGTCATTTATTTAGCGGAAAAAGCATCCAAATGGTATAAAGAAAATGGCTGCGTAGCATCTGCTGTTGTGGTGAGTAATTGTATTCAGAATCAAATCATCAAAAATATATCCAACAATACTTCTATGACTTTTCAAAATGAAGACGCTGCGGTTAATTGGCTTAATGCGCAAATACCTTAGTCAATGCTAGTTAATAGCTTTTACCATCAGTTTAAGTTGAGCTTTTTTTATACCAGCGGATCAATTCTTTTTGATCAGCAGGAGCATCTAAACCTTCAATAATTAATCCTGTTGCTTGCTCTGCCAAAAGTTGTTCTGCTTTATTTTCAACTTTTTCTAACATTGAATAAAATTGACCAAGTTCATCTTCAGACAATACACTTTCTAATTGTTTTGAGCGTTCATCCATTGCATTGACAACTTGATGATATATTTTTTTACCTTCATCATTTAATAGTAAATTTTTTACATTCTTTTTATGAGCATCAGCTTGTGATTCTATCAAGTTAAGTTCAAGTAGTTTTTTTACTGCACGACTTACGGTGTATGAATCTAAGCGAGACTGATAAGCGATATCAGCAGATTTAATTGGCATATAAGATCCAATATTTAGTAGCACTCGCATTTCTCTAGGATCAAGTTCTGAAAGGTTTCTAATTTTCCAATCGCGGTTTAAAGCAAGTAAATTACTAACAACGGCAACCCGAAAGGGCAAGTGATTAGATAGATCCAATGGATTTTCATTTTCTTTTGTCAATTCAAATGCTTGACTTCTGGCTGAGATCTTAATATTAATCACCTATTTAGTATTTTTTTCAAAACTTTATCAAAGTACAACGCCAATTTAGCTCACTAGTTTCGAAAGAGTATTGTAACTTAAAGTATTTTAAGGAACTGTTTCGCCGTTTCTAGCTTCAAATAATCGATACCAATCTTCACGAGAATACTTAAGATCTAAAGCAACTTTCGCTGCTTCTATTCGCGCTGGCGTCGTTGAACCAACAATAGGAAAAATGCCAGCAGGATGCAATAAAATCCAGGCTAAAATCACTTGCCAAGGTTCACACTGATACTTGCTTGCTTGTTGCCTTAATTCGTTTTCAATGCGTTGTTCATCTTCAACGTCGAAGGAATTCCCCCAAGCAGAATATGCAACGCCCCCTAAAGGGCACCATGCGATAGGCGTTATTTCATGCTGCTGGCATTGATCTAATGTACCATCAAGTAAAGTATCAACATTGTGAATGTTAATTTCTACTTGATTCGCGACTAATGGCATCGACATCACTGAACGCAATAATTCAACTTGACTTGGTTTAAAATTGCTAACGCCAAAATTTTTTACTTTGCCACTGGCTTTTAAAATAGCAAAGGTTTCAGCCACTTCATGAACATTCATTAAAAAATCGGGGCGGTGCAACAAAAACATATCGAGTTGTTCAATGCCCAATCGGCTCAAGGAGCCATTTACGCTATCAATAATATATTTTTTACTAAAATCATATCGGGTTGGTGCGTAATCGATATCATCTTTCCTAGGCCGAATACCTGCTTTAGACGTAATAAGGATATCATCCCTTAAGCTGGGAGTTTCTTTTAATAACTCACCAAATAAACTCTCACATTCACCACCACCATATATATCAGCGTGATCAAAATGGTTATAACCTGACTCTATAGCCGCATGAATAGCAACTTTACCTTTGTTACGATCCGCTTTGTTATTATTTCCGATGATACGCATACAGCCATAAATCAGCCTCGATGAGGTAAATTCGGTATTTTTTAAATGCTTAAACTGCATAAGAAACCTTAAAGTTATTTGAGTATTATTGATTAAATTGATTTGATTAAATTATCTTGATTTATATTAAGATAGATTAACAAACAGTCCTATATATTAACGTATATATTTAAGGTTTCACTATACAAATGAATAATTTAATTTCCTGTATTCCTGCCATTAGACCGCCTTTTTTAATCCTGGCTCCAATTTGTGTGTTATTAGGTCAATCAATTGCGCTTTATCATCAATTTGACTTTCAATTAGTGAATTTTATTTTGACCATGCTTGGTGCTATTTTTTCAGCTATTGCAGTAAATTGTTTGAATGAATACCAAGACTTTAACAGTGGATTAGACTTAATAACCTCTCCAACCCCTTTTAGTGGCGGTAGCGGTTTATTAAAATCACACACTTATTTAGCCGCTAATGTTTTAACAATAGCTTTATTTTCATCTGTGATGGTTTTGCTCATAGGTGTCTATTTTACGCTCATAATAGGCAGTAAAATTATACCAATCGGGTTATTAGGCTTAAGTATCATTTTCACGTACACCAAATGGCTGAATAAAGTCCCTTCACTTTGCTTAATAGCGCCAGGCGTTGGCTTTGGAGTGTTGTTCGTCGTAGGAACATACTTAGTTCAAACTTTGACTTACTCTCTGAACGTATGGCTAATATCACTCATCCCCTTCTTTTTAATTAATAATTTGTTATTAATCAATCAGTTTCCCGATATCCAAGCCGATAAAAAGTCAGGGAGAAATCATCTAGCAATAAAATATGGTACCAAGATCGCTAGTAGCGTCTTTTTACTTTTTGCTTTATTTTCAGTTGCGTTAATATGCTATTTGATTTTCTTACACATCCTGCCCAATATATCATTCATCACCTTACTGCCTCTATCATTAAGTTTTTTAGCTTTTCCTAAAATAATGTCCTTAGGTGAAGATATTGCTCATAGCCCAATATCAATGATATTAAATGTAGCATCCGCCAACTTAACACCATTACTATTAGCCCTAAGTTTACTATTAGCAGCGTAAATGTCCGAAAAACCTTTGATTAAATTCACAAGGAAATTTTTAATTAAAATAAGTTTTTTCATTTAATCTAACAATTGCCCTGCACATCACATGAATTGCTTGATATATTAGCCGCCATTGATTTTTAAACACTCATTTAAAGGCTGTTTTGTGGAACATTTCATTTGGAACATAGATCCCGTTTTGTTTTCTCTCGGACCTATCACTATTCATTGGTATGGTGCTATTTTCGCGAGCTCTATTTTTGCTGGTTTATATTATATGAAGTGGGTTTATCAACAAGAAAATCAGAATATTGAATCTCTTGATAATTTATTAGTGTATGTAGTTATTGGTATTATTATAGGCGCTCGTTTAGGGCATTGTTTTTTCTATGATCCTGATTATTATTTTGCAAATCCCATAAAAATCTTAGCTATTTGGGAAGGCGGATTAGCCAGTCACGGTGGTGGTTTAGGTGCAATTATTGGTAGTTATTTTTATACCCGGAAAAGTCCTCTTAGCTTTATATGGTTGCTCGACAGATTAGCCATCGCTACGGCACTTTTTGGTATCTTTGTTCGCAGTGCAAATTTTGTGAACGCTGAAATTATTGGCAAAGCAACAAATGTACCCTGGGCGGTAGTTTTTCAACGCATCGATAATGTCGCTAGGCACCCAGCTCAACTTTATGAAGCCATTGCTTACACAATAATATTTATCACTTTAACCGTTATATATAAGTTTACTAAAGCGAAAAACTATCAAGGGATGTTATTAGGAATGTTCTTAATAATGACCTTTACCGCACGTTTTATTATTGAGTATTTTAAACAGCAACAAGCCGCTTACACCATCGAAATATCATTAAACACAGGACAAATGCTAAGTATTCCATTTTTCTGTGTCGGGGTGATTCTCGTTCTATGGTCATTAAAAAATAAGGTAAAAACTTAAGATGGCTCAAAAATTTTATGTTGTGTGGAAGGGAAGTAAAACAGGTGTCTTCGATAACTGGGGAACTGTGCAAAATGTAACTGCAGGTCGAAGCGATTCTCAATTTATGGGATTTCCCTCAAGAGCAGAAGCTGAATCTGCCTTTGCCGAAAGTTACACAAAAGCATTAATGAAACGATCATTATCAAAAGGAGGCAGTTCATCATCAACGAATAAAGTTGCGTCTTCAAAACCCTTAAGCTCATCAAGAACTGTGAGTAATGATGCTGACATCAATATTTATTGTGATGGCGCCTGTTCACCTAACCCAGGTAATTCAGGAACCGGTGTTGCTGTTTACCAACAATCAACGCTTACCGAACTTTGGTATGGCTTATATGAACCCAATGGTACAAATAACACTGCTGAATTAAATGGCATGCTTGAAGCATTTAGACTTGCAAAACGTTTTAGCGTTAACGGAAAAAGTGTACAAATATTGTCAGATTCGAAATATTCAATTGACGCGATAACTAAATGGGCGACCGGTTGGAAAAATAAAGGTTGGAAGAAAGCAGACGGCCAACCGATTAAAAACCCTGAATTAGTGCAAGCTTGTTATAGCCTTTATCAAGAAATTAAAAATAACATCACGATTAATCACGTTAAAGGCCATGCAAATATCGAAGGAAATGAACTGTCTGACCGAATGGCGGTGCTAGGTCGTATGAAACAAGAAGTTAGGTTTATTAAATATACTGGCGAGTTAAATATAAAAGAAATATTAGCGATGCAATCAGGTTAAATTATCAAGATTGCTTTTAAAACAAAACTTTTAAAAGCAATTACTTAACTGTATAGTCCCCCACTTAAAAAATTTAATTATTTAAAGGACTAAAAATGAAAATTTACATACTTATCTCAATACTGCTGTTAACCTCTTTTCCATCTCAAGCAAACAATTCCTCTTCAAGAGAGTCTGTTGAAAAACTCATGGAACTAACCGAAGTTTCAAAAATGATGGAAGCGATGCAACATCAAGTTCAGAATATGTTTAATGGAATGTCAAAGCAGTTAGGTGTTTCGGAGAAAGAAAAACCAAAGTTTGACAAATACATGACTCAAGTTTCTGAATTAATGGCTGAATACATGAAATGGTCGACTTTTAAAGAGCCTATGATTGATATCTATACTAAACACTTTTCTGAACATGAAGTTCAAGGGTTAATTAAGTTTTATCAATCAGATATAGGGCAAAGCATGACAAAGAAAATGCCTTTAGTCATGCAAGATTCAATGGTGGTATCTCAAGAACTAATGAAAGGTTTAATGCCAAAAATTCAATCGTTAGCCATGAAAATGAAGAGTGAAATTGAAGCCTCTCGTAAAACGGGTGAATAAGGTTCAAAATAGCGGTCATTGTAAACGACCGCTTTATTTTATTTCAATATACACAAACTAAAGTGTTGATGATAATTTTTTAGCAAACTCTCGTGCTTTTTCTAAATCTTCTGGGGTATCGACCCCTTCTACCGGTAAACGTGATTCAGCAACATCGACATGAATTTTTTCTCCTTGCCAAAGCACACGCAACTGTTCAAGAGATTCTACTTGCTCTAACTGACTGGCAGGCCAATTAACATAATCTTTAATGAACCCGGCTCGGTATGCATAAATACCGATATGTCTCAGGTAAAAATCACCTATTTCTTTAATTTTATCGTTATTTAAAAATCGCGCTCGATCATATGGGATTGTCGCTCGACTAAAATACAGGGCATACCCATCTTTATCGCATAACACTTTAACTGCATTAGGATTTAGTGCTTCTTCAACATCGGTAATATGAACCGCTAACGTTGCCATTCTTGCTTGCTGTTGATTCGTACGTTGTTGATTTGCTAGGTTTTTAGCGACTTGAGCAATATTTTCAGAAGGAATAAAGGGTTCATCACCTTGAACATTCACAATAACCTGATCATCATCAAACTGATACTGCTCCATCACTTCAGCTAAACGCTCGGTACCTGACTGATGATCTGCACGTGTTTTGCACACTTCACCGCCAAAGCTTTTCACCATTTTTTCTACTTCATCATTATCAGTTGCGACAATCACTTTTTTAGCGCCACTTTTTTCTGATTTTTCGACAACCCATTGGATCATAGGCTTGCCTTGAATATCAGCAAGTACTTTTCCAGGCAAGCGTGAAGATTGATAGCGCGCGGGGATCACAACTACAAATGACATAATTTTTCCTATTTAATTTTGCACAATGTGTGAACGATTAAGCTCGTTCTTCTTCGGTTACTCGGCGTGCTTCACTTTCTAAAAGTACCGGGATATCTTCTACAATTGCATAGGCTAAACGGTCGAAGTTACAGACTAATTCTTTCTGATCCTTTTTATAATCTAACTTTCCTTTACATACAGGACACGCCAAAATTTCCATTAGTTTAATATCAAAAGCCATAATTTATTCTCTTCTTATTTCTTAGTTTATTCATTGTTTAACAGTATGATTAAACAAATTACAGGTACTTAACTAGTACGAGTTAATCAACGTTAAAATATCCTTTATTATCAATTCATTATCTTTATCTGAAAATACTGCATCAACAGGTAAATACCACCAATGCTCTTCCGCAAACTTTTTACACTTTACCGCATCTTTTTCGGTCATTAATAATTGTCGAGGTTTGGTTTTATTATCAACCTGATCAATTTTAGCAAATAAAGATTTATTATAGTCTTGATGATCAACAAACCCTTGCTGTTTATCAAGGGTAAACCCGAGTTGAGCTAAATAATCAAAAAAGCGTTGAGGATCACCAATACCAGCAATCGCGTTTATTATTGAATGTTCGCCCACAAACTCAGCTAAGGTTTTAGATCGACCACTTTTCAAATGAATCACTCGTTGAGCCATTAAACTCATAGGATGTTTAGGTGTTTTACTTTTCAGTAAGCACTCATCCATACGCTTGTTATCAGCACTGTTGACAATAACACGTTCAACTTCATTTAACCGACTAACGCTTTCACGTAATGGGCCTGCAGGTAAAAGTAAACCATTACCAAAAAGGCGTTTTCCATCAACAATTAATAATTCATAATCTCGTTTTAATCGATAATGCTGCAAACCATCGTCACTAATGATTATTTGGCAGCCTTGTTCAATTAAAATCTCAGCTGCAGCAATACGATCGGCTCCTACGACAACAGGGGTATTGCAGCGCTGATAAATAAGTAAAGGCTCATCTCCTGCCTCTAACGCTGAGCTATTTTCGTTAAGTAAATACGGGTAATGAGGTGCTTTACCTCCGTAACCACGACTAAGCACGCCTACTTTTATTGCATGTTTAGTTAATTGCTCGACTAAATAAAGAACTACAGGCGTTTTACCATTACCACCAACGCCAATATTGCCAACTATGACTACAGGGCAATTAACTTTAATGCTTTTTTTAATATTGAGAGCAAATAAACAACGACGAAATGATGACAAAAGCCAAAAAAGAAAAGTAAGTGGCAACATCAATGGCACTATCCACCATTTAGCGTTGTGTCCTTCAAACCAAACTTTTTCAATTAATCGCATGAATTATTCGACCGCTGAGCCAAATTGAAACTTGTGAAGTTGGGCATAAGCCCCCTCTTTTTTAAGTAAGGTTTTATGATCCCCCTGCTCAATGATTTGCCCTTGCTCCATAACAATAATTTTATCGGCATTTTCAATCGTCGATAAACGGTGAGCAATAACAATACAAGTACGGTTTCGTTGTAATTCAGTTAAAGCATCTTGAATATGTCGTTCAGACTCAGTGTCTAAGGCGCTGGTTGCTTCATCTAAGATTAGAAAAGGTGCATCACATAAAAGCGCACGAGCAATAGCAACTCGCTGTCGTTGCCCACCCGACAATAGCGCTCCATTGTCACCAATATTGGTTTCTAGCCCTTGCGGTAAATTCTCAGCAAATTCTAGTACATGTGCTTTTTTAGCAACCGCAACAATTTCTTCAGGAGTCGCATCAGGTTTTCCATAAGCAATATTGTTTGCCAGAGAGTCATTAAAAAGAACCACTTGCTGTGAAACATAAGCGAACTGCTTACGTAAATCTTTCAACTGATAATCAATAATATTTTGGTCATCAATTAACACTCGTCCCGATGTAGCATCATAAAAGCGCAGTAATAATGCACTTGCGGTTGACTTGCCACTACCTGAACGCCCAACTAAAGCAATAGTTTCACCAGTATTGGCTTCAAAGCTAATATTCTTTAACGATTTATTTTCAGCACCTGGATAGATAAAGTTTACTTGCTCGAACTCCAATTTTCCTTGTGCTTTATCAATAGTAATGGTGCCACGATCTTTTTCTTTATCTTCATCTAGCAAGGCAAAAATACTTTCAGAAGCTGCCATACCTTTTTGGAATTCACTGTTCACGTTGGTCAATAGTTTTAATGGCCTTAACAACATGGTCATGTAAGTTACTACGCCCATAAAAACACCCGCTGTTAAATTTTCTACAAACCCCTCAAGGTTTGCTAAATACAATACAAACGCTAAAGCAAATGATGCAATAATTTGAATCAAAGGCACACTTGCCGACTTAGTTGCCACCATTTTCATTTGTTGCTGACGATTGTGTTTATTAATTTGACCAAAGCGTTGATTTTCACGGGCTTGACCATCAAAAGTTAACACAACTTTATGACCATTAAATGTTTGCTCTGCGGCTTTTGTTACTTCGCCCATCGCATTTTGAATGTTTTTACTGACCTTTCGAAAACGGCGAGAAACTACCGTAACAATAACGGCGATAATAGGTGTGATCACTAAAAATATTGACGATAACTGCCAGCTTTGCCAAAACATTAACACTAATAAGCCAAAGACAAATGCGCCTTGTTGCACCAGTGTTAATAACGATTTACTGCTTGCTTGCAGCACTTGTTCAGTATCGAACGTTAACTTAGAGATCAATGTTCCCGTTGAAACTTTATCGTGATAAGCCACAGGCATAGACATAACGTGTTCAAAAATACTTTGTCGAAGGTCAGTAACAACATTATTTCCCACCCAAGCTAAACAATAATTACTGAGGAAATGAAAAACACCACGAAAAATAAAACACACCACAACAAAAACAGGTGCCCATTTCATAAAGTCTGGATTAGCGCCTGATAAGCCTTCATCAATTAATGCTGGTAGTTTTGAGAGGAAATAGACATCTATCGAGGCATAGCCAAGCATAGAGAAAATTGCAAAAACACCCGCACTTTTATACGCTTTAGCGTAGCCCATTAAGCGCTTAAAGTTTTGCCAGGTATTTTCTTGAACTTGACTGTTATTACTAACGGGATCAAGTTTTGTATTTTCTGATCTAGTGTCAGGTTGACTCGACATTCAATTCTCAATGACTTAAATATTAATTACTTAGCTATTTTAGCCTTAATTCGTGCTGCAACCAAGGCAAGATTTAACTTAGCGAAATAATTCAGTAAGAATTTAGTGATAAACGTTTAATCCAACATTACCTAAACGGTTAGATAGATTAATTAGCAAACCAGAATGGCCATAGGTCTTGTCGATATGTTTTTACTTTTATGCCATCTGGCGTAAAAACAAATTGAATCATGCCACTTTCCGCCGTATTTAACGTGCGAATATTATCTTTTTGGTAACGCTTCACAATATTTTCGACGGGCATATTCCACCGATTTAAATAACCGGCACTAAATACCGCATATTGAGGATTTACTTGTTGAATAAACGCCTTTGAAGAAGACGTTTTTGAACCATGATGTGGCACAATTAATATATCAGCTTGTAGCATTGAATTTTCGCCAACACTGTTTGATGTATATTGATGTATTAATTGGCGCTAAATTTTTTTGGAAATATCACCGGTAAGCAAAACACTGCTTTTACCATCAGATATTTTCATCACGCAAGAGTCATCATTGTGTTTTGCGTTGGGGATATTTGGCCAAAGAAATTCAAGCGTCAGGTGCTCCCATGTCATCGTTGTGCCAGCAAGACATTTTACATATTTATTCATATTGTTATAAATCAACTGCTCTACACGGAATTCTTCTGTTAATAATGACAGACCTCCAGCATGGTCATTATCATCATGGCTAATGATGAGCTTATCAATAGTTTGATAACCTTGATTGATCAAATAAGGAACAAGCACCGTTTCCGCCATTGAAAAGCCACTTGGGAAACTGGCTCCAGTATCATAAATCAGCACTTTTTTTTGTTTCTCTTGATGGTATTGGCTTGCACTCTTTTTCATAGTTCTATTTTTTTCAATGCCTCTAGTTTCAATGACTACTGAAAGGCCTTGTCCAACATCCATCACATTTACTTGCCAAACGTGCTCACTAATTGCTTTTTCTTTATGATAAACAAAATAAAAAGCAGCCAAAGCTAAACTTAAAACAAAGACATTCCGAATCGTAAAACCAATGAATATATGCAAAATAATCAATACAGTGAAACACAAGAGATACGTCCACTCAGCAAGAGAAATATGCATATCAGCAAGTGTGAATTCACTTAGCCATGTTAAATACTGCCAAAGTAAATTTATACTCAGTAGTGATGATTCAATAAGAAAAATAGATATAGCGTCACTTATTGGCGCAAAAATAACAGACAATAAACTTAATGGTATTGCTGTTAAACTCATCCATGGAACAGCCACCAAATTAGCTGGTAAAGCAACTAAAGATAATTGATGATTAAATTGAACCGTTATCGGTATCATCAAAAAAATAAGCCCTATTTGTAAATAAAACAAAGATAAGAACCATTGTTTACACTTTTGTATCCCTACTTTTTCACTTGATTTCTTCTGAGTGAAATTCGCCCGAAAGCGCCATATCAAAAGAAAAATAATACTCACCGCGTATAAAGATAACCAAAAGCTATTAGAGAAAAGGCTAAATGGTGAAAATAATATGATAAAAAATACAGTTATCAATAAAAGTCTTGTTGTACACAATTTGATGCCTGACCATCGTGCAGACCAATAAAGTAAAAGCATCAACAAAGCTCGAAAAGTTGGTACTGAAAATCCAGCTAAATAGCTATAAAAAAGTGCAAATATTAGAGTTGATAAAATAACGATATGTTGATGATTAATTCGTACTAATTTTTGTTGTATGTTCGAAGTGAGTAATAAGCGAAAAGGTAAAATATTTATTAACCAGCTAAAAAATATAAAAGCACCGCCAGTGACTAGACCTAAATGTAAACCAGAAATTGCAATAAGATGTTGCGTTGCAGTATTTTTCAATACTTGCCACTGGGCTTTAGTTAATCCACCGCGTTCTCCAAATGTTAAGGCTAAAACAATGGGAGACAATTCGTGATGGGGCAATAACATTGATACTTTTTGAAAAAGCTTTTGTCTAATTGTTACGCTATTCTCTATACATATATTGTCGGAATAATGGGTTTCTGCCTCCCCTTTTATTGTTGTTTTATTTTTCTGTTTATCATTAGTTTTGCTTTTGCTATTAACCACATAACCTGTTGCAACTAAATCGTTTTTTCTTAACCAGGTTTGATAACTAAAGCCACCTAAATTAGCTAAACCATGAGCAGGTTTTAATCGAACTTTAAATTGCCATTTTTGTCCTTTGGACAATGAGTTAAAATGAATATGGTAGGGATTTTTCCAAGACAGTCTGACTTGGTGATCCTGTTTAATTCGCTCATTATTTATATGAGTTATTAAAAAATTAAATCTTTTTGTTTTATTTTTTAACTGAGGAATGGACGAAATTTCACCTTGAATTATCAGTGACCTACGAATCGACTCTGATTTCAATGAAGAATGGCTTTGTTTAGTTTCTTGATAAACCGAGCCATGATAAAGTAACCACGCACACCCTAAGATTAACGCGGTATATTTTCGAGTTTTTACGAACGAAAAAATGACACAAGTTAATACTAATAAGAAAACAGCACAAAATATAGTTGGCACTGTTGGCAAAAACAGTGACAATAGTGCTCCAAGAAAAAATGTGATTAACCACCAATCCATAGTGATTGCTTTCCATAATTTGTGAGTGTATGCCTAAAAAATTAATCAAAAAGTTCATGCCTGATCACCATACAATCAAAAGCAATAAACATTTACAAATTTTCGGTGACTTATTACATAATGGCAACTTATGGCATTTAAACAGAAGATCTGTTGCAAAAGCTTTTGCTGTCGGCTTATTTTTTGCCTTTATTCCCGTACCTTTTCAAATGGTTTTATCTGCAGGTATAGCCATTATAGTACATGCAAATTTACCCCTCTCAATTGCCTTAGTTTGGATCACTAACCCATTGACAATGCCTGCAATATTTTACTTTTGTTATGTGACCGGGACATGGATTATCGGCGCTTCAGAAAAAGAATTTGTGTTTGAAGCCAGTTGGCAATGGGTAGTAGACAGTGTATCAACCATTGGACCTGCTTTTATTGTCGGCTGTGGAGTACTTGCAACTCTATTTTCAATTATCGGTTACTTCGGCATTCATGCACTTTGGCGTTATTCTGTTGTTAAAGAATGGCAAAAGCGCATTACGCGTAAATAGAAAAAAGCACTCAATTAACCCCCATTAAATCCTTTATTTTATATGAAGCTAATAATTAACCTTATTTCCTAATTAGACATAGGCGCTGACTCCCCCGCCCTCAAATAAACCTTTAACCACCTAATATTTATAAAAATTTTATTTGGCATCAATTATTTAATTTCAACACCTAACCAACTCTTTTTTGAGTAAAAATTTACTTTTTTGTATTTTCCATACGCACTTGCTCAAAGCAAATTCAGCATTCATCCAAATAATTACAAGATAAAAAAAATTGTAGTAATTTGTCGTCAGTACATTTATTGAACAGCCTAAAAACTCAAAGAAATGTGCTTAAAAATAACAATAAAGCCGACAATAAAACTAGAGGGTAAATTATGATCAATAAAGTTTTAGTTGCTACAAGTATGTTCTTGATTGGCGCTAGTGCCAACGCAATTCAAGTAAATAAGCCTCCACAAAAGGCTCCCGTTACAAAGCAGCACCATCATGGTATTCACGAAACAATTAACGAGAAAGCACCCACCAAAAAATCTCAATATCAGGTGGAAAATAACAACGTCTCATCATTAGATACACTTTTACTTAAAACTAAAAACAATAAGCTGCAGATAATTGAAAACGCAACTAATACGGCAAGTGCAACAGGTTGTGATTTATCACTTTTTGCAACCAGCAATAGTAATAATTTAATTTCACAGCTTAAAAACCAAGGCTCAAACTGTGTAAACGACTTATTTTCTGCTCCTGCAGATATTCAAATGAACGCTTTCACTTCTGACAATATGCTTGCTGTCGCCAATCATGTAAAAACATTATCGCAAAACTACAATGGTGGCGGAGACGCCGATATTGAAGCACTATTTTTATTTTTAAGAGCAGGATTTTATGTTGAATTTTATAACGACAATGTCACGTTAGCTTCATGGGTAACACCATCAGTAAAAGATGCGTTAGACGCGTTTGTCAACAACGCTAATTTTTATCAAAACAATGATGCGCACGGTAAAACACTTTCTGAAGTAATTATCACAATGGATAGCTCTGAACAACAAGACGTATATTTACCTGTTGTTAAAGAATGGCTTTCTCGTTGGGATCAAACATACGCTGACAAATGGTATATGCGTGGTGCGGTAAATGGCATTTTTACCATTTTATTTCGTGGTCAATACAATGACAATTTCAAAACATTAGTGGCAGATGATATTGAATTAGTCACATTACTTAAAAACTTTATTTTACAAGAATGGATGATTGATAGTGATGCTGAATTTTTAGCTGCAAATGCAGCGAAAGAATTAGGCAGATTAAAACTGTATAACGGTACCATTCAAAATAATGTCAACAACGCGCTAACAGAAGTATTTGATTCAAGTTATCAGCTTTATGGCTACGGCGATGCCATTTGGTTAGGCGCAGCTGAAACAGCCACTTGGTATGGTGATTGTAGCAGTTTTAATATCTGTGGTTATATTGACCAACTTGAAGCACAAGCATTATCACAAGTTCATGTTTGTAGCCCAACCATTAAAATTCGCTCACAAAACTTAACAACAATACAACAAACCTCTGCTTGTCAAACCATGGCAGCTGAAGAAAGTTACTTTCATACCAGCTTAGAAACGGGCAATACACCTATTCCAGGCGATAACAACACCCAACTGCAAGTAAATATTTTCGATAGTTCAAATGACTACGGTAAATACGCAGGCCATTTATTTGGCATTAATACTAATAATGGTGGCATGTACTTAGAAGGAGATCCTTCAAGCGCTAACAATATTCCAAACTTTATTGCATACGAAGCCAGTTATGCAGAAGCCGATCATTTTATTTGGAATTTAGAGCATGAGTATGTTCACTATCTTGATGGGCGTTTTGATTTATTCGGCGACTTTTCAACACCAACAGAAGACGTTGTGTGGTGGTCAGAAGGAATTGCGGAATACATTTCTAAACAAAATAATAACCCATCGGCAATAGATACAGTTTTTGATGGTTCAACCTACAGTTTAGCAGAAGTTTTTGGGACAAATTATGACGGTTTTGACCAAGATAGAATCTACCAATGGGGTTACTTAGCCGTTCGTTTCATGTTTGAAAATCACTTTACTGAAGTTAAAGCGATGATCGCAGAAACACGAGCAGGCAACTGGACAGCTTATAAAAATAGAACCAATACTTGGGCGGCAAATTACAGTGTTGAATTTACTGAGTGGACACAAGGTTTAACCAACAATCCTACTGACAATATTGCACCTGAAGCGATTATAAATGGTAGCTATAGCAGCAACATAAACCAATTAATTGAGTTTTCAAGTAATGGTTCAATTGATAGTGACGGTACTATTGAAAGTTACTTATGGACTTTTGGCGATGGCAATACCAGCACATTAGCTAACCCGAGCCATAGCTTTAACAGTGCCGGAGACTTTACTGTTACTTTAAAAGTTACTGATGATAAAGGTGCAACTAATACCGATACCACGACAGCAACAATCGCTGAAGACACATCGTCAAACGTTTTAGTTAATAAAGCATGGTTAAATATTTCTGGGGATGAAGGTTCAGAATCAGTATTCAGTATTAATGTACCAGCAGGTGCAAGCTCGTTACGATTTGATACCTCTGGCGGTACAGGTGATGCGGATATGTATGTGAAATTTGGTAATGCTCCCACAACATCTGATTACGACTGTCGTCCATACAAAGGTGGAAATTTAGAAAGCTGCTTTATAGATAATGCTCAATCAGGTGAATATTACGTAATGATACGTGGTTATAACGCTTACCAAACTTACCTTATGGCAAGTTTCGACGCACCTACATTAACCTATATTGAAGATGCCTGTGCTCAGCAATCACCAATAACGAGTGGTCGTGTCGAAGCAGATCAAGCCGTATGTTTAGGCAGCGCTTCAACTATTTGGTTAAGCGTTAGTAATGTTAACGAGCATGATAGCATTGCGATTATCACAGGGCATGGCACTAACAATTTAGATATTGAATTTAGTAATACAGGATGGCCAAACGGATCGAATAATAATGGTTCATCATCAAATCCAGGTAATAATGAATGTATATATCTGAACAACTTACCTGAATATTGGGGTTATATAAAAGTAACGGGCAATGCTGAAGACGCATCATTAATAGTTCGTTATGATACAAACGGATGCTAATAATACAGTAAATTAAAATAAAAGAGCCATATTCACTTATTGTATACGGCTCTAATACTTCAATACAGTTTAAGCTAATTATTATGTGTTATCTAATGACAGTTGCTCTTATTAAACCTAGTTTTATAACTGTCCCAACACCTGTGCTGGTTCTATTTTAGTAGCTCTCCACGCTGGATATAGTGTTGCAATAAAGGTTAAACATAAGGCTGTTACAATCGTTACAACTACATCAGATTGATTAACATAAGTAGGTAAGAAATCAATAAAATAAACATCACCTGATAAGAATTCCACACCTAGGAATTTTTCTATTGCTGCCGAAAATTCCGTTAAATTTATCGACAAGTAAACACCTAAACTACCACCAACAATACAACCTAAAATGCCATTCGTAATACCTTGTAAGATAAAAGTCAGCATGATCGTTGATGAGCTTGCTCCCATAGTTTTCAATATTGCAATATCACTTTTCTTCTCATTAACCGACATGATAAGTGTTGAAACAATATTAAAGCTCGCAACGGCAATCACAAGCACAAGTACAACAAACATCACCATACGGACTAATTGAATATCGTTATATAAATGCCCTTGTGTCCGTGTCCAATCATAAATATATAAATAAATATCCAGTGTATAAGCAACATTTCGTGCGATGATAGGCGCATTAAAAACATCATCTACTTTTAATCGGATTCCTTGTACTTCTCCTTGCTGAAATCCAAGGATATTACTTGCTTGATTTAATGAGACATACGCCTGATTACTGTCAATTTCGCCACCAAACTTAAAAACGCCAACGACAGTCATATTTCGTTTAGTGAGCGAGCTAATTTGTTGGTTGATGTTATTTTCTTGCTTCATCGGTGGTAGCAGCATTTGTACTCTATCACCAAGGCCAACATTCAATTTTTTTGCTATTCCCGCACCTATCACTACTGCGTTTTCTTTATTTAAGTCTTGCCATGAACCTGCTGAAATATAATCCCCGATACTTGATACCGATAATTCTAATGTAGTATCAACACCTCTTAGCTCTAAACCTTTAAGTTCTTTTCCTTTTTGCATCATGCCCTGCATTTTAATCACAGGCGCTGCACCGATAACCTCTGGATTCTCTTGTATTTTATCAATGACTGATTGCCATTCTTCAATCGGTTCATTAACCGAAATTAATTCACTGTGTGGAACAATAGAGAGTAAATGTTGAGCAAGTACACGTTCAAAGCCATTCATGGCTGAAAGCACTAAAATCAAAATCATCACGCCAAGGGTAATGCCAATAGTCGATGAAGCTGAAATGAACGAGGTAAACCCTTTACCTTGTCTATTGGCAATATACCTAAAGCCTAAAAAGAGGCTCAACGGTTTAAACATAACTAGTCATCCGTTAAAGGTTTAAGTTGACCGTGGTCTAACCGTAATTGTCGGTCCATTTTCGCCGCTAACGTTAAATCATGGGTAACAATCACAAAACTAGTATTAACGGTATTATTCAGCGCTTTTAATAATTGATAAATCTGCTCTGCCGTATCAAAATCTAAATTTCCGGTCGGTTCATCAGCTAATATCAAAGCTGGCTCTGTAACCAATGCCCTAGCGATAGCCACTCGTTGGCGTTCCCCCCCTGATAACTCTGACGGGCGATGATGGCCGCGATGACCTAAACCTACTTTTTCAAGCATTGCTTTGGCAGACTCTTGTGCTTGTTTAGCACTATCACCACGAATTAATAACGGCATAGCAACGTTTTCGAC
>Ga0233426_10001619_pt1 | contig 20193 bp, 16 predicted proteins | sample SI_118_April2016_6_FD_179875 | JGI IMG/M metagenome (GOLD analysis project Ga0233426, IMG submission 179875) | Seawater microbial communities from Saanich Inlet, British Columbia, Canada - SI_118_April2016_10_MG | ecosystem: Environmental > Aquatic > Marine > Inlet | place: Canada: British...
ACGGTGAACGGGAATCGCAGCTCTGAGCTTTGGCTTAAAGCCGCAATTCTTTGAGCACGCTCAAGAGGCTGGAAGTCGGATGGCGTTTTCCCAAAAACGGTCAAACAACCCGAGGTCACCCTAGTGTCACCCATGATCAAACTAAGCAAGGTACTTTTGCCTGCACCATTGGGCCCCATGATGGCCAGATGCTGGCCTGATGCGAGCTCTAAACTCACGCCCTTTAAAATGCTACGGCCATTAATTTGAAACCCAACTTGATCCAGTACCAACATCACAACCAGAGTCCCTTAGACCAGCGGGCGACTAAAATTACAAATATAGGCGCGCCCAAAAGCGTTGTTACAATCCCGACCGGCAACTCAATGGGCGCCAGCAAAGATCTACTAAATAAATCAGCAGCAACCAACAAACCGCCGCCAATGATCGCGGAAAAAGGCAACACGAACACATGCTTTGCGCTAAACGTCATGCGCACAAAATGCGGCACAATCAACCCAACAAAGGCAATAATCCCCACTAGGCTGACCGAAATCCCAGTGATGAGGGCCGACCATAGAATGACTTCGATTCGCCGCGGAATCACCGAGACGCCCAAATGCGCCGCCTCTCGATCTCCCAGGATCAGCACGTCTAGCACTAAGGACAAACTAATCAGCCGGAGCATTGCCGGAATAACCAACAATCCAACGGACACCTCCGCCCAGCCAATATGATTAAAGCTACCAAGCGCCCAGAACGACACCGATCGGAGCGTTTGATCTGGCGCAAGATAGGACATCAGGCCAACTCCTGCGAGACAGATGGCGTTGATCGCGATCCCGGCCAGCAGAATAGTCGACAAATCAGGTTGCCGTCCGCCGATCAACAGCACGAGCAGCGTCGCAATCAGCCCACCCAAAAAAGCGCTGCCCGACAACCCCACCAAGCTAAAACCCATTTGCGATACGAAAACGATGTAAATCGCCGCAAAAAGCGCCGCACCCCCCGATATACCAATCAAGGCGGGGTCAGCTAAAGGATTTCGAAACACGCCCTGAATCCCGGCGCCAGCCAGTGCTAGGCCGCCCCCAAGCAATGTTGCCAAAATCGCTCTTGGCAAGCGGACTTCGCCCACCACAGTTTGCGTAAGCGATCCCTGCCGCCAAATGTCCCCCAAATTAACGTCGGTATAGCCCGACCCAAGACTCAAAACGAAGACGAGCGCCCAAGCGAACACCAAAACTGCGAACCAAAGCCAAAGCTTCACGACAATCCGCCGTGGCCGAGGCAGACGGGCACCGGCTTGCTGATCGCGGCATAGGGTAATCTGAAACTCACTTTAAAGGCTTTAATCATAACGCCTTGCTCTTGCGCCTCGGCCAGTCGCGCACCATAGGCCGGATCAATGTCCAGGGCAGGCGCGACCCGATTAATGCCAGAATGTTGCACGCAAAAGACCAACGCTGCCTGCAATCCTTGCGCTTTCGCAGCCATCAGCGTTGAAAGATGTTTAAGCGCACGCGCTGATGGCGCATCCGGAAACAGGCCCAGTCCTTTCGATTTCAGATAGGTCACACTTTTAACCTCCATCAGCATCGCTTTGTCTTCGGGATACGCCAACCTAAAATCAACTCTACTATCCAAAAACTGATGTTCTCGAATAATGTCACTGTAGCCTTCAAAGCCTGATAACCGACCCCGCTTCAGCGCATCTGCGATCAAATCATTAGCACGCCTGGAATGAATCCCGATCCTGTGACCTCGATGACACACAACTTCCAGCGTGAAACGCGTTCGGCGTCTTGGGTCATTGGAATCAGACAAATAGACCTGATCTCCAGGCTGCCAACAATTGGTCATGGCCCCGGTGTTCGGGCAATGGGCGGTAACAATTTCACCCCCTTGTAACTGAACGTCCGCCAAAAACCGCTGATAACGCCTCAGTAAAATCCCGACTTGCCAGCTGCCTCCGAGTAATTTCAAGGTCTAAACCTCTCCATCCGTTCAAGTGCCTGTTCCAATACCGCCCGCGGCTGCGCATAACTGATGCGGACGTATCGTTGCGCATCATGATCACCAAAATCAGTACCTGGCGTAATCGCCACACCCTCTTGCTCAAGCAACCGCGTGCAATAATCGTCGGCGGATCCGAAGTGCTCAGGCAGCTTTGCATAAAGGTAAAACGCGCCATCTGGCACAACCGGCACCTGCAGGCCCGTTTCGGTAATGTTCGAAAGCACCAGGTCGCGACGCTCAGCCAAGATGTCACACTGCGAATCTAATTGTGCGAGTACCGACGGTTCAAAGGCCGAAAGCGCGGCGTATTGCGCTGGGACCGATGGACAAATAGTCAAATTCTGAGCAAGCCTAATCAATGGCGCTTCCGCGCCGTCTGGTGCAACTACCCAACCTAACCGCCACCCCGTCATCCCGAAATATTTAGAAAAACTATTGACCACAAACGCATCATTTGTCACCGATAGTGCAGAAACCCGCTTTGTCGGGCCGTATTCTAACCCTTGATAAATTTCATCTGAGACCAAAAATCCATTTTTTGCTTCAACCACTTTCGCCAAGTCTTTCAGCACTGACCTCGACAAGCTGGTTCCAGTCGGGTTGCCCGGCGATGCCAGCAGAAGGCTCACCGTATTGGGCTGCCAAGCTTGAGAAACCGTACTGGCACTGAACTGAAACCGATCCTCAGGACCCACCACACAAGATTGTGCAATCCCTGAAAAGGCTTCTATAAACCGTCTATTCGAGGGATAGCCTGGATCCGTCAGCAGCCAGCCATCACCGGGATCTGTGAGCAACGCAACGACCAAGGCCAGAGCCCCTGAGGCGCCTGCCGTCAAAATAATGCGCCGCTCCTCGATCTCAAGTCCATAAACACAGCGATAGTGATCGCTAATTTGAGCCCTAAGCGCCGGCAGCCCATTGGCATCAGAGTACCCGGTTTGCCCTGCACGAATCGCCTCAATGCCGGCCATACGAATCGCCTTGGCAACCGGGAAGTCAGGTTGACCAACCTCAAGATGAATAATGTCTCGACCGTTCAGAGCCATTTGACTCGCTTTCGCCAAAATAGCCATCGCTTTAAACGCCGGTATTGCCTGACTTCTTTTAGAAAATGGTCGCTGAATCATCGTTTATCGCAATAAATTGAAGGATGTCCCATCTTAACATCCTGAGCTTTCCTGAAATCAGGCTTCACAGAGTAAATTTAGTCTTGGCGATCGCTGGGCATTCTGTTAATGTTCGCCGCTAATTTTCAGTGGTTGGTCTTTTAAAACACGAGGAGCCAAAATGGTTGCCAAGCGCAAACCTTCTCCAGCGGTTAAGACGTTAGCAAGTAAAGCCGCAGCGCCCGTCAAAAAGAAAGCGGCGAAGCAAACGGTGGTCGTCGCGGGTAAGGCGACAAAGAAGACCGTGGCCGCTACTCGTCTAACTGGCAAGAAAGCACCCAAGCCAAGTCCTAAAGAGAGTACGAAGTTGGCCAAAGAAAAAGCGAAACCAACCGTTACTAAGTCGAAGGTTGCGGTAAAGAAACCAGTCTCAAAAAAATCCACGGCGGCAAAGATCACCGCAAAATCAAAATCAGCTACAAAAAAGGTCGTCAGCGTGAAAGCACCGGAAACAAAAAAACCTGTGCAGAGTAAAGCCGCCGCTAAAAAAGCTGCGCCAAAAAAGCCTGCACCGAAAAAAGCTGCTCAAACCAAAGCCGTCGCGAAAAAGACTGCTCCGAAGAAAACTGTCCAGACCAAAGCTGCCCAGACCAAAGCCGTCGCAAAAAAGACTGCTCCGAAGAAAGCTGCTGCAAAAACCACCGCAGCAAAGCAGCCGGTAAAGAAAGCCATCGCTCAGAAAAAAATAGCGCCAAAAGCTGCTGCGCCTAAACCGGCGCCCGTCGCAAAAGCTAAAAAGACCGCGACAACCAAGATTGCGACAAAACCAAAAGCCAAATCACAAACCGCCAAGAAAGCGAGCGGTAATGTCGGGTCTGATAGTACTGCGTCATTCACGCCTTACGTGCTCAAGCGAAACGAAGAATACATGAATGAGCCACAGCGGTTGCATTTCAAAAGCATTCTGTTTAATTGGCGTAACCAGTTGATGGAAGAAGTGGATCGGACCGTGAGTCATATGAAAGATGAAGCGGCGAATTATCCAGACCCATCCGATCGCGCCAGCCAAGAAGAAGAATTTAGCTTAGAACTGAGAACCCGTGATCGCGAGAGAAAGCTCATTCGAAAAATCGAAAAGACCATTGATCTGATCGATCAGGATGATTACGGGTACTGCGACACGTGCGGCGTCGAAGTCGGCATCCGCCGTCTCGAAGCACGTCCGACCGCCAACCAGTGTATTGACTGCAAAACGCTCGATGAGCTCAAAGAACGACAGCTTCACGGCTAGTCCATTTCTAGGATGACATAGACCCGGTGACTAACCACCCACACTATGTCGGCCGGTTTGCGCCCTCGCCCACCGGTCCTTTACACTTCGGCTCGCTGGTGGCAGCCATAGGCAGCTATCTCGACGCAAGATCAGCTCGCGGGCAATGGTTTATCCGGGTCGAGGACCTCGATCCGCCGAGAACCGTACGCGGTGCAGGCCGTCATATCTTGAAACAATTAGCAGATCATGGCTTGGTCTCAGACCACCCAGTGGTCTATCAGAGCCAAAGACTCCAACACTTTGATAACGCCTTATCAATCTTACAGACCGAAGGTCGCCTCTATTCTTGCAACTGTCCAAGACGCTCTTATCCTGGACTCTACCCAGGAACTTGCCGAACCCGAGAACTGTCGGGATCGCAACCATCCGCCTTGCGCTTTCGCGTCGGCGAAACAACCATCCAGCAAAAAGACCTCGTGCAAGGCGCTGTAACTTGGACCTATGGTAAAGACTTTGGGGATTTTATTGTTCACAGGAAAGATGGCCTGCATGCTTACCAACTTGCCGTGGTGATTGATGATATTGCTCAAAAGGTCACCCGCATTGTTAGAGGCGCTGATCTCTTGAGCGCCACCCCTATGCAAACGTGCTTATATAATGCTTTAGGTGTGCAATCACCAGAGACTTTGCACCTACCGATGGTGCTCGGTAGAGATGGCCAAAAACTCAGCAAGCAAACCCATGCTCCTGTGATCAATACCGCATCGGCCGCCGACAACCTCAATCAAGCTTTGGCCTTTCTCAACCAACCGGCCATTGCCTCGGACAATCCAAAGACAATTTTGAGCGCCGCGATCAAAAACTGGCGGACTGACCGCATACCGAAACTCATGGGAAAAACACTGTAGTCATCTCGGTCCTTCTGCATCAATACCACTTTGATGAGCTGCCCCCAAATGCAGACAGTTCAAAGCCTTAAACCAGTACCCAACCCGCTGCGCTAAACCCGCCTTTACGCCGTGGAGCGACCGCTATGAAGGGTTCGCTTTATGCTCTATGAAGCGGTCCGGCTGGAGATGCCCTGACCTGCGTAATTTGTTGCCCTCCGCGCACGGTCAAAATGGGGGCTTCCCAAATGCGTCCCATCCTGCGATAGTGAAAACACTTGGCTGCTAAAAAAATAATAAGCACCAAGCAAAAATAATAATAATAAAGAAACCATGCTCGCTGAGGGGAAAGCTTAGGCTTTCCCTTTCTTTTTAAACTATCCCAATGAGCTGTCTAGCATGCGATCTGTTACACTCACTCCACGCCATTAAGACACCTTCCGTGGGCAAAAAATCAAATATCGCTGAACACTTACCCCGCTCCGAAATTAGCCTCGAGGCACTCAAAGTTGTGCTTCGGTTAACAGAGCAAGGCTACACGGCTTACCTCGTCGGCGGCTGCGTACGCGATCTGCTTCTCGGTCTTAAACCCAAAGACTTTGATGTTGCAACAAACGCCACCCCGCAGCAGGTCCATAAAGTTTTCAGAAATTCTCGGATCATTGGTCGGCGGTTTCAGATTGTTCACGTGCGATTTGGTCGCGAGATTATTGAAGTCTCAACCTTTAGGGCACAACATAACCAACAAAAATCAACGGATGCGGGGCATGTACTCGATGACAATGTTTTTGGGTCCTTCGAGTCTGATGCTTTCCGGCGAGATTTTACTGTCAACGCGCTTTACTACTGTGCAACTGACGAGCGAGTCTTAGATCCCACTGATCAGGGCCTCGATGATCTCACAAACAAACAACTCAGATTAATTGGCGATCCGACGACACGGTTTAAAGAAGATCCTGTCAGAATGCTCCGAGCTATTCGCTTCAAGTCCAAACTTAAATTCGATTTATCCCCAATCCTCGAACAGAAGATCATCGATCTTGCGCATCTCTTGGGAGAAATACCGCCTGCACGCCTTTTTGAAGAAACCCTAAAGCTCTTTATGGCGGGATTTGCACAGTCCACGTACCTTGCCTTAAGCCAATATCAAATCAGCGGCATTTTGTTTCCGACCATGGCAGAAGAGGGTCGGGCCGAGGCGCTCATTCAGCTCGCACTAAAATCAACGGACGACCGAATTGCCATTGGATCGCCGGTTACCCCAGCATTTATCTTTGCTGCGCTGTTGTGGGCACCCTTTGAGAATCATAAAAAGGCACTCATTGAAAAAGATGACTATTCGAAAAACGATGCGGCGGCCGTTGCGGCCGATCAGGTCTTTCACCAGCAACAAGCGGTTATCTCGATCCCAAAACGCTTTAGCATACCAGCCCGCGAGATTTGGCTGCTCCAAGATCGACTCGAAGCTCGACGCGGCAAGAAACCTCTGCGACTGCTCGCCAATAAGCGTTTCCGAGCAGCTTACGACTTTCTCCTGCTCCGCAACGATAGCGGCGAAAATATCAGCGCACTGTGCGACTGGTGGACAGAGTTTCAAACCGCGGACGAGGATCGCCAACAGGCCATGACTCGAGGCAGCCGAACCCAAAAAACCCAAAAAGCCAAAAAGCCGCGACTTAAAACCGACGCGTCGTCTAACGACAGCTGAATTCGAGCTTGATTGTGCAAATGCAATCGGGCGAGGTTATCTTAAGGTTTTCCAGCTGCGAACAATATGGCACCCTTAAGCCTTATTGAAGTTTAGAGAGTTTTAGATGACGAACGACAAACAATACCCTGTTTCAGAGAACGCCAAGCAGCGTGCCCATCTCTCCATCGATCAATATCAGGATCTCTACCAGAAATCGATTGAGGCGCCCGAAGCCTTTTGGCCAGAGATGGCCAATGAATTCCTAACCTGGTCCGAACCCTGGCAGGAGCTTACCGAGTCAAACTTAACGGACGGTACCGCTGGTTGGTTCATCGGTGGACGACTGAATGCATGCTATAACTGTGTTGATCGACACCTCCCAAAGCGTGCACGACAAACTGCGATTCTATGGGAGGGCGATGATCCCAGCCAGCAGGCCCACATCACCTACGAGGACTTGCATCAGCGGGTCTGTCAACTGGCCAACCTTCTAATTGAGCGTGGCGTTAAAAAAGGCGATCGAGTCTGTCTTTATATGCCAATGATTCCAGAGGCCGCCTACGCCATGCTAGCCTGCGCTCGAATCGGCGCTGTTCACAGCGTCGTGTTTGGCGGTTTCTCACCACAAGCCTTGCAAGATCGTATTCTGGACTCTGACTGCCAAACAGTAATCACCGCTGATGAGGGCGTCCGAGGCGGTAAAACAGTCCCCCTCAAAGTCAATGCTGATTTGGCGCTTGAGCAGTGCCCGAACGTGCATTCCGTGATTGTTGTTCGACACACGGGCGGGGCCGTGTTGATGCAACCAGAACGGGATCTCTGGTATAACGATGAAGCCATTCTTCAGCCCCTAACCTGTCCAGCTGAACCAATGGACAGCGAAGACCCATTGTTTATCCTCTACACCTCCGGCTCGACCGGAAAGCCGAAAGGCGTACTGCACACTACAGGCGGATACTTGCTGCAAGCGGCCATGACGCATCGCTACGTCTTCGACTACCATGATGGTGACATTTACTGGTGCACTGCAGACGTCGGTTGGGTTACGGGTCATACTTATATCGTGTACGGACCGCTTGCCAATGGTGCGACAACCTTAATGTTCGAAGGCATCCCAAACTATCCCGATGCCTCTCGATGCTGGCAAATCGTTGACAAGCATCAGGTTAATATTTTTTACACAGCCCCGACTGCACTTCGGGCCCTCATGGGTATGGGGAACGAGTTTGTGCAGGCAACCAAACGCTCGAGTCTGCGTATCCTGGGCTCAGTTGGCGAGCCCATTAATCCAGAAGCTTGGGAGTGGTATTACCATATTGTCGGTGACGGCCGATGTCCCATTGTCGATACTTGGTGGCAAACAGAAACCGGCGGCATCATGATTACACCCTTGCCGGGTGTGACCGATCTAAAACCCGGATCCGCAACCCTGCCGTTTTTTGGTGTAGAGCCGGTCTTACTCGATCCAGAAGGGAACGTACTGAGTGGTGCAGCCTCCGGCAACCTAGCCATTCGCAGCTCCTGGCCAAGCCAAATCAGAACTGTTTTTGGGGACCATCAACGCTGCATTGATACCTATTATTCGACCTATCCAGGATACTATTTTACAGGTGATGGTGCGCGCCGAGATGAGTCTGGGTATTACTGGATTACTGGGCGAGTTGACGATGTGCTCAATGTCTCGGGACATCGGATGGGCACTGCAGAGGTTGAAAGCGCATTAGTGCTGCATGAAGCTGTCGCAGAGGCTGCTGTAGTCGGCTATCCCCATAACATAAAAGGCCAAGGCATCTATGCCTACGTCACATTAATGCAAGGCGTCGACGGGACGGATGCCCTCAAGCGGGAACTCGAAAGCCTCGTTAGACAAGAGATTGGCGCCATTGCCAAACCCGACATTCTGCAATGGGCGCCTATGCTCCCAAAAACCAGATCCGGGAAAATCATGCGTCGAATATTGCGCAAGATTGCTGAGAATGAACTCACGCAATTAGGGGACACCAGCACCTTGGCTGACCCAAGCGTTGTTGACGACCTTATCGCAAACTCACCGCAAACGAACGCATAAAAAAACCCGAGGCGCTTTCGCGGCTCGGGTTTTTCAACCTCGCAGACCCTTAGTCTTGAGTCGGCTTGCTTTGCGTTTCTGCCGCATCATCAGCCTCACCAACGTCGGCATCTTCAACAGATTCAACCGGTGCTGATTCAATCGCCGCTGCTTCAACCTCAACGGAGTCAGCCGATGCAGGCGCCGCTTCAGGCTCGCTTGTTGCTGCTACCTCAACGACGTCGTCTGCTGCTGCCGCCTCATCAGACGGTACTTCCTTCATAGAAAGTTTGATCCGTCCGCGTTCAACATCAAGAACAATGACCTTTACGATCTGACCTTCAGAAAGATAATCCGTCACCTTCTCCACCCGCTCGCTTGCGATCTGAGAGATATGGACCAAACCGTCTTTGCCAGGCAGAATATTCACGAAGGCGCCGAAGTCGGCAATTTTTACAACTTTACCGTTATAAATTTGGCCCACTTCTGCTTCAGCGACAATCCCTTCAATCAATCGGACAGCTGCATCTCTAGACTCAACACCCTCACCAAAAATCGTGATCGTGCCGTCATCGTCGATATCAATCGACGCACCCGTCTCTTCAGTGATCGATCGAATGGTTGCACCACCCTTACCGATAACGTCCCGAATCTTGTCAGATTCAACCTTCATCGTGACCATAGCGGGCGCATTATCTGAAACAGTTTCTCGCGACCGGCCAATGACCTTGTTCATCTCATCCAAAATATGCAGCCGAGCATCCCGTGCCTGCTCAAGTGCCGTTTCCATGATTTGCTCAGTAATACCTTGGATCTTAATGTCCATCTGAAGCGCCGTAACACCTGTTTGCGTACCGGCCACTTTAAAGTCCATATCACCCAGGTGATCTTCATCCCCTAGGATATCTGTCAGGACTGCAAAACCATCATCTTCTTTAACCAGCCCCATCGCGACGCCAGCGACTGGTGCTTTTAAAGGTACGCCCGCATCCATCAGAGCAAGACTTGCACCACAGACTGAGGCCATCGAGGAGGAACCATTCGACTCTGTGATTTCAGACACAACGCGAGTGGTGTAAGGCCAATCCTCAAAACTGGGCAATACCGCCGCAATGCCCCGTCGCGCTAGCCGGCCATGGCCGATCTCACGACGTTTGGGACCACCCGAGAATCCTGTTTCGCCCACACTGTAGTGCGGGAAGTTGTAATGCAACATGAAGTGATCACGGTACGAGCCTTGCAGCGCATCAATGATCGCTGAATCTCTGGTTGAACCGAGGGTTGTCGTAACCAGCGCCTGGGTTTCGCCCCGGGTAAATAACGCCGAACCGTGCGTCTTTGCAAGCAACCCAACTTCCACCGCAATACCTCGAACGGTCTTAGTATCTCGGCCATCAATTCGAGGTTCACCTGCAATAATCGCACGTCGAACAGTCTTCTTCTCGATACTGCCAAAAATGCCTCCCACCACGTCTGCAGAAGGTCCGCCGTCTTGAACAAATTGCGACATGGCAGCATCTCGCAGCACTTGCAATTGATCTTGCCGACTCATTTTTTCGGTAACACGATAGGCTTCTGCAATTTTTTCAGCGGAAAACTCGGTCATGTCCGCAACCAAGGTCGCGTCGTTTTCAGCGAGCGTCCAATTCCACGCGTCAACGCCAACCTCTGCACAGAGTTCTTGGACCGCTTTGACGACAACTTGCATTTCCTGATGCGCGAAGAGCACCGCTCCCAACATCTGATCTTCGGTTAATTCTTTTGCTTCAGACTCAACCATCAGAACCGCTGATTCCGTACCGGCAACAACCATATCCAAATGTGAGTCTTTGAGCGCTTCATAACCTGGATTTAAAAGATATCCCGCTTCCGTAAAACCCACTCGAGCGGCGCCAATTGGCCCTGCAAAAGGAATCCCGGAAAGGCTGAGTGCTGCCGAAACGCCGATCATCGCCGGAATATCTGCATCCATGTCTTTTTCAACCGAAACAACCTGACAGGTCACCTGCACTTCATTCATAAACCCCTTTGGAAACAGGGGACGAATTGGACGATCGATTAGCCGTGACGTTAGGGTTTCTTTCTCAGAAGGGCGACCTTCACGCTTAAAGAATCCTCCGGGAATCTTACCGGCTGCATAGGTTTTTTCTTCGTAGTTAACGGTTAAGGGAAAGAAACTCTGATGTGGATTGGCTTCTTTACGGCCAACCACAGCAACTAGTACCGAGGTTTCTCCTACCGTTACTAAAACCGACGCCGATGCCTGTCGTGCAATTCGCCCGGTTTCGATGATGACTTCTTGGTCACCATAGGTAAACTTTTTTCTAACTGGATTCACATTATTCTCCATTCATAACGGACTTAATTTATCGGCGCAGACCTAATCTCTTAATCAACTGTGCATACCGACCCGTATCTTTACTCTTCAGATAATTTAAGAGCTTCCTTCGTTGACTCACCATTCTGAGCAGACCAATTCGAGAGTGATGATCATGCTTATGGGCCTGAAAATGACCTTGCAGTTTCTCGATATTCGCCGTCAACAATGCAACTTGCACCTCGGGTGAACCGGTATCCGACTCTGACGTCCCGTAATCTTTCACGATTCCTGATTTTTCTTCGTTTGATAAAGCCACGTGGCCTCCTTTTTATTAATATGCAGTTGCGTTGTCGCAACTTCCTTCATTGAACAGGTGCATCCACGCATATTTGCAGATGCCCTGCCGTTATTACGTCGCGATCAATCGCCGCGGCGCAATCTTGCCGTCATCGAGAATCTCCCCGACACCGACAAAAATCTTGTCCTCCATCGCCTCAGAATAGACTGAGACCAACCCTTCCTCTTTAACCCCTGCAATTTGAACAGGCTGCCCCTGAACAAAATAACTGGCCGTTAACTCGGTCATTTCAATAACCGGGTAATCCGCAACCGCCGCTGACACCGGCAACAAAGTCTCGTCCAGAGCGCGCTCACCGTTTTCTGCCTTAAGATCTTCCAGTTTTTCCAGCGTACAGGTTTCCTCGATCGCAAATGGTCCAGCCTGCCTGCGTCTCAGTCCAACAACATGCGCGCCGCATCCTATCAACTCACCAATATCTTCCGCGAGCGAGCGGACGTAGGTTCCTTTGGTGCAGGTAATATTCAAAACCCACTGATCATGTGTTCGCTCAAGTAGTGTCAGCGTCATGATCGTTACCCGCCTTGGCTGCCGCTCTACTTCTATCCCTTGTCGAGCCAGCTTATAAAGCGGCTGCCCATTCAATTTAATTGCCGAGTACATTGAAGGGATCTGATCTATCTCCCCCCTAAACGAATCTAAACAAGACTCGATCGCCTCATCACTTAACTCGGGCACGCTCCGCTCGTGAACAATGTCGCCCTCGCTATCGCCCGTTGTTGTACGAACGCCTAACTGGATCGTCGCGATGTAGCCCTTATCGGCATCCAATAGAAACTGAGAGAACTTAGTTGCTTCCCCAAAACAAATAGGGAGGACGCCAGTTGCAATGGGGTCTAGGCTGCCGGTATGCCCCGCTTTTGCTGCGCCAAAGAGATGCTTAACTCTTTGGAGCGCGCCATTTGACGTTATTCCAGCTGGTTTGTCCAGCAACAATATGCCGTCAATGACGCGGCCCTTCCGACGACTACGACCCAAAATCTTCTTCCTCTTGGGGCGATCGAGCCTTGCGATCGGCCATTAATGCTCGGGTTATTTTTTCACCCTGAACCAAACTCGCATCATAGCTAAAGCGTAGTTTTGGCGTAATGCGAGTGGTTAACTGCCGCGCTAGGAGCTTCCTCAAAAAACTGCTGGCGTTACCAAGCAATTGTCCAGCTTCATCGGCACGCTCATCAGGAAAGACCGTAAAAAAGACCTCTGCATACGCAAGGTCTTTAGAGACCCGAACATCATTGATGGTCACCATACCAAGCCGAGGATCTTTCAGCTCCTTGTGGATCAAAACCGCTAAGATCTTTTGGATTTGCTCAGCAACTCTATCAGTGCGCTTAAAGTGTGCGTCCATTTCGGTTTTATCAGCAGTATTACAACTGCCGCGCGACCTCTCGGGTGTCAAACACTTCGATCTGATCTTTAACGCGAACATCGTTGTAGTTCTTCACACCAATACCGCACTCGGTACCACTGCGAATAGATTCCACTTCATCCTTAAAGTGCCTGAGGCTTTCAAGCTCCCCTTCATAGATCACAACATTATCCCGCAACACACGAATCTTCTTGCGCCGATGAACCGTGCCTTCGATCACCATGCAACCCGCGATTGAACCGAACTTCTTACTATCAAAGACATCCTTGACCTCTGCGATTCCCACGATATCTTCTCTAATCTCTGGCGCTAACATCCCGCTCAGAGCATCTCTAACATCATCCACAAGATCATAAATCACTTTGTAATATCGAAGATCTAAGCTTTCTGCGTCAACCAAACGCTTTGCTGAGGACTCAGCTCGAACATTAAAGCCAAAAATAACCGCTTGCGCGGTCAACGCGTAATTCACATCATTCTCGGAGATACCACCCACGCCGGAGGAGATTACATTGACTTTTACTTCTTCATTGCCAAGGTCATGCAGCGCAGAAACAATGGCTTCGAGCGAACCACGCACATCGGCTTTGACAACGATATTGAGTGATTGCACCGCCTGGGCGCCGAAATTCTCCAACAAGTTGTCCAGAGAAACCACAGGCGTTGCGAGTCGTTCGGACTTTTGTTTTTCACGACGAAATTCTGCAACTTCTCTTGCAGCCTTTTCGTCTTTCGTGACGGTAAAGGGATCGCCCGCCCCAGGTGTACCGTTTAAACCCTGAATAGAAACTGGCGTTGCAGGACCGGCAGACGTTAGCGTTTGTCCATTTTCATCGGTTATCGCACGAACGCGTCCAAAATTCTCACCCGCAACCACAATATCACCGCGGGACAAAGTACCGTTTTGTACCAATAATGTTGCAACTGAGCCTTTTCCTTTATCAAGCCGAGACTCGATCACAACGCCTTGGGCCGGGCCTTCTTTCACTGCCGTCAGTTCTAATAATTCAGCCTGTAACAGTACCGCTTCAAGCAAGGCATCGACCCCATCGCCCGTTAACGCTGAAACCGGCAGGAATTGCGTATCCCCTCCCCAGTCTTCAGGAATCACATTCTTAGCAGCCAATTCGTTCTTTACGCGATCGATGTCGGCCCCTTCTTTGTCCATTTTGTTAATCGCGACCACCAAAGGCACTCCTGCACTCTTGGCATGGTTAATGGCTTCTTCAGTTTGCGGCATCACGCCGTCATCGGCTGCAACGACCAAGATAATGATATCGGTTGCACTTGCGCCCCGGGCACGCATTGCGGAAAACGCGGCGTGTCCAGGTGTGTCAATAAAGCAAATCTCACCCAGCTTGGTCTTAACTCGATACGCCCCGATATGCTGGGTAATGCCGCCGGCTTCACCGCCTGCGACTTCAGCGCTTCGAATATAATCTAAGAGTGAGGTTTTACCATGATCAACATGCCCCATAACGGTAACAACAGGCGATCGGGCTTCGGCTTCAGAATCGTAAACCAGGGCTTCTAACAAAGACGTTTCAACCTCATTTGCATCCAACAATTTTACTTTGTGGCCAAACTCTTCCACCACCAAAATAGCCGTTTCTTGATCGATTGCGGCATTCATATCCGCCATGACGCCTAACCCCATTAAGTACTTAATCACATCGCGTGCTTTAATCGACATCCGTTGCGATAGCTGCGAGATGGTAATGGACTCGCCTACTTCGACCTCTCTTACTTGGTCTTGCGTCGGCGCGTTAAACTGATGCCGTGGCCCAGCCTTCGGTGCTGCGGCTCGCTTAGATCGTGCAACCCCCGTCAGCCCGAGCGTTGTCGGCGTCAAGTCATCCTCAAGCTCAGCGCCCGGCGCGATCAAAATGTCATCGACCTCTTCAACCTGGAGCTCTTCTACGCGCTTTTTACGATTACCGTGCTTGGCTTTCTTTTGCTGAATCTCATCAATATCGATCTCTTTTCGATCGCGCTTGTCCTTACGAGAACCGGCCTTATCGTCGGAGTCTTTGGTGGCATCGGGCTTGCTCGATTTTGCTTTGAGGACTTCAGCTTGCTTCGCTTTTTCTGCTGCCGCTGCCGCTTCTGCCGCGGCCTTCTCTTCGCGTTCTTTTAGGACATTTTTGCGTGCTTCAGCTTCTTTTTCAGAAGCGATAAAAGCGGCTCGACGAATTGCCTCAGGGTCCATAGGCTTGGGTGGCACATCGACTTCAGGTTCCTCTTGAACTTCAACCGGCTGAACCACCTCGACAACGGGCGCAACAATCACTTCTTCTTCAACAATAACCGGCGCAACCTCTGCGACGACCTCGGCAACAACCTCAGGGGTTACCTCCGCAGCAACATCAGCATCGTCCCGACGCACATAGGTTCGCTTTTTACGAACCTCAACGTTAACTGTTCGACCGCGCCCTGCACTACCGCCCGCTTTGATCGTGCTTAAAGTACGGCGTTTGAGCGTGATTTTTTTAGGACCATCTGTCTCTTCACCATGACTTCGCTTGAGGTATGCAAGCAACGATTCTTTCTGCGCTTCTGCCACAACATCTGTTTCAGCGGCTTGAGGCAAGCCCGCGTCTTTCATTTGCTGCAGCAAACGGTCAACAGGCGTTCCCACTGCTTCCGCCAGCTGCTTTACCGTTGTCTCAGCCATACTTTATTCCCCTTGTTGCTGGTGCTGGGCGTTCGTTACTCGAACCACGGCGCACGAGCCGTCATAATAATTTCACCTGCCATCGCTTCGGTCATCGACTCTATTTCCATAATGTCATCGACCGCTTGTTCTGCGAGGTCTTCCATCGTGATAATGCCCATCGCCGCCAGATCATAGGCTAACTTTGTAGTCATTCCATCCATTGTTAACAGGTCTTCTGCGGGCTCTTGCGAACTCCGGCTTGATTCATCAGCCAACTCACGATTGGTGATGGTGTTTCTAGCCCTCGTCCGAAGTTCCTCTACGATGTCGATATCAAACCCTTCAATGGCCACCATCTCATCGATGGGGACGTACGCTATTTCCTCTAAAGAGGTAAAGCCCTCTTCAAGCAGAACGATCGCGACATCTTCATCAACATCCAGCTGCTCCATGAAATTGGTGACAACGGAGCCGGCCTCTTGCTCTTGTTTCTCAGCAGCCTCAGCTTCGGTCATAATATTTAAAGACCAGCCGGTTAATTCGCTTGCTAATTTAACATTTTGGCCACCCCGCCCGATCGCTTGGGCTAGGTTATCTTCAGATACCGCAATATCCATGCTGTGCGTCTCTTCATCGACAACAATCGAAACCACCTCAGCGGGCGCCATCGCATTGATGGCCAGCTGCGCAATATTGTCATCCCATAGCACGATATCAATCCGCTCATTGCCAAGCTCGCCCGATACTGCCTGAACTCTCGACCCGCGCATGCCCACACAAGCGCCCACAGGATCAATGCGGCCGTCGTTCGTTTTAACGGCAATTTTAGCTCGAGAACCCGGATCGCGAGCCGCGCCAAGAATCTCAATAATGCCATCGGCCACTTCCGGTACTTCTATTTTGAACAGCTCGGTTAAAACTTCAGCGGAGGTTCTCGTCATTGCGAGCTGCGGTCCACGTGCTTCTGGCCGAACCTCTTTTAGAAGAGCTCGGAGTCGGTCACCAATTCTGAAAGTTTCTCTTGGAACCCACTCTTCGCGAGGCAAAATTGCCTCGGCATTGTTACCGAGATCAATAATCACAGCTTCTCTCGTCACTTTTTTGACTTGACCATTAAGGAGTTCTCCAATCCGGTGGCGATAGGCTTCAACCACCTGAGCCCGCTCGGCTTCACGGACCTTCTGCACGATGACCTGTTTAGCAGCTTGAGCAGCAATACGCCCGAATTCCACAGAGTCGATCGCAATCTCATAGATATCGCCCGCAGCTAACCCCGGCTGCAACTCATCTGCTTGCTCAACGGTTAATTGTGCGTCTTCAAACTCGACCGGCTCATCATCCGCCATCACAGTCCAGCGCCTGAACGAGTCATAAAGACCGGTTTCTCGATCAATCGCAACGCGGACATCGGCTTCTTCGGAATAGCGTTTTTTGGTCGCGGTGGCTAGTGCAACTTCCAGCGCATCGAAGATTATCTCTTCTGGAACGCCCTTTTCATTCGAAACGGACTCAACCACTAACAGGATTTCTTTACTCATGAATCGATCTCATCTTCATGCGAGACTCTCGCTATTATACTTATATCAATACTCGCGCTCGCTCTATGCTGTCCATCGGCAGCACGATTTCTTGCGCATCATCAACCCGGATCACAACCTCTTCGTCTTCAAGCCCACACAACAACCCCTTGAACTTGCGCCGACCGTCAAAGGCCTGCCGCAGGGTTATTTGAACCTTCTCCCCCTTACACACATTGAAATGCTCGGGCTTAAACAACCGCCGTTCCACTCCAGGTGATGACACCTCCAACATATACTCACCCGGAATTGGATCTTCAACGTCCAATATCGCACTCACCTGGCGACTGACGCGAGCACAGTCATCAACATTAATACCTTCGGCAGACTCGATATAGATCTTTAAAACCACCTGCCGACCCTGTTGCAATTTTTCAATGCCCCAGAGCTCACACCCCAACTCCTCGACCAGCGGCTCGATCAACTTGCTTAAGCCTGTCTCACCCATGATGGTCCATTTCCCCTAAAAAAAATGGGCCTACTCGCCCACTTTGTTTGCCGCACCAAAGGCGGCTACATGTCGGTTTCAATCCTCTGGGAAAAACCCAGGAGACCTGAAACAAAAAGCCCCAAAATGGGGCTTTCCTAAAAGTGGTAGCGGGGGCAGGATTTGAACCCGCGACCTACGGGTTATGAGCCCGTCGAGCTACCAGACTGCTCCACCCCGCAACTACAAGGGGCGCTATTATAGGTTTACACGCTACAGCGGTCAACCTAAATTAAAGAAACACTGCCCTTTTCGTGTTTCCGTGGTGCTTTAAAATCAGATGGTGCCGAAGAGAGGACTTGAACCTCCACGGGGTTTCCCCCACTAGCCCCTCAAGCTAGCGTGTCTACCAATTCCACCACTTCGGCTAAACTGTTTATAACTCAGGTATCTCAGATTGATCTTTCGTATCAGAGGTCACCGGCACCTCGATCGATTGAATCTGAGGAATACCTTGGTTACTCATCGTTTCTGAGCGCTGTTTGGCAACATACGCCAACCCAAAGCTCGTTATAAAAAAGGCAATAGCAATCCAGGTCGTGAGTCGAGTGAGAAAATCTCCCGCGCCGCCACTGCCAAAAACCGTGTTCGAGGCACCGCCACCGAATCCGGAGCCCATGTCAGCTCCTTTGCCTTGCTGAATCAGAACCAGTCCAATCACAGATAATGCTGCAATCACGTGCACCACTAATACCAATTGCTCAAATAAGTCTAAATCCATAATTACTCTTCTCAACCTGACGGCTAAACCGTCGCGGTCGCCTCAAAACCAGTTCTTTTAACACCAAGGCATCATACCGACCCAGCGACTTGCTCACAAATGCGCCTAAATCCAAGCGCTTCCAATGAAGCCCCCCCGACCAAAACGCCATCGACGTCCGGCATACTCATCAGGGTTTTAACATTATCCTCGTTTACACTGCCCCCATACAAGACCCTCAGCTCAAGTGCCTTAACTTCGCTGCGAGCCGCATGCTTCAACGCCTCATGTACCTCTTGCGCAACCTCTGGCGAGGCTTCTTCGCCAGTCCCAATCGCCCAGACCGGCTCATAAGCGACAACAATTAAAGGCGCTAATGCACTAGGGATATCCTTTAACACCACTAGAAGCTGTCGACTTACAACCTCTAAGGCCTTTCCCGCCTGCCGTTCTTGTAAATTTTCGCCGACACACACAATCGGACGAATTCCTAATTCTAAACAAGCCTTGGTCTTTGCTAGCACCATGTCATCGGTTTCAGCGCAATGTTGCCGACGCTCCGAATGACCCACCAAACACCAGCCAACGCCCAACTCGGCCAACATGGTGGCACTAACTTCACCCGTATAGGCACCAGATGTAAGCCAGTGGACGTTTTGACCCGCCCATTCAATCTGAGTGTTGTCAAAGGCTTTTGTTAGAGACAAGTACGCAGCTGGTAACGCCAGTACAACCGTCGCGGAGGTCGCCTCGGCTAACCCATCAACTTGCTGAACAACCGCTTGCAATAGCTGTTCGGAGCCGTTCATCTTCCAATTCGCCACCACTAACGGATCCACTATGGCCACCTCTTTTATCGGCTAACCTTTTTACCAGCTTACTTTTTTACCAGCTTACTTTTTACTGGCTTCTGTTAACCGGCTATTAACCCTTCCGCTATGCTGTTATTCCCGCAGACCCGTTTAACGCGGGCGGCGAATATTAACGAACCTCTGTCTAAGTTTCAATCCTAGCTTGCAGCGACCACTGCGGCTAGTTGTCCCGCGAGGTTGGTCACTTGCTGCGCATCCTCTCCCTCAACCATAACCCGAATCAGCGGCTCGGTTCCCGACGGCCTCAATAACACCCGACCTTTGTCGCCTAGCTCTGCCTCGACGTCACGGACCGCAGATCGAACCGATTCATTCTCCATCACCCTCGCGCTGACTGCTCGCACGTTAATCATTACCTGCGGGAATTTTGTCATGGCCGATTTCAGCTCAGCAAGCGTCTTACCTTGATCCGCGATTGCGCGTAGCACCTGAAGCGCGGAGACCACACCATCGCCGGTTGTTGCCTGATCGAGACACAGGATATGGCCAGAGCCTTCACCACCTAAACGCCAACCTTCTTGCAAGAGCTTGGCTACAACATAACGGTCCCCAACAAGCGCTCTAGCAAACCCAATCCCATGGTCTTTCAAGGCAACTTCGAGACCCAAATTACTCATCAGCGTCCCTACAACGCCGCCTGTTAGAAGCCCTTTAGACTGCTGATGTAGCGCAATGATCAACAACAACTCATCGCCATCAACGACCTCACCTCGATGATCCACCATAACCAAGCGATCACCGTCGCCGTCCAGCGCAATCCCGAGATCGGCGCCTTCTTGAACAACCCGTGCAGCAAGTGCTTCTGGGCTGGTCGCACCAAAACCCTCGTTAATATTCAAACCATCGGGCG
>Ga0233426_10001620_pt1 | contig 20184 bp, 16 predicted proteins | sample SI_118_April2016_6_FD_179875 | JGI IMG/M metagenome (GOLD analysis project Ga0233426, IMG submission 179875) | Seawater microbial communities from Saanich Inlet, British Columbia, Canada - SI_118_April2016_10_MG | ecosystem: Environmental > Aquatic > Marine > Inlet | place: Canada: British...
TCAATAAATTCAGGTTGTAATTTCCATTTAGCATCAGGGTTCCGTTTTAGGACTCCTAATCCTGAACAAGGTGCATCAATAAGAACTCTATCGGCACTCTGATGTAATTTTTTTATCGTTTTAGAGCCTTCTATGGGTCTGGTAGTTATATTATGTGCTCCCGCTCTTTTTGCACGTCGCTTCAATTCTTTTAGTTTACCTGCATAAATATCCATTGCGACAATAGAGCCCTTGTTTTCCATTAAAGCTGCCAAATGCAACGTTTTTCCTCCTGCACCTGCACATGTGTCAATGACACGCATTCCTGGTTTTACCTCCAAGAATTCAGCAACCAATTGAGAGGAAGCATCTTGTACTTCAAATAATCCACTTTTGAAAGCGTCGGTTCTAAACACGTTCTTTCGCTCTTTTAGAATTAAGGCATCTTTATGATTAAGGTCAATGGTTGTTTCTATATCCTGCGCGTTGAGATTTTTCTCTAAATTAGTACGAGTACCTCTCAAGGTATTTGCTCTTAAAACTACTGGAGCTTGGATATTTAAAGCAGTTAGTTCTTTACTCCATTGAGAACCAAGTTCTTTAGACCCTAATTCATCTAACCAGTCTGGAATCGATTCTTTTATTTTTCGGATGGATTGAACTTCATCAAATCTTCCTTTTATCCTTCTTACAGGAGCGTTTACAAAGTATTTCCAATCGGGTAATTCGATACCTCTAAGTACGGCCCAAACGGTGAATATTTTCCATAAGTTCTCACGTGAATAGTGATCTTTAGTTTCAGCAATTTCATTGTATAATCGTTTCCAACGAACAATTTCATAAATTGTCTCAGCAACGAATTTTCTATCTCTAGCTCCCCATCGAGAATCTTTTTTTAAAGCAGATTCAACTGCTTTGTCTGCATATACTTCTTCATTAAAGATAGAGTTTAATGAATCGATAACCGTAAATACTAAATTCCTATGTAAACGCATTGTTATTATTTTAAAAAAGCAAAGGTACTTAAATCAGATTGTAATGTCGCGATTGGTACTTTTTCTTTTTTAAGAATTATTAGTACATTTTTCACCTTGTTTTTTCAATATAAAAATGATATTGATGGTTGTTGTTTATTATTTTAGTAAGCGAAATAGGGGTAGTTTCTAGATGATTTTTGTCATAGATACTTTCATGCTTTATTAAGGTGTAAATTCTTTTCTGTTAATAAATTACAAAGTGTTCGTTTGGATTCGTTGTGTTAGGGGACATTTTTATGCTTGAAGTGGTTCTCCATGTTTTTTTAGGTATAAAACGATTTCTTTTCAATCTGTGCATGCCGTTTTTGGAAAAGTTAGGTATTTTAATTTTGTATTGTATGGAGGAAATGATGCTTTAGTGTAACGGTATGATGTATCGTTAAATTAATATTCTATTGGGTACTTTATAGACCTTTTGTTCTCCGTGAGAAGATGCTTTCATTCTTTTTTTTCCAATCGAATTAATGGTTTGATTCAATACGTCTTCATCTTGCTTTTCCCTATGATGACTTGTGTTGGTTTACGTTATGAATTGACTATCATGTTTTTTTATTTGTTAAATCGAATCTGAAGAGCAAATATTCTTTGAATACTTTCAACGTAATTGAAATTGATATTTTAGTTATTATGAATAATAGCTTTGTCATAACAATTACTGTATTTCATTGAAGTTGTCATCTGAGTTTCAAAACGAATAATTTTCTTTTATGCAATAATGTTGATTTTTCTTATAATAGTAAAATACTTCGGTTAGCAACCCATGCCTAGTGTTGCATACAATAGTGATGTATATATACCTTTAATATTTTTTTTACAACCATGTTGGTTTTTAGATTTTTAATTATTCGCTTGAATTTTGTAGTTTTGAATCTCCGTTGAAAAGATATACATGCAAGACAAAGATTTTGGTACTCCTGTCTCTTACCTCAAAGGTGTGGGTTCTGCTCGTGCTGAATTGCTTTTTTCCGAATTAGGAATAAGAAAAGTAGATGATTTATTTTCCTTATTCCCTATCAGGTATATTGATAGAAGTAAGTTTTATAAAATCAATACATTAGAACCGGATTTATTGGATGTGCAAGTGGTAGGGCAAATTTCATCGATACGCACAATAAAGCAAAAAAGAGGATCAAGAGTAACAGCCATTCTAACTGATAGCACAGGGATATTAGAATTGGTATGGTTTAAAGGATTGAAATGGCTTAAGGATACAATACAGGAAGGCAAGGAGTATGTTGTTTATGGAAAAATTAATTTTTATAATGGTAATTTCAGTATTGCTCATCCTGAAATTGAATTGGTTTCTTTGTTTAAAAAAAGTCTTCGACCAGGAATTCAACCGGTATATCCCTCTACCGAAAAATTATCCAATCGTGGTGTTTCAAATAAAATTCTTTGTGTAATTCAAGAGCATCTTCTCAGAGATTTTTTTTCATTAATTGGAGAATCTTTGTCAGAAGAAATAAGAAATAAATTTAATTTACTTTCAAAAAAAGAAGCCTTGTTGAACATTCATTTTCCGAAAAATGAAAATGTTCTAAAGAAGGCAAAATTCCGACTTAAATTTGAGGAATTTTTTTTTATGCAGTTGCAGTTACTTCAAAAAAAAATAAATATCCATAAAAAAATTGTTGGTTACAGTTTTAATGTAGTTGGCCATTATTTTAACGATTTTTATAAAGAAGGATTGTCTTTTGAGTTAACAAATGCACAAAAAAGAGTGGTCAAAGAAATAAGAAATGACTTGCGGTCAGGGATACATATGAATCGATTATTGCAAGGAGACGTGGGTTCTGGTAAAACTATTGTAGCTACTTTATCCATACTTTTGGCATTAGATAATGGATTTCAGGCAGCTATTGTAGCACCCACAGAAATATTAGCAATACAACATTTTAGTTCGATAAGCACGCAACTTCATAAATTTGGAATTACTGTTAAGTTGTTAACGGGAAGTTCAAAAATTAAAGAACGTCGAATTATTCACGATGGTCTAGAAGATGGAAGTCTACAAGTTTTGGTAGGAACGCATGCGGTGTTGGAAGATAAAGTTAAATTTTCAAATTTAGGGATTGCTATCATTGATGAGCAACATCGCTTTGGTGTTGCTCAACGTTCAAAAATGTGGTTGAAAAACGAGAAACCACCCCATATCCTTGTTATGACAGCAACTCCTATTCCAAGAACTTTGGCAATGAGTGCCTACGGTGATTTAGATGTTTCTATAATCGATGAATTGCCACCAGGCAGAAAAGAAATTACTACTGTACATCGTTTTGATAAGAATAGATTGCGAGTTTTTAAATTCATGAAAAATGAGATTGCAAAAGGGAGACAAGTTTATATAGTTTATCCTTTGATAGAGGAATCTGAAGCTATGGATTATAAAGATTTAATGGATGGTTATGAGAGTATTTCCAGAGAGTTTCCAATACCAGAATATCAAATTGCTGTAATCCATGGAAGGATGAAAGCAAAAGATAAAGAAATAGAGATGGAACGATTTGTGAAAGGTGAAACACAAATTATGGTTGCGACCACGGTCATTGAAGTTGGTGTAAACGTACCGAATGCAAGTGTTATGGTTATTGAAAGCGCTGAGCGATTCGGCTTGTCCCAATTGCATCAATTAAGAGGAAGAGTAGGAAGAGGGGCTGAGCAAAGCTATTGTGTATTGATGTCTAGTTATAAATTATCCGCAGATGCGAAAAAAAGATTACAAACAATGGTTGTATCATCCGATGGGTTCCAAATTGCTGAAGTGGATTTGAAGTTAAGGGGTCCAGGAAATTTAATGGGAACACAACAAAGCGGTATACTGAAACTTAAGCTAGCGGATCTCGTAAAAGACACGGATATTTTAAGTTCTGCAAGAGAGGCAGCTCTTGCATTATTAAAGGAAGATCCTTTGTTAAAATTAGAAAAAAATAAAAATATATTGTCAGTATACACCAAGGTTGTTGAAAAATCGAACCTTTGGGCAAATATTAGTTAATTGAGTGTTGGGAAAACGTTACCCGATTTTTTGTAATAGGCCCAATTTTTCATTTTCGTGATAACCATTTCCATAACTAAGAATTTACATAATCATTCTCCCTATTTGAAATAAAGTCGTGAAGGACCTATCCAATAGTTTAATTTCTTCATTGATGTATTTGTCATCAACCATTTTCATCATATTTCGTCCAGCTTTTTTTATTTACATAGAGCTTATCATTAGAATATTTCAATAATTACAGGGTATTAAAGACCAAAGCTGCAAGTAGTGTATCAATGGTAATATGATTGTATTGTGTTTTGACTCTATAGCTAAACACACGGGTGTTTTTTCCTAAAATTAACTCCAAGAAAATTGTAGTTATGGGACTATTGACGATTAAATTTAGATTTAGAATATGTGTTTTAATTGGGGGGATTTATCCGATTGATTTTTGTTTGAAATAATAGTTTATGATCTTCGAGTTGTTATCTTAATTAGAGTCATTTTATATCTTGGGTTTGCTAAATTCTACTTCTATCAGTAAGCCGTTTTTTCCACTTAAAGCGCAGGCTATTTTCAGATTTATAGTAGTTGTTTTTTTATTATCGCTAAAAGAGGAAGTGGGTAAATCGGATGTATTTATTTCTATCGAAAACAAATCTTGTTTCTACAGTTTGTTAGAAACATCTATGTACCTCTTTCATTTTAACAAGTTCAATATGAAAATAGACCATTTTTTTGAGCGGTACGGAAGGAGAAAATATTATTGAAAAACAACGTAACAAGAAGAATTTATTTGCGTAAACGATATTTATGAGCTTACAATTATATGGTTTCTTAAATAGAAAGATTGAAAAATCATTTACTTTTGCATTAACTAAATGACTCCTCTATGTTTTTTATTCAAAAAGAGTATGTGAAATATTTGATAAGTTCAACGAACGAACATGGTGTGCATTCTCCTTTCATTTTTGATTTCGTTACAAAATGCATTTACTCTAGACCAACCATTGCTCAAAAGGAAGCTTTTGACGCCAATAAAAATAGGCTTCTAAAAAATAATGAGTTTATAAAAGTGACAGATTTTGGTATAGGTCGTAAGGGATTTAAAGACGGAAATAGTCAAATTTATAAAACAGAGAAAGTACGCAGTATGAAACGAAAGTACGGACTTCTTTTAATGCGTGTTATTGAATATTTCAATGTCAAAAAATCCCTAGAATTAGTGACGTCTCTTGCGGTACCTTCTTTCTGTATGAGTAACGTTAATTCTGAAATGAGTTTGACAACTTTAGAGGGTTGTCCAAGTACCTTACGAGTAGCCAAAGAGAATTTGAGCTATGTTGGTATGGATTCTATAAAATTTATTTTAGGTCAATTTCCAGATACTATGGTCGAGGCTTCTGAAATTAAGAGTTATGATTTTATCTTCTTCGCTGCTACCCAATCAAAGGGGATAACTTTAGAATATTTTAAAAGTTGTTTAGAAGTAAAACATAACGATTCAATTTTTATCTTTGACGATATTCATTGTAATAAGGAAATGCTAGAAGCTTGGAAAGAAGTGAAACTCCATCCTGAAGTTGTTGTTACAATTGATTTATTTCAATGGGGTGTTGTTTTTTTTAGAAAAGAACAAAGAAAAGAACATTTTAAAATTAGATTTTAAAGTATAGAATTTATGAAAATTTACACAAAGACGGGTGATCAGGGGACTACTGGTTTATATGGAGGAACTAGAGTTTCGAAAAGTCACTTGCGAATTGAAACGTATGGTACTATTGATGAATTGAATTCTTTTTTGGGACTTATTAGAGATCATAAGATAGATGATAATAGCTTTGAAAGTATTGTGCAAATTCAAAAAGATTTATTTGTTTTGGGGGCAGTGCTTGCAACACCTATTCAAAAAGACGTGGTAAAGAATGGAAAAAAAAAGTTGTTGAAAACAACAATTACAAATGAAATGATTGTATTTCTTGAAAAAGAAATAGACCTCATGGATGCTATTTTGCCAAAAATGACTCATTTTATCTTACCAGGAGGAAGTACTTTAGTATCATACTGTCATGTTGCTAGGGCAGTATGCAGAAGATCCGAACGACTTATAGTCTTGCTTAGAAAAGAAGAGGATATTGATGTAAATGTTTTGAAGTATGTGAATAGGTTATCCGACTATCTTTTTGTTTTGTCACGAAAGTTGGCTTTTGAAAATAACATCGAAGAAATTAAATGGATTCCTTAAAGAATAAAATTCATTTAAATTCTTTTTTTAGATTAAAAAAGACTTGACTTTTTGATAAAAAAAATTATTTTTGCACGAACAACTCAATTTAGAATAAGATGTATTGGACTTTAGAATTAGCTTCGTATTTAGCAGACGCACCATGGCCTGCAACAAAGGATGAATTGATAGATTATGCTATTAGAACAGGTGCTCCATTAGAGGTTGTTGAAAACCTTCAAAGTTTGGAGGATGAGGGAGATGCATATGAATCTATAGTAGAAATTTGGCCAGATTATCCTACAGAAGAAGATTATTTCTGGAATGAAGAAGAATATTAAAAAAAAACAAATATTATGAATGAAAAGTCTCTATAGAGGCTTTTTTTTTGTGTATTTTTGAGTGGTATTTTCACTGTTGTAATAGTCAGTGTTTTAGAAGAGTTTTTCCTGTTAAAAGATTTAAAAACAAACAACGTAAATCGTTGTTAAAAATATATAATTATGAGTATTTTAAATTCTGTCCTTAAAATTTTTGTTGGAGATAAACAAAAAAAGGATTTAAAATTGTTACAACCTGTTGTAGACAATGTCCATGCATTTAAAAATGAAATGAATGATCTCTCAAATGATCAATTGCGAGAAAAGTCTGAAAAATTTAGGAAACTTATTTCTGAAGCAACGGAAAAATTTGAGAATCAGATATCTGTTCTAGAAAAAGAAGCCATTGACGCACATATTGATAGGAAAGAGCAAATTTTTTCTGAGATAGATTTATTGAAGGATAAATCTTACAATGCTTCTGAAGCTGTTTTAAATCAGATAATGCCTGAAGCTTTTGCTGTGGTGAAAGAGACAGCAAAACGATTTACTGAAAATGAAACTGTTCTTGTTTCGGCAACAACATATGATAGAGAATTATCAGCTATCAAGGAATATGTTCGTTTAGAAGAGCAAAATGCAAGATGGTCAACTTCATGGGATGCATCTGGAACTCCTGTTTCATGGGAAATGGTTCATTATGATGTACAGTTAATTGGAGGATCCGTTTTACATGGTGGTAAAATTGCTGAGATGATGACTGGTGAAGGAAAAACATTAGTTGCCACATTGCCTATATATTTAAATGCATTAACGGGGAAAGGGGTTCACGTAGTGACCGTGAACGACTATTTAGCAAAGCGTGATGCTGCTTGGATGGCTCCAATTTGGGAGTTTCATGGTTTGTCTGTGGATTGTATAGACCACCATCAACCAAATTCTGAAGAAAGAAGAAAAGCTTATAATTCGGATATTACATATGGAACAAACAACGAGTTTGGTTTCGATTATTTGAGAGATAACATGGCACACTCACAAAAAGATTTGGTTCAAAGAGCTCCGAATTTTGCTATTGTAGATGAAGTTGATTCCGTTTTGATTGATGATGCGCGTACTCCGTTAATTATATCAGGACCCATCCCACAAGGAGATAGACATGAATTTAATGAATTAAAACCAAGCGTTCAAGCTATTGAAAAAATTCAACGTCAGTATTTAGTAGGTGTATTGGCTGAAGCTAAGAAAATGTTAGCCGAGGGAAATACGGAAGAAGGAAGTGTTCTTTTGTTAAGAGTTTATAGAGGTCTTCCAAAGAATAAAGCGTTGATTAAGTTTTTGAGTCAAGAAGGAATAAGGCAGTTACTTCAGAAGACTGAAAATACATATATGGCAGATAATAATAAAGAGATGCCAAAAATTGATAAAGAACTTTATTTTGTTATCGATGAAAAAAATAACTCTATAGAACTAACCGACAAAGGAATACAATACATTTCTGGAGAGGGAGATCAAGACTTCTTTTTGTTACCGGATATTGGTGTTAAAATTGGAGAAATTGATGATAGCGATGCTTCTGTTGAAGAAAAAGTAGCTCAAAAAGAAGACTTATATAACGATTTTAGTATAAAAAGTGAACGTATTCATACATTAAACCAGTTGTTAAAAGCGTATACTTTATTTGAAAAAGATAAAGAATATGTTGTCATGGATAATAAGGTGAAAATTGTAGACGAACAAACGGGACGTATCATGGATGGCCGTCGTTATTCTGACGGTTTACACCAAGCAATTGAAGCTAAAGAAAATGTAAAAATTGAAGCAGCTACACAAACTTTTGCAACAGTTACTTTACAGAATTACTTCAGAATGTATCGTAAATTAGGGGGAATGACGGGTACTGCAATTACCGAGGAAGGAGAGTTTTGGGAAATATACAAACTAGATGTTGTGGAGATTCCAACAAACAAACCTTTATTACGTGATGATAGAGAAGACTTAGTTTACAAAACAACAAGAGAAAAATACAATGCTGTAATTGATGAAATTGTTTCATTGGTCGAAAAAGGAAGACCTGTGTTAGTTGGTACTACTTCGGTTGAAATTTCTGAATTATTAGCTAGAATGCTTTCATTGAGAAAAATTAAACACAATGTATTAAACGCAAAATTACACAAGCAAGAAGCACAGGTTGTTGCAGATGCAGGAAATTCTGGGATGGTGACAATTGCAACAAATATGGCTGGACGTGGAACAGATATTAAATTATCTGACGAAGTGAAAGCTGCCGGTGGTTTGGCAATTATAGGTACTGAGAGACATGATTCAAGGCGTGTTGATAGGCAGCTAAGAGGTCGTGCTGGACGTCAAGGAGATATCGGTTCTTCTCAGTTTTATATTTCACTGGAAGATCATTTAATGCGAATTTTCGGTTCTGATAGAATCGCAAAAATGATGGATAGAATGGGCTTAGAAGAAGGAGAAGTAATTCAGCATTCGATGATATCAAAGTCTATTGAGCGTGCACAGAAAAAAGTAGAAGAAAATAATTTTGGTGTTCGTAAACGTTTGCTTGAATATGACGATATTATGAATGCGCAACGTGAAGTTGTTTATAAAAGGCGTCGTCACGCATTAGATGGAAAGCGTTTGCAGATAGATATTGTCAATATGATTTATGATACTTGTTCATCAATTGTCGTAGCAAATAAGCAATCGGATAATTACACTAATTTTGAATTTGAGCTGATTCATTTCTCAGGAATGCCATCACCATTTACTAAAGAATCGTTCAAGTCACTAACAGCAGAAAAATTGGTAGATGATTTATACGATAAAGTATATGCATTTTATAAAGAAAAGGTTATTCGAAATGCATCTACTGCTTTTCCTGTAATTAAAAATGTTTTTGAAAACGAAGCAGATAAATATGAGCGTATTGTTGTTCCATTTACAGACGGAATAAAGTCTTTACAAGTAGTTACTAATTTAAAAGATGCTTTTGAATCTGAAGGGAAAACTTTAATCAACGATTTTGAGAAAAATATTACGCTTGCTATTATTGATGAGACATGGAAAGATCACTTACGAAAGATGGATGATCTAAAGCAGTCTGTACAAAATGCATCGTATGAACAAAAAGATCCTCTCCTAATTTATAAGTTTGAAGCATTTAATTTATTTAAAGCAATGTTGGATAAAGTGAATAAAGATGTATTGTCATTTTTATTTAAAGGAGAGTTGCCAGCTCAAGGTGCCAATCAAATATCGGAAGCACCCATTCAAAAGCATGAAAAGCTAAATCTGAGTAAAGAAGAGGTTCAAAATATGACAGAATCTTCATCTAGAAATCCTCACGATACGAGAGAGCAGCGCATAGTTGAAACAGTTGTGCGTGAAGAACGCAAAATTGGACGAAATGAAAAAGTAACCATTAAAAATGTAATAAATGGTGAAAATAAAGAAGTGAAATTTAAGCAGGCCATACCATTACTCGATAAAGGAGATTGGGTGTTGGTTGATTGAAGATTAAAAACGGAATCCTAGGATTCCGTTTTTTTGTTTACTAGAAGTTTGTTATTTTAGGGCAAACGCAAGGTTATTATAAATTATTATCACACCAACTATGGCTCAAATATTAAAATCATCGTTGCAATTTTTAAGTGCATTAAAAAAAAATAATAATCGAGATTGGTTTCAAGAAAATAAACTTGCATTCAAAGAAGAAGAAGGTAAACTACAGTTATTTTACAAAGGAGTATTAGAAGACTTAAATGAAGCAGACTCGATAGAAAAAATGAAGATATTTCGTATTTATCGTGATGTTCGATTTTCAAAAGATAAAACGCCTTATAAGACCCACAGGAGTGTTAGTTTTTCAAGAGCTACTGAAAGATTACGAGGAGGCTATTATCTGAAAATAGCTCCTGGAGAATCTATGATGGTAGGCGGTTTTTTCTCACCAAACCCGTCGGATTTACTAAGAATTAGAAAGGAGTTTGAGATGGATGATACTGAAATTAGAGCTATCATAGCAGAAAGTAAATTTCAACACTATTTTAATAATTTAGAAGGTGACGAATTGAAATCTGCTCCAAGAGGTTTTGATAAAAATCATCCGTCAATAGATTTGATTCGTAAAAAATCTTTTTTAGTATCAAAACAATTTACTGATAAAGAGGTGTTGTCTCCAAATTTTAGAGAGGATTTAAAATTGTCTTATTTGGCCCTAAGACCCTTTTTTGATTACATGTCAGATGTTTTAACAACAGATATAAATGGCGCATCAATTCTAAAATAATAAAGTATGGAAAAGAACATTACTGAGAATGCAGTACACGGAGAAGATAATGTTTTTGTCCAAAAATTCCAAGAATATCTCGCAGAGTTTGTTTACGGTGGAATAGATGGAAGTGTGACAACTTTTGCGGTAGTAGCCGGTTCTGTGGGTGCTGGATTGGATTCTACGGTAATTATAATTCTAGGGTTTGCAAATCTTTTTGCAGATGGATTTGCGATGTCTATTGGTGCTTATTTATCCTCTAAAACCGATGTTGATAATTATGAGAAACACAAAGCAATTGAATACTGGGAGGTAGAAAATGTCCCAGAAAAAGAAAAAGATGAAATAAGAGAAATATTTCAAAGAAAAGGCTTTAAAGGAAAACTTTTGGAAGATGTCGTTGAAACTATCACTGACGACAAGGATCGGTGGGTTGATGTGATGATGAAAGAAGAGCTAGGATTGATTGAAGAGAATAAATCACCTTTTAAAATTGGTTTAATTACGTTTTTATCGTTTTTGTTGTTGGGTTTTATTCCTTTGCTTGTTTATGTGTTGGATATTGTCATTAATATTTCAGGAAATTTACTTATTTGGTCTACGAGTTTAACCTTTTTTTCTTTTGGTTTGATTGGTTATTTGAAGGGAGTCGTAAATGGTAAAAATAGATTCATAAGTGTTTTTACAACTTTGTTAATGGGTGCGGCAGCAGCTTTGGTTGCTTATTATGTTGGTGATTTTCTTCAGAAGATTGTTTGATTCGTGTTACGGAATGTGAGATCTAAAACGCAACTGTTTTTTATTTAGAAGCCATACATATAATTTAATGTATGGCTTCTAAATAAAATACTGTATATTTGTTGTATATACAAATAAAGTATATACAAATGAAAATAGAGGAACAATTAAATTTAAGTAATATAGAGCCTTTAAAGAAGTCAATTTTGAATTTGATGTATACAGGTAATTGGGTGAATGAGAAAAGTAGCGTTTATTTCAAACAGTTTGATTTAACTTCCCAACAATTTAATATTTTAAGAATATTACGTGGGCAAAATGGACAAGCTATAAATCTACAGGATGTTCAAGAGAGAATGATATCTAAGATGAGCAATACCACTAGATTAATCGAGAAATTAAGAAAAAAAGAATTGGTGCGCAGAATACAGTGTGCATCAAATAGAAGAAAAATTGAAATCTCAATTACAGAAAAAGGACTTGACTTGCTTCGTCTTATAGACGAATCCCTGAGTGCTCATGAGAAAGAAACAACTAAAAATTTAACAGAAAACGAAGCCATTCTACTGAATGAATTATTAAATAAATTAAGAAGAAATAATAATTAAACAAGCAACCATGAAAACAAACATTTTAAAATCAACAGCGTTAGTGTTAGCAGTATTCGCCACAATGTCTTTTACGATAGTTAAAAAAGAGGCAAAACAGGTAAAAATTAAAGAGAGTAAAATTATTTGGGTAGGAAAAAAGGAAATAGGAAGTAATCATAAAGGAACGATTAATATTCAAAAGGGTTTTTTAGAATTTAAAAAAGATAAATTAATTGGAGGAGAAATCTTGGTAGACATGAATTCAATTACGGTTACGGATTTAGAAGGAGATTACAAAAAAAAATTGGAGGGACATCTGAAAGCGGCTGACTTTTTTGGAACTGATAAGTATCAAAGATCTAAATTGGTTTTTACAAAAGTAGAAGGTAAAAATGGAAAGTATAGCATAACAGGAGATCTAACGATCAAAGGAATTTCAAAACCGGTAAGTTTTGATTTAGTTGTAGATGGAAATACTGCATCAACCACTTTAAATATAGATAGAACTTTATATGGAATCAAATATGGTTCATCGAGTTTTTTTGATAATTTAAAAGACAAGGCAATAAAAAATGAATTTGAATTGAGTGTTCATTTAGTATTTTAATTAAATTTTAACCCAACAACTAAGCCGTCAATTCTTGACGGTTTTTTTATGCATCTAAAACAGCTAAGTATTTTTTGTCTACGTAAAATGTTCCAAAAGGAATGAAAGAAGCGAAGAAAATAATTGTAAACTGCAGCACACTCCATTTCAATTTAAAGGTATAGAAGATTGCAAATAAGACATAGGCTATAAAAAATAAACCATGTACCATACCGATAATTTCTACTAAAATGGGATAATCGAATAGGTATTTAACAGGCATTGCTATACCAAAAAGGAGTAAAAGTGATATGCCTTCCGTAATACTTATGAACCTAAAAACATTAAGCAGTTTCATTTATATATATTTTTAAGTAAATATAGGAAGAAATCTTAATTTTTTGGATTGTAACTGTTGTTTTTTAAGGGCCAATTGATGAAGTCTGCGTGCAGAATTTACTCTTTATATTTTATTATTTATTTAATGGTTTACGTATATTTGCGCGCTACAATAAGAACTTTATTTCACAAGAATGAAAATATCATACAATTGGCTTAAGCAGTTTTTAAAAATTGACTGGGAAGCTGTAAAAACAGGAGAATTATTGACCGACTTAGGACTAGAAGTTGAAGGGATTGAGTTAAAAGAATCCATTAAAGGAAGTCTTAAAGGAGTGGTTGTTGGAGAAGTTATTACTTGTGGGAAACATCCTAACGCTGATAAATTAAGTATTACTACTGTGAATGTTGGAGGGGAAGAGCCTATTCAGATAGTATGTGGGGCCCCTAATGTTGCTGCGGGTCAAAAAGTACCAGTTGCTACTGTTGGAACCGAATTGTATGACGAAAAGGGAGTTGCTTTTAAAATTAAAAAAGGTAAAATTCGAGGAGAAGTTAGTTTTGGAATGATTTGTGCTGAAGATGAATTAGGTTTGGGTAAAGGGCATGATGGAATTCTTGTTATGGACGATGCTTTAGTTCCTGGAACTCCTGTTTCTGAAGTGTTTGAGATTGAAACAGATAATGTTTTTGAAATAGGGTTGACTCCCAATAGAGCGGATGCAATGAGTCATTATGGTACCGCTAGAGATTTGCGAGCAGGCTTGATGCAACAAGGAGTGAATCTAGAGTTTATATCGCCATCAGTGAGTAATTTTCATGTAGAGGAAAGAAAATTAAAGTTCGATATTGAAGTTGGAGATAAAGAGTTAACACCAAGGTATTGTGGTGTTACAATTACAGATTTAAAGGTTTCTGATTCACCTGAATGGATTCAAAATAGACTGAAAAGTATTGGTTTAACTCCCGTTAATAATATAGTAGATATCACAAATTATGTTTTGCATGAACTTGGACAACCTTTACATGCTTTTGATGCTTCAAAAGTAAAAGGGAATAAAATAATCGTCAAAACTCTTGCTTCAGGAACCAAGTTTACAACATTGGATGGAGTTGAGAGAACTTTACATTCGGAAGATTTGATGATTTGTGATTCCGAGTCAACACCATTATGCATTGCAGGTGTTTTTGGAGGAGAGGAATCAGGTGTGACAGATAATACGACTTCAATATTTTTAGAAAGTGCTTATTTCAATCCTGTGTCAGTTAGAAAATCAGCAAAAAGACATGCGCTAAATACAGATGCATCCTTTCGATTTGAAAGAGGGATTGATCCCAATTTTACAAAATATGCATTAAAACGTGCTGCCTTACTAATAACAGAAATCGCAGAAGGTAAAATTGCATCAGATATTATTGATTTATATCCTGAAAAAATTGAAGATTTTGAGTTAGTACTGTCTTATGAAAATGTTGAACGATTGATTGGTGAAAAGCTTTCAAATGAAACAATAAAAAATATTTTAGCTTCCTTAGAAATTAAAATAAATAGTGAAACTGAAGGAGGTTTGGGCTTAACGGTGCCTGCTTTTAGAGTAGATGTGCAAAGAGAGGCCGATTTAATTGAAGAGATTTTACGTGTTTATGGGTACAATAATATTAAATTTTCACATAAATTAAATACATCAATTTCTTTTTCAGAATTCGATGCTGTTAAAGTTGAAAATATTTCAGGGAATCAATTAAATGCTCTAGGATTTCATGAAATTATGTCTAATTCACTTACGAAAGCAGCTTATATTGAGCATTCTGAAAACTTGAGTATAGAGAATAATGTAGCCATGTTAAATCCGTTGAGTAACGATTTGGCGGTAATGCGTCAGTCTTTGTTGTTTAGTGGTTTGGAGTCTGTTTCTTACAATATCAATAGAAAAAACAATGCATTAAAGTTTTTTGAGTTTGGAAAAACATATCATAAGTTTGATGTTAAATATGAAGAACTTAAGCACCTCGCCTTATTTGTATCGGGAAATAGGACTGGAGATTCATGGATTGGAAAGAATAAAACTTCGGATTTTTTCTATCTTAAAGGGATTGTCACTTCTGTTTTAGAACGATTAGGAGCGATCAGCTTAAAGACCTCACCAACTAAAAATGATGTGTTTTCAGAGGGAATTACATTAAGCTTGGGTAAAATAAAATTAGTTGATATAGGCTCTGTGTCAACATCAATTCTAAAGTCTTTTGGAATCAAACAAGAAGTGATTTATGCCGATTTCAATTGGGATAATGTCTTAAAAATATCGAATTCAAAAGGGGTTAAAGTGAAACCTTTGCCAAAATTTCCTGCTGTAAAAAGAGATTTATCTTTATTATTGGATAGTTCTGTTACTTTTGGTGAAATATATAATTTAGCCTTCCAATCAGAAAGAAAGTTATTAAAAGAAGTTGAGTTGTTTGATGTCTACGAAGGAACTAAATTAGAAGCAAACAAAAAGTCTTATGCCGTTAGTTTCTTGCTTCAGGATGAAGGCAAAACTTTGAATGAGAAACAAATTGATAAAATAATGCAAAAGTTACAAGCTACTTTCGAGAAAAACTTAAAATCCAGTTTAAGGTAATAAGTTTATCTGATTTAAGGAGGTTTAAAATGGGGGCTTTATTTAGTAACTTTTATTAAGAATATTTTGTTTGTAAATTGTTTACTTGTCTCGGTTTCGTGCACGTTTTCCATTACAAATTTTGTAATTTTGTAATGGAAAGCGTGAACGAAGTAACTTATAAAAAACACATCATGTACAAATCGATTATTCGACCTATTCTTTTTAAATATGATCCTGAAAAAGTGCATTATTTTACTTTTTCTCTAATTAAGATAATTTCTAAAATACCAGGTGTTTCATTTATCATACGTTCTTTATATCAGGTAAATGACGATAGATTACAAAGAGAACTATTTGGAATTAAATTCCGGAATCCAGTGGGCCTTGCCGCTGGTTTTGATAAAAATGCAGTGCTATTTAACGAACTATCGGATTTCGGTTTTGGATTTATCGAAATTGGAACAGTGACTCCAAAGGGACAGCAAGGAAATCCTAAAAAAAGGTTATTTCGTTTAAAAGATGATCATGGGATAATCAATAGAATGGGGTTTAATAATGCGGGTGTAGAAGCGGTTATTAATAATTTAAAGAAAAACAAAGGAAAGGTTATTATAGGAGGTAATTTAGGAAAGAATACGGGGATTCCAACAGAACAATATACACAAGATTATTGCGATGTTTTTAAAGCGTTACATCCATACGTAGATTACTTTGTGTTAAATGTAAGTTGTCCTAATGTAGGAAGTCATGCGAAGTTACAAGACAAAGATTATTTGTTTGAATTGATTGAATCAGTGCAAGCCTTAAATGAAAAAGAAACTATTCAAAAGCCTATCCTCTTAAAGATTGCTCCAGATTTAAATGAGCAACAACTAGATGAAATTGTTGAGTTGGTGGAAGCAACTAAAATTGATGGTGTCATCGCATCTAATACATCTACAAATAGAGAAGGATTAAAAGCTTCAGAAGACCAATTATCGTCCATCGGTAATGGAGGTCTAAGTGGAAAGCCTATTGCCGATAGAAGTACTAAGACGATTAAGTATTTGGCCGACAAGTCAAATAAATCTTTTCCTATAATTGGAGTAGGAGGTATACACTCTGCCAAAGATGCGTTACAAAAAATTGATGCTGGTGCCGATTTAGTTCAGATATATACAGGGTTTATTTATGAAGGCCCATCTCTGATTAAAACGATAAATAAGGCATTACTCAACAAATAAGATTTTAGGTTTTCATTAAATAATTGGATTTAAAATTTTGTTTATACACATTCTTTTTTATCTTGGATTCAAAATAATTCAAGATGATAAAAAAAATACAAGATTTACTGAATGATCAAATAAAGTATGAAGCATCTGCTTCTATGCAATATCTTGCTATGGCTTCTTGGGCAGACCACGAAGGTTTTGGTGGTGTGGCTGAATTCTTTTATGCGCAATCGGAAGAGGAAAAGGCACATATGACAAAATTGGTTAAATTTGTAAATGAACGTGGAGGAAAGGTAAATGTTCCTGCTTTAGACAAACCTTTGGATAATTTTAAAAGTCTAAACGCGTTGTTTGAGCAATTTCTAAAAAGTGAAATGTTTGTGACAGAACAAATCAATCACGTAATTTTTGAATGCTTGCAGCATAAAGATTATAACGTACATAATTTTATGCAATGGTATGTAACCGAACAATTGGAAGAAGAATCTATGGCCAGAACGTTACTCGATAAGCTTAATATTATTGGAGAAGATAAAACCGGGCACTATTTATTTGACAGGGATATTATTACGATTTCCACAGCCGAAGAATAATTTTTTTTGTTAAAGTGCTGTTAGCATGGTGATTATTACGTATCTTTGCGTTTATTTATTCTAAATAAGAACAAATTTATGGGTCCTATTGTTATTTCTCCTTGTGTAATTGCTGGAGATTGTTCAACTTCTTGTGGAAAGAAGAAAAAGAACAAATGTTGTAAGAAGTACAAAAAAAGTGGTAAAACTAATTGCAAACGTTGTCCAAAAATCTAGCTGTTGCTAGATTTTCTCTTGTAGTTTGTTTTGATAGCTTGTAAATAAATACAAAGTATCCTTTATATTTGTCCTCGTAACATCTTATTAAAGGTAACCATTGAATTTATCTGGAGAGAAAACTGTAAAAATTATTGAATGTCCTCGCGATGCTATGCAGGGGATCAAAGAATTTATTCCTACACAAAATAAAATCGCGTATATAAATGCATTGCTTGGTGTTGGTTTTGATACAATTGATTTTGGTAGTTTTGTATCACCAAAGGCTATCCCTCAGATGAGAGATACTGCAAAAGTTTTGGCAGGATTAGATCTTCAAAATACTCAAACAAAATTGTTGGCTATTGTTGCTAACGAGAGAGGAGCAGTACAGGCTTCTCAATTTGAAGAAATAAATTATTTAGGTTTTCCATTTTCTATTTCAGAAAATTTCCAAATGCGTAATACGCACAAGACAATTGGACAGTCAATTAAAGTTTTAGAGCAAGTTCTAAATATTGCTGAAAATTATAATAAAGAAGTGGTAACTTATTTGTCCATGGGGTTTGGAAACCCGTATGGAGATCCATGGAATGTTGAAATTGTGGCGTATTGGACAGAGATATTATCGCAAATGGGCGTAAAAATTTTATCGCTATCCGATACTATTGGTACTGCCACCCCGGAAAACATAGCATATCTTTTTAAAAATCTAATACCTTTATATTCCAAAATGGAATTTGGTGCACATTTACATACTACCTATGATGCTTGGTTTGAAAAAGTAGATAGTGCATATAATGCTGGTTGCCAAAGATTTGATGGGGCTATAAAAGGCTTTGGAGGTTGCCCAATGGCCAAAGATGAACTGACGGGTAACATGCCAACAGAAAAATTATTATCTTATTTTACTTTACAAAAGGCAGAAACAAATACGAAACCTCTGAGTTTCGAGAGTGCCTATAATGCTTTTTTAAAGTTGTTTAGCTAATACTCAAGATTTCACAAAAAAATTATTTTAATTTATTCTAAATAAGTTTAGATAATTAATATTGTTGTGTATCTTTGCGGTGTTATAAAAACTATTTGTAATTAATCTAAATTAAAGTAATGCAAAAAAAAATGATAAAAGCCGGAATTTTAAGTGGGGCAATAGTATTGTTTTCTGCTTGTAAAGATGACTCTGATGGAATCGGGAGGAATGAACAAAATCGTTCGATAACAAATGTGAACGATATTGATTTTGGAGGGAACCTTCCAGTCACATATGTTTTTGAAAGAAATAATGAGACTTCAGTTAGCTTTAGTGGTCAAACGACACGTTTGGAAATGAGTAAAGAAATTTTAGGATATTTTTCAGTGGATTCGGGTAAGTCTGCCTCTGAAATTGAAGCTGCTTTTAATCATACTGCTGGAGACGAAGATTTTTCAACAACAGAATTGAATGATTCAAGTAAAAGTGTGAAAAGTAAAATAGCTGCTTCTGATGATCTTTTTGGAGATGATGTTGTTTCAGGAGATGCAGTAAAAGAAGTTTTTTCAAATTATATATCTAAACATGTTTCTGAAGTTGTTGCAAACCATCAAAATGAAGCCTCTGCTGGTTCTGCCGGTTATGTTGCTACTAAATTAAAAACAAGATATGTAAGCGCTAAAGGATTGGAGTACAATCAAGCATATGCAAAAGGTTCTATTGGTGCTTTGATTGTAGATCAAGTATTGAACAACTATTTAGGTTCTCAGCGTTTGTCAAATACGGAATACATAAATGCGCATGAAGCAGCTACCTTAGAAGAGGGAAAAAACTATACAAAGTTAGAGCACTTTTTTGATGAAGCTTATGGGTACGTATATGGAGACCCTTCAGTTGATTTTGAAAGTCCTATTGGTTATGAAAACGATGCCTTCCTCTTTAAATATATAAATAAAGTAAATTCTGATGTAGATTTTTCAAATATTCAAGATCAAATTTTTAAAGCTTTTAAAATCGGAAGAGCTGCCTTAGTATCGAATGATTATGATGCATTGAATGACGCGATTACTGTGTTGCAATACCAAATTTCAAAAGTTGTTGGAGTAAGAGCAGTCTATTATTTACAAGCAGGAAAAAGAGCATTGGCTAATGATGATAAGGTCTCAGCTTTTCATGATTTGTCTGAAGGCTATGGTTTTGTTTACAGTTTGCAATTTACAAGAAACCCGAATACGGATGCGCCTTATTTAAGTGCTTCAGAGGTTAGTACTTTGATTGCAAAACTTGAAGCGGGAGATGGATTTTGGGATTTGACAGATGGGATAGTTTTAGATGAGATATCGAATTCTATTTCTGCAAAATTTGATTTTACTACTGCGCAAGCGGCGGAGTAATTTCGCATAGAAAAGATATAAAATAAAAGTGGTTGTCGGTTATTTTAGGATAACCACTTTTTGTAAATTTGCAAACTCTTAATTGATAAAAAAATTAATAAGATGAAAAATAGTATTTACCTCTTGGTTTTGGCATGTTTTTT
>Ga0233426_10001621_pt1 | contig 20182 bp, 16 predicted proteins | sample SI_118_April2016_6_FD_179875 | JGI IMG/M metagenome (GOLD analysis project Ga0233426, IMG submission 179875) | Seawater microbial communities from Saanich Inlet, British Columbia, Canada - SI_118_April2016_10_MG | ecosystem: Environmental > Aquatic > Marine > Inlet | place: Canada: British...
TTGATGGAGAAAAAGATGGTGTTCCAGTTGAGGTAGCTATGGTTTACAATACCTCATATACTGAAAATGTGCATTCTTATGTAAATAATATTAATACTCATGAAGGAGGTACTCATCTTTCAGGGTTTAGAAGAGGATTAACAAGAACACTTAAAAAATATGCTGATGAGTCAGGGTTATTGAAAAAAGTGAAGTTTGAAATTTCTGGTGATGACTTTAGAGAAGGATTGACGGCTGTAATTTCTGTAAAAGTAATGGAGCCTCAGTTTGAAGGACAAACAAAAACTAAATTAGGAAATAAGGAAGTTACTTCTGCTGTTTCTAAATCAGTAAGTGATATGCTTACTTTTTACTTAGAAGAAAATCCTGAACAAGCAAAAAGGATTGTACAGAAAGTAATCTTAGCTGCAACTGCTCGTAATGCTGCAACTAAAGCAAGAGAAATGGTGCAAAGAAAATCAGTGCTTACTGGTTCTGGTCTGCCAGGAAAATTATCTGATTGTTCGGAAAAAGACCCTTCAAAATGTGAAATATTCTTAGTTGAGGGAGATTCTGCAGGAGGTACTGCAAAGCAAGGTAGAGATAGGCATTTTCAAGCAATTTTACCTTTGAGAGGAAAAATCTTAAATGTAGAAAAAGCTATGCAACATAAGGTTTTTGAAAATGAAGAAATCAAGAATATGTTTAAGGCACTTGGAGTTTCTATCGGTACTGCTGATGATGAGAGAGAGTTGAACTTAGAAAAATTGAGATATCATAAAGTAGTAGTCATGACGGATGCGGATATTGATGGGTCGCATATTGCAACTTTATTATTAACTTTCTTCTTCCGTTTTTTAAAGCCACTAATTGAACAGGGGTATGTTTATATTGCTACTCCCCCTTTATATTTATTAAAAAGAGGAAAAGACCAAAGATATTGTTGGGATGAGGATCAAAGAGATTTGATGATTCAAGAGATGAAAGGAGGTAAGGATGTGAATGTAATTATCCAAAGATATAAAGGTTTAGGGGAGATGAATGCTTCACAGCTCTGGGATACAACTTTGAATCCAGAATACAGAACGCTTAAGCAAGTTACAATTGATAATGCAGCTGAGGCTGACAGAGTGTTCTCAATGTTAATGGGGGATGAAGTTCCGCCAAGGAGAGCCTTTATTGAGGCGAACGCTAAGTACGCTAATATTGACGCATAACAAATTAAGAGCCAGTTTTTACTGGCTTTTTTTGTGGTAAAATTTTGTGTTCAGAATTTTTGGAATACTTACTTTTGCCGGCAAATTGATTTTATAAAATAATTTAAATAATAAATAATAAATAATGAAAGTAACAGTAGTAGGAGCAGGAGCAGTAGGAGCAAGTTGTGCGGAATATATCGCAATAAAAAACTTTGCTTCAGAAGTAGTGTTAGTTGATATTAAAGAAAATTTTGCTGAAGGAAAGGCAATGGATTTAATGCAAACAGCATCTTTAAATGGTTTTGATACTAAAATTACAGGTTCAACTAATGATTACTCAAAAACTGCAGGAAGTAATATTGCGGTAATTACTTCAGGAATTCCTAGAAAGCCAGGAATGACAAGGGAAGAGTTGATTGGAATTAATGCAGGAATTGTAAAGTCTGTTTCTGAGCAATTGATTAAATATTCTCCGGATGTAATTTTAATCATTGTAAGTAATCCTATGGATACTATGACTTACTTAACTCATAAAGTAACTGGTTTGCCAAAAAACAGAATTATTGGTATGGGTGGTGCTTTAGATTCTGCAAGATTTAAGTACAGATTAGCAGAAGCAATGGAATGTCCAACTTCTGATATTGATGGAATGGTAATTGGAGGTCATTCTGACAAAGGAATGGTGCCTTTAACAAGATTAGCAACAAGAAACTCAGTAAGAGTTTCAGAGTTTTTACCTGCTGAAAGATTACAAAAAGTATTGGAAGAGACTAAGGTTGGTGGAGCTACATTAACAGGAATGTTAGGTACTTCAGCTTGGTACGCTCCAGGAGCTGCAGTAAGTGGTTTAGTACAAGCAATTGCTTGTGATCAACAAAAAATGTTCCCTTGTTCAGTGTTGTTAGAAGGTGAATTTGGTTTAAATGATTTATGTATTGGAGTTCCTGTTATTTTAGGTAAAAACGGAATAGAAAAGGTAGTTGAAATCAACTTAGATGAGGCAGAATTAAATCAGTTACAAGCCTCAGCTGTAGGAGTAAAAGCAACTAATACCTTGCTAAACGATTTAAATTTATAATATTTGTTAATTAGTGTTGCTGATTTAATAAAACTTTCTATTTTTGCAGCCCTAATTTAAGAAGATACAATTATGAGAAAAGATATACACCCAGATAATTACAGATTTTGCATATTTAAAGATATGTCAACAGAGTTTGCAATTTTAACTAAGTCTTGTATTGAAACTAACGATACGATTAAGTGGGAAGACGGTAATGAATACCCATTAGTGAAAATGGAGATTTCTTCTGATTCTCATCCTTTTTATACTGGTAAAGCAAAACTTATTGATACTGCTGGTAGAATTGATAAATTCAAAAACAAATACAAGAAATTCGCTAAATAATCGAATTTTAAGCTATAGTAAAAGCCCGCACATTTGTGTGGGCTTTTTTTATAACTTTGCTTTTATGAATGTAATCTTTTTTTGATAACAATATGTTAAATACTGATAAGTTAGATGCGGTAGTGAATGATAACTTTAAGAAAGTAAAGTTAGGTTTATTATTTTCTCCTTTTTGCCTATTATGTTTAGTTACTTTTTATGTTATTTTTTTTAATACTGGAGAGGGATATGTTGATGGGTATGTAAATATTCAGAAAGATTTATTTTTCTATCTCAATGGAAAATTATCTGAATTTCCAAACTTACAGTTTAACTTAACTCAATTGGGTGATGTGTTAATATTTTTTCCATTTCTAACTGTTTTCATTGTTTATGCTCCTAAAATTTGGGAAGCTTTATTGTCATCTGCTATACTCTCATTATTAGTTTCAGCTATATTGAAAAAAATATTTGCAATGCCAAGGCCAGCAGCAATATTTGAGAATGAAAGTTTTGTAATTATTGGGAAAATCCTTTCAGGAAATACCTCTTTACCTTCAGGACATTCTATAGCTACTTTTGTTGTTATAACGATACTCTTATTTGCTTTTATGCCTAAGAGAAATAAGTATAAAGTAATCTGGTCTTCATTTATTTTGATGCTTGGTTTTATTATTGCATTTTCAAGAGTGGGAGTAGGGGCTCATTATCCTATTGATGTAATAGTTGGTAGTATTATTGGTTATATAGTAACCGTTATTGGGATTCAAATAAGTAATAAAGTAGATTGGTTTGCTTGGATTTCAAATAAAAGGTATTACCCTGTTTTTATACTATCTTTAATAATATGGGGAGGTGTTATTGTTGCAAAAATACTAGGTGATAATTTACCAGTATTTTATTTTTCATTATTTTCTTTAATTATTTCATTGTGTTTAATAACAAGTACTTATGTTCAAAAAAGATATTAAATTAAGTTATTTCGTTTTAATAATTAGTTTTATTAATCTAGCTTTATATCATCTTTCTTTTTATGAATTTGTTTGCAATAATATAGATGCTAAAAGTTTAAGTGGAATTCTACTTTTTGTAAGCTTAAATATTCTGCTTTTTATTCTAAATGCTTTTGTTTTTTATATAGGATTATTTTTACTCCGTTTTATTGGTAAATGGATATTGGTGGCTTTTCTCAATCTTAATGCTATTGCTGTGTATTTTATAAATACATATGGGGTTATGATAGATAAAACAATGATTGGAAATATCCTTAACACTAACTTTGAGGAGTCAAGTAGTTTTTTCTCTTTTACTTTAATTGTCTATATTGTTTTTTTAGGAATTATTCCTAGCGTTTTAATTAGTAAGTTGAATATAATCCCTTCAAAGATTAAAAACTTTTTTATTCATATTTCTTTAACATTAGTTTTTATATTATCACTTGCTTTTGCTAATTCTTCTAATTGGTTATGGATTGATAAACATTCAAAAACTTTAGGGGCTTTAGTTATGCCTTGGTCGTATGTTGTTAATACTAGCCGATTTTTCATTCATAAAAATCAGGAAAATAAGCAGCAAATTTTACTGCCAAATGCAATTGTAAAAGATGAAGAAAAATCAGTATTCGTACTAGTTATTGGAGAGTCAGCTAGAGGTGAGAATTTTTCATTAAATGGCTATATGAAAGAGACTAACCCTTTGTTATCAAAAATAGATAATGTATATAGTTATAAAGCTGAGTCATGTGCAACTTATACTACAGCAGGGGTTAAGTGTATTTTAGAGCATAAGAATACAGGTAAATTGTTTGAGATTTTACCAAATTATTTATTTAGAAATGATGTGGAAGTTATTTGGAGGACTACAAATTGGGGAGAGCCCACTGTTGTAGTTGAAAATTATCTAAGAAAAAGTGATCTTAAAAAATTTTGCAATGGAGATGCTTGTGATTATGATGAAGTATTGTTGAGTGGATTGAGGGAACAGGTTTTGGCAAGTGAAAAAAATAAAATATTGGTCGTTTTGCATGCAAGTACTAGTCATGGGCCAACATATTATAAAAAATATCCTAAGCAATTTGAAAAGTTTAATCCTGTATGTAAAAGTGTTGAGCTAGCAAAATGTACTCAAGAAGAATTAATAAATGCGTACGATAATACTATTGTTTATACTGATTATATTTTAGCTACTCTAATAGATGAATTGAAGCAATTGGAGGGGTATAATTCTTCTATGATTTACATCTCTGATCATGGTGAGTCCTTAGGGGAAAATAATTTGTACTTGCATGGGATACCAGCAAGTATAGCACCAAAAGAACAATTAGATATCCCATTTATTGTTTGGTCATCTGACGGCTCTAAAGAGCTGAAGAGTAATGAAGTTTTATCTCAACATAATATTTTTCATAGTGTTTTGGATTTTTTAAGAATTGAAAGTCCTATTTATGATGAGAATATGAGTGTTTTTGAAAATTAATTATTGAAGAAATGCATAACTAAAAAGCCCGCATATTTGTGTGGGCTTTTTTTTTAACTTTGCTTTTATGAATGTAATTCTTTTTGATAGCAATAGGGAAAATTATTATCCCCTTACATATACTCGACCAATCTCTGATTGTAGGATAGGAATCTTAACAATTAAGGAGAAATGGGAAAAGTATTATAAATCAGTTTCGGTGCAAACAGTTGATTATTTATCAGCTAAATTCCCTTTAAAAACAAAAAAAGATAATCTTTGGATTGATTCAAAAACTCTCCCTTCAAAAGCATTGATAACTGAATTAGAAAGTTTAAGAGTTGGAGAGGCGTTAGAGAAAAATGGGGATGTTGTTGCTTTTCGTTCTGCTATTTTTGATTTGCCAAAAATGAACAGGATAGTTTCTCATGTTGAGTTTAATACAGTTGAAAATGTATGGGATATCTTTTCAGATAATGAAAGAGAAATAGAAAGTGATTTTATATTGCTTACTAAGAGAAGAAAGTCTCAAACTTTAAATGAAACCAATACTTTAGTTGGAGATAGAGTTTTTATTGAAAAAGGAGCAAAAGTTTCTTGCAGTATATTGAATGCAGAAAATGGTCCTATATATATAGGGAAAAATGCTGAAGTGATGGAGGGTTCAATTATTAGAGGCCCTTTTTCTATGTGTGAAAATTCAGTATTGAAAATGGGAGCTAAAATTTATGGAGCAACTACTTTAGGGCCTTATTGCAAAGTAGGTGGTGAGGTAAATAACTCAGTATTTTTTGGCTATTCTTCTAAAGCACATGATGGATTTTTAGGTAATTCTGTTATTGGTGAGTGGTGTAATCTTGGGGCTGACACCAACAATTCTAATTTGAAGAATAATTATGCTGAGGTTAAACTTTGGAATTATGAAACGGAACGCTTCAAAAAAACAGGTTTGCAATTTTGCGGACTCATTATGGGGGATCATTCTAAGTGTGGGATTAATACTATGTTTAATACAGGAACTGTAGTGGGAGTAAGTGCTAATATCTTTGGTAGTGGTTTTCCAAGAAATTTTGTACCATCTTTTAATTGGGGAGGTGCTGCAGGTTTTTCAATTTACAAATTACCAAAAGTTTTTGAGGTAGCTGAAAAAGTTTTTGCTAGAAGAAAATTGAATTTTGATAATGTAGAAAAGGATATTCTTACCAAGGTGTACGATATGACAAAACGCTACAGAAACGAATCCTAACTGACAAAAATTACATATTTCAATTATGGCACACTAATTGCATTAGTTGATTGGTGAAAAACAATTATTATGAGAAATAAATATCCTTTAGATGGCTTTGAGTTATCTGATTTAATAAATGAAGAAACAGAGTTTTTGCCATTAATGTCTGATGAGGATGAGGCAAAAATATCAAAAGAAGATACTCCGGATGTATTACCAATTTTACCGTTAAGGAATACCGTACTTTTTCCTGGTGTGATTATTCCTATTACTATTGGTAGAGACCGTTCAGTAAAATTGATAAAAGATGCTGAAAATGGAAATAAAACAATTGGTGTTGTTTCTCAAAAGGATTTTGACACAGAATTACCTGAATTAAAAGATTTGAATGAAGTAGGTACAGTTGCTCATATTCTGAAAATGCTTAAAATGCCTGATGGAAATATCACGGCAGTAATACAAGGGCGTAAGCGTTTTAAGATTGAGGCAATGGTTCAGAACGAACCATATTTCAAAGCAAAAGTAACGGATTTGTCTGAAGTAAAACCTGAAAGAAATGATGAGGAGTTTAGTGCATTGGTTTCTTCTGTAAAAGATTTAGCATTAAGGATTATTGATGAATCTCCTAATATTCCTTCTGAGGCAGCAATTGCTATTAAGAATATAAAGAATACTTCTTTTGCAATTAATTTTGTTTCGTCCAATATGAATATTGGTTTATCTGAAAAACAATCCTTATTGGAAGAAGTTGATTTGAAAAAGCGTGCAATTTCAGTATTGGAATTATTGACAAAGGAGTTGCAACTTTTGGAGATGAAAAATAAAATTCAATCTAAAGTACAAACTGATTTAGATAAGCAGCAAAGAGAGTATTACTTGAATCAGCAAATGAAAGCTATTCAAGAAGAATTAGGTGGAAGTGGTTCGCAAAAAGAGATTGATGAAATGCGTACTCAAGGAAGTAAAAAGAAGTGGAGCAAAGAAGTTGCTAATGCTTTTGATAAAGAATTAAGAAAGTTGCAGAGGATGAATTCTTCTATGTCCGATTATGCGGTACAAAGAAGTTATATTGAACTTATCTTGGATTTACCTTGGGATAAAGTTACTACTGACAGTTTTGATTTAAAACAAGCAAAAGAGATTTTGGATAGAGATCATTTTGGGTTGGAAAAAGTAAAGGAAAGAATCATAGAACATTTGGCAGTATTAAAATTAAGAGGGGATATGAAATCGCCAATTTTATGTTTGTATGGTCCTCCAGGAGTTGGAAAAACTTCTTTAGGAAAATCAATTGCTGAAGCATTGGGTAGAAAATACGAAAGAGTTGCTTTAGGTGGACTAAGAGATGAATCGGAAATAAGAGGGCACAGAAAAACTTATATTGGAGCTATGCCGGGTAGAATTATTAAATCTATCCAGAAAGCAAAATCATCTAATCCTGTTTTTGTTTTAGATGAAATTGATAAGGTAACTAGAGATTCTCATGGCGATCCTTCTTCTGCACTTTTGGAAGTGTTGGATCCTGAACAAAATGAAGCTTTTCATGATAATTATTTGGAGTTGGATTATGACTTGTCAAAAGTAATGTTTGTGGCAACAGCAAATTCTTTAGGAACTATTCAGCCAGCACTAAGGGATAGAATGGAAATCATAGAAATTAATGGTTATACTCTTGAAGAAAAAGTACAAATAGCAAAAAAACATTTATTGCCTAAGCAATTAAAATCTCATGGATTAAAAGTAGAACAATTTACTTTGTCTGATGAGATGTTAGAGAAAATTGTTGACCAATATACAAGAGAATCAGGAGTTAGAACTTTGGATAAAATGGTGAGTAAGATGATTCGTAATGTAGCAAAATCATTAGCTATGGAAGAATCCTTTGATTACTCTCCAAATGCTGAGGTGGTGGAAAAAGTGCTAGGCGCGCCAAGGTTTGATAGAGATAGGTTTACGGATAATTCAGTGGCAGGTGTGGTAACAGGTTTGGCTTGGACTTCAGTTGGTGGTGATATTTTATTTATTGAAAGTAGTTTAAGTAAAGGAAAAGGAAAACTTTCTGTAACAGGAAACCTTGGAAAAGTAATGAAAGAGTCGGTAACGATTGCTATGGAGTATTTAAAGGCGCATGCTGGAGAATACGGGATAAATACGGATGTATTTGATAAATGGAATGTGCATGTACATGTGCCAGAAGGAGCAACTCCTAAAGATGGTCCTTCAGCAGGAATTACTATGTTTACTTCTTTAATTTCTTCTTTCACACAAAGAAAAGTAAAAGAGAAAATTGCTATGACAGGTGAGCTTACTCTTAGAGGAAAAGTATTGCCAGTTGGTGGGATTAAAGAAAAAATATTAGCGGCTAAGCGTTCTGGAATTAATGAAATTATTCTTTCAATGCAGAACAAAAAAGATATTTTAGAGATAAATGAAAAGTATGTTAAGGGTATGACTTTCCATTATGTGGATACTTTGAAAGAAGTAACTGATATTGCTTTGCTAACTGAAAAAGTAGAAAGAGCAGTAGAGATCATTTAGTGTATAATAAGAATAAGGTTTAGTCGTTAGATAAATTAATTAATGATAAAGAGAATAATCATAATAGTATTTTGCTTGCCTTTGGGTCTTTTGGCTCAAATTGGCGGAACAACTGCTTTCTCTTTTATGGATGTGGAATTATCTCCAAGGATTGAAGCTATGGGTGGAAGTGGAATTGCTATTGTTGATTATGATGTGACTTTAGCCCAAACTACACCTTCCTTGTTAAATGCTGAAATGCATAATAGCTTAGTGTTTTCTTTTACTGATTATTTTTCAGATATTAATTTAATAGGTTTTTCTTATGCCAGAAAATGGAAAGAATTTGGGATTGTTTCCTTAGGAATTAAAGCAGTGAATTATGGTAATTTTGATCATAATGATGCTGTCGGGAATAATTTGGGTTCATTTTCTGCTCACGATCAAGTGATTACTTTAGGAGCTAGTAGGTCATTAAATGAAAAATTTACTCTTGGTGTGAATATAAATGTCTTGAATTCTCAATATGAAACTTACCATGCTTTTGCACTTGCTGCAAATATAGCAACAACTTATTTTAATCCAGAAAAAGCATTTACTGCTACTTTTTTATTGAAAAATATTGGTAGACAATTAGTGTCTTATACGGATAAAAAAGAAACTCTTCCTTTTGATGCACAGTTAGGAATGAGTAAAGAATTGAAGCATCTTCCTTTTAGGTATTCACTTACTTTTCATCATTTGAATCAGTTTGATATAAAATCACCTTATAAGTTAATTTCTCAAACTAATATTGAAAAAGGGGAGTTAGAAATAAAAGAGGAAAGTATTGCGAAAACTGCATTACGACATTTGATTATTGGAGGTGAACTAAATCCTTTTCGTAAAAGTCTTTTTATAAGAGGGGGTTTTAATTTTCAAAGAAGATTTGATATGAGCCTTTCTACTTATCCTGCATTAGTTGGTTTTTCTTGGGGAATAGGGTTTAAGGTTTCAAAATTCAGGTTGGATTATAGTAGAGCGTCTTATCATTTGTCAGGAACACCAAATAATTTTAGTATTGCTACAAATTTGAGTACTTTTGGGCTTTAAATGAGTTTACCTTTTAACATAGCTATTGACGGTCATTCTTCCTGTGGGAAAAGTACTATTGCAAAAGCAGTGGCTAGTAAATATGGTATGCGTTATATTGATACAGGAGCAATGTATCGTGCAGTTACACTTTATTGTATGAGAAATAATATCATTAATGATAAGAAGGTTGATTTGTCTGTGCTTATTTCTAAATTAGATGAAATTACAATTAATTTTGTTTTTAATGCTGAAACTAAAGGTTCTGAAACTATTCTGAATGGAGAGAATGTTGAGCAGATAATTAGAGGATTTGAAGTTTCAGATAATGTTTCTATTGTCGCTCAAATTCAGCAAGTGCGTGAAAAATTAATTGCTTCACAACAAGAAATAGGAAGGGAAGGAAATGTAGTAATGGACGGTAGGGATATTGGCACAAAAGTATTTCCTGATGCTAAGCTGAAATTATTTGTAACGGCCAGTTCAGAAATAAGAGCGCAAAGAAGATATGATGAATTGAAAAAGAAGGGAGAAAAAGTTACTTTTGAGGAGGTGTTAGGTAATCTTACGCAAAGAGATGATCATGATACAAATAGAAAAATAAACCCTTTGGTTCAGGCAAAAGATGCGATTTTGATTGATAATTCTGATTTAACAATTCAAAAACAAAATGCTCTGATTGATGAATTAATAACAACTAAATTAAGTGAATAATGGAAGTTACTATTGATAAATATTCAGGATTTTGTTTTGGTGTAGTGTATGCTATACAAATGGCAGAAGATATCTTGGAAAAAGAGGATAGCTTATATTGCTTAGGAGATATTGTGCATAATAATAAAGAAGTAGATCGCTTGAATGATATGGGTTTAAAAATTATTAATCATGATGATTTAAAAGAATTATCTGATTGTAAAGTGTTAATTCGTGCTCATGGTGAGCCGCCATCAACCTATACTATTGCACTTGAAAATAATATACAATTACTAGATGCTTCCTGTCCTGTGGTGTTAAAATTACAGCACCAAATCAAGGAGGGATATGAGGATATTAAGAAGATTGATGGACAAGTGATTATTTTTGGAAAAGAGGGGCATGCTGAAGTAACTGGTTTGCTTGGGCAAACAAAGAATGATGCAATAATTGTTACAACAGTTGATGATTTGGAAAAGGTGGATTTCTCTAAGTCAATCTATATTTATTCCCAAACTACAAAAAGTCCAAAAGCTTATAAAGCGATTAGTGATGTGATTGCTGAAAGGGTTAAATTGGCAAGAAAAGAAAATGTAAAATACATAGTGCATGATACTTTGTGTAGGCAGGTTTCGGGTCGTGAGCCTCAATTAAAGCAGTTTTCAAAGGATAATGATGTGATTGTTTTTGTGAGTGGGCAAAAAAGTTCAAATGGAAAAATGTTGTATAAATCATGTAAAGAAGAAAATGTTAATTCTTACTTTATTTCAGATGTAAATGAGATAAAAAATGAATGGTTTTTAACGGCAAGTTCTGTTGGGATTTGTGGAGCAACTTCTACTCCAAGATGGTTAATGGAAAATGTGCAAAACGCTATTGAAAATATAGCTTAGTATTCTTGTTTGTTATTTCAGATTAAAATTGTATTTTTGCAGCCCTTTTTAGAATGTTCTGTAAGGTAGTGGAAAGGAAAAATATAAATTAATAGCTCTTAAAGTTTAAACATCTCAGCCTTACTTACTTTAAGATACAAATGTAAAATGACAAAAATGTCAGAAGAAAACAAAAAAGAAACTGCACCAAAAGCAGTAGAAACTCCGAAAGTTGAGGAGGTAGTTGTAGCAGAAACTCCTGTTACTGAAGAAGTAGAAGCAGCTCCAGTACTTGAAGAAGTAAAGGCTGAAAAATCTCCAAAAAAGAAAGTCGAAAAAGTAGAAGAATTCGATTGGGACAAAGCGGCTCAAAACGATATGTATTCTACTAAAGAAAGAACTGATTTAGAAAAAGAATACAGCTCTACATTACCTGATGTAATCGATAAGCAAGTTATTGATGGTACAGTTGTAATGGTAACTGATAGAGAGGTTGTTGTAGATATCAACTTTAAATCAGATGGTGTAATTAGTTTTAATGAATTCAAGTACAATGCTGAATTAAAAGCTGGTGATACTGTTGAGGTTTTAGTTGAAAAACAAGAAGATAAAAACGGACAATTAGTATTATCTCACAGAAGAGCTAGAGTATTAAGAGCTTGGGAGAAAGTAAATGTTGCTTTAGAAACTGGTGAGGTTGTTAATGGTCAGATAATGAGTAGAACTAAAGGAGGTATGATTGTTGATGTATTTGGTATTGAGTGTTTCTTACCAGGTTCTCAAATTGATGTTAAGCCTATCCGTGACTATGATGAATATGTTGGTAAAAAGATGGAATTCAAAGTTGTTAAGGTAAACGAATCGTTCCGTAATGTTGTTGTATCTCATAAAGCATTAATTGAAGCTGATTTAGCAGTTCAAACTAAAGAGATCATGTCTAAGTTAGAAAAAGGACAAGTACTTGAAGGGACAGTTAAAAACATTACTTCTTATGGTGTATTTGTTGATTTAGGAGGTATTGATGGGTTAATTCATATTACTGATTTATCTTGGGGTAGAATTTCTCATCCAGATGAGATTGTATCTTTAGATGAAACAATTAATGTTGTAATTCTTGACTTTGATGAAGGTAAGAGTAGAATTCAATTAGGATTAAAACAATTAGGTTCTCATCCTTGGGAGAATTTAGATGAAAGCTTAAAAGTAGGTGATGAGGTTGATGGTAAAGTTGTAGTTGTTGCTGATTATGGTGTGTTTGTAGAATTACAAGCAGGAATTGAAGCATTACTACATGTATCTGAAATGTCATGGTCAACTCACTTAAGATCAGCAAACGATTTCTATAAGAAAGGTGATGCTGTAAAAGCACAAGTTTTAACTTTAGATAAAGAGACTAGAAAAATGTCATTAGGTGTTAAACAAATGACTCCAGACCCATGGGCTGATATTGCAGCAACATTCCCTGTAGGTTCTAAGCATAGTGTTAAAGTGAGAAACTTCACAAACTTTGGAATTTTTGTTGAATTAGTTGAAGGTGTTGATGGTTTAGTACATATTTCTGATTTATCTTGGACTAAGAAGGTGAAGCATCCAGCTGAGTTTACTCAAGTTGATGCAATGCTTGATGTTATTGTTTTAGATATTGATAAAGGAAATAGAAAAATCAGTTTAGGACACAAACAATTAGATGTTAATCCTTGGGATGATTATGCTAAGCAATATAAAGAAGGAAAAGACTATGAAGGTATTGTAAAAGAGGTATTTGATAAAGGTGCTGTAATTGCATTGTCTGATGAAGTAGAAGCTTTTGCTCCAAAAAGACATACTGAAAAAGAGGATGGTTCAAGTATAGTAGTTGGTGAAACATTATCTTTTAGAATTTTAGAGTTCTCAAAAGAGAACAAAAAGATTTTAGTTTCTCATACTGCAATCTTTAAAGAAGAGTTAGAGGTAGAAAGAAAGAAATCAGCTTCTGCAGCTAAGAAAGTGATGAAAAAACTTGAAGATGATAAAAAGCAATCTACCTTAGGTGATTTGGATCAACTATCCGCTCTGAAGAAGGATTTAGAGAAAGGTGAATAATTAATTCAAAGCCCCATTAATTTGGGGCTTTTTTTTTGCTATTTTTGTATTGCAATGATTGAAGAAAGACAAATATTAAATCAGCATGACATTGAGATTACAATTGAAAGGTTGTGCCAGCAGTTAATTGAAAATCATAATGATTTTACAGACACTGTAATTATAGGTGTTCAACCTAGAGGTACTTTTTTAAGCAAAAGAATTATTACTAAACTTCAAACTCTTATTCCAAGTTCTCCTATTCAATCAGGAAATGTAGATATTTCTTTTTACAGGGATGATTTAATGAGAAGAGATGAGCCTATTGTGCCAGAGGTTATGGATATGAATCTTTCTGTTGAAGGTAAAAATGTAGTATTAATTGATGATGTGCTATTTACTGGTCGTTCCATCCGTTCAGCAATTGATGCTTTAATGGCATTTGGTAGGCCAAAGTCAGTTGAGCTCTTGACATTAATCGATAGAAGGTTTAGTAGGCATTTGCCTATTCAACCTAATTATGTAGGGAGAACAATTGATGCTATTGAATCAGAAAGAGTAATAGTTGAGTGGAAAGAAATAAATGGAAAGGATAGAATATTAATGGTTAAATCAGAAAAATGAGTAATTTATCAGTAGATCATTTATTAGGTATAAAATATTTAAAGAAATCAGATATAGATTTGATTTTTAAAACAGCAGATAATTTTAAAAAGATTATTAATCAGCCGATTAAAAAAGTACCTTCTTTAAGGGATATTACAATTGCTAATTTATTTTTTGAGAATTCTACACGAACAAAATTGTCTTTTGAATTAGCAGAAAAAAGGCTTTCAGCAGATGTTATTAATTTTGCTTCAGCTTCCTCATCTGTTAAGAAGGGGGAGACTTTACTAGATACTGTAAATAATATATTAGCCATGAAGGTTGATATAGTAGTAATGCGTCATCCAAATCCAGGAGCCTCAGTGTTTTTATCAAGAAATATTGATGCTAAAATTGTAAATGCAGGAGATGGAGCACATGAACATCCTACACAAGCTTTGTTGGATGCTTATTCAATCAGAGAAAAATATGGTAAAGTTGAAGGTAAAAAGGTTGTAATTGTTGGAGATATTCTACATTCAAGAGTTGCTTTATCTAATATATATTGCTTGCAAAAACTTGGAGCTGAAGTAAAAGTTTGTGGACCTTCCTCATTAATGCCTAAGCATTTAGATGCTCTAGGTGTAGAGCATTTCTCTAACCTAAAAGAGGCTTTGAAATGGTGTGATGTTGCAAATGTTTTGAGAATACAATTAGAACGACAAGATGTAAATTATTTCCCTTCCTTAAGAGAATACGCTATGGTTTACGGAATAGATAAGGAAGTGCTTGATGGATTAGAAAAAGAAATAACTATTATGCATCCTGGCCCAATTAACAGAGGTGTAGAGTTAAGTTCAGATGTTGCAGATTCAAAGCATGCAATTATTTTAGACCAGGTTGAAAATGGTGTTGCAATACGCATGGCTGTATTGTATCTGTTAGCAGGTAAAATTAAAAATAAATAGGAAGAATGAATATTCAAGAATCAACTTTAGTGTTTAAATTAGGAGAAGATAATAATTTATCAGATTTAAAAATCACTTCTGAAATTAAAAATTTTATAGCTGATTTAAGAGGAGTAAGTCCTGTAGTAGCTGAGGATATCAAAGATAAATTTATTATATTTGCAGATAGTATTTTAAAAATGAACGGTTCTTTTGTAATTGTATGTGAATTTTCTTTTGAGGAAGAATTAACTATTGTTCCTACTCTACAAGAAGCTTATGATTATATTGAAATGGATGAAATGGAAAGGCAATTAGAATTATAAACCAAAATTAATTAAATATGAAAAAATCACTACTTATTTTAACCCTATGTTTTAGCTGTTTTCTTAGCTATGGACAATGTTCGATAGATCCTCAGTATCAAGATTCTATGTATAATATTTGGCCAGATACTCTTCAAAATCTTCCTCATGCTACTCAAGGATTAGCTTATTATACCCAAATTGATATTAAAACACCAACAACTTTAATTGAAGCTTCATCTGGAGATTCTTCTCTTACTACAATAGATACATTAGGACAATCTTTTTATGTTGGAGCTTGGCCAGTTGATAGTTTGATATTAATAGAGACAATTGGTGCGCCAAATGGAATTACTTTAGATTGTAATACTCAAAACTGTAGTTATGAAGGAAATGCTGTTGGTTGCGCAAATGTATATGGTACAACAAATGATCCTGTGGGAGTTTATCCAATTACAATAGTAGTAAATGTTTACACTCATGGTGAAATCATCTATTCCCTTGGGGGCATTCCAGTTACCGTTCCTGTAGAAACTGATTTGTATTCATCCACTGGATCGTATGAAACTATAGATGGATATAATATTGTAGTTACTTCTTCAACTGGAACAGAAACTTTTCATCAAGATGATTTTGTAATTTTTCAAAATGCGCCAAATCCTTTTACGGGATTTACCAATATTCAATTTAATTCTCCAAAGTCTGATAATGTAGTATTTGAAGTTGTTGATATGTTTGGAAGAAGCGTTTATACTGAGAAAATTACTGCAAATAAAGGGGTAAACACTTATCAATTTAGTCATGATTTATCTTCTGGAATCTATATGTACTCATTAGACAATGGAGAAGACAGAATTTTAAAACGAATGATTGTTGCTGAAAACTAATGTCATTTAAACTTACCATTTTAGGGTGTAATTCAGCAGTCCCTACAGTAGAAAGACATCCAACCGCTCAATTGCTAAATGCAAATGAGCGGTTTTTTTTAATAGATTGTGGAGAAGGAACACAAGTTCAGTTAAGGAAGTATCAACTAAGTTTTCAAAGGATTAATCATATTTTTATTAGTCATTTACATGGTGATCATTATTTTGGTTTAATCGGCTTGATTAATAGTATGCATCTTTTAGGTAGAAATAAAGATTTACATATTTATGGGCATCAAGAGTTAAAGGCTATTATTGATTTGCAATTGGCAGCTTCTAATACTGAATTAAATTACCCCTTATTTTTTCATCCTATACCAGAAGATAACGAACAAATATTGTTTGAAGATGAACTGATAAGTGTGCGAAATGTTTTGCTTAATCACACACTTAAATGTTCAGGGTTTATTTTTGAAGAAAAGAAAAGTAAACGCAAAATTTCAAAAGAAAAAATAGAAAAATTAAATATTCCATACGAGAAGTTTAATAGTATAAAAGAGGGGGCTGACTGGATTGATGGAAAAGGTAGAGTAGTGAAAAATGATGAGATAACTATTGAAAATACTCCTTCACATTCTTATGCTTTTTGCACAGATACTTTATATGATGAAGCTTTAGTTGAAAAGATTAAAGGAGTAGATTTATTATACCATGAAGCAACTTTTAAAAAAGAGTTGTCGGAAAGAGCAAAAGAAACAGGGCACTCTACAACTTTTGATGCTGCTACTATTGCCAGAAAAGCAGCTGTAAAAAATCTAATAATTGGACATTTCTCTCAAAGGTATAGGAATCTTGATGAATTGTTGTTTGAAACTAAAATTACTTTTCCTAATACCTATTTAGCTGAATCAGGTTTAGTGCTTGATTTTAATAAGCTATCTAGTTAATTTATTTAGGTATATTTGCCCTTAAATTTTACAAATAATGAAAAGAATATTCATATTAATTCTGTTTTTTACAACTACTTTTAACCTTTCAGGCCAAATAAACTCTCCAACTACTGCTCAAGGTATAAATTGTAATTTTACAACAGGTTATGTTCCGCTAGATGCAAATTCTGATTCTACGGAATGGTACTATAATGAGAATGGTACATGGTTGCCAGCTGCAAATTATTCATTTATTAATGTAAATACAACTGGAGATACATTGAGAACGACCCAATGTGGAAAGTATAAGTCTATTGTTTGGTATAATAATTTTTTTAGTCAAGAAGTTGATTCATTTTTTGTTTCATGTCCTTTGACAATTGGGCAGGGTCAAGATCCAATTCTTTGTTATGGAGATTCTTCAGGAACTTTGAAAAGACCTGTTTTTGGTGGAACAAAATTTGATCCAAATAATAGTATTAATTTAAATGATACTCTTGATGGAGATGAATACTATGTATATGCTTGGTATTATGCTGATGATTCGGTAGGGACGAATAGTATTCTTTTAGCAGATACAACTGAAACCCTATCAGGAATATCGGCAGGTTGGTACAAGGCAGTGGTTACAGATGCAATTGGCTGTACTGATTCTGTAGACTATTCAGAGTTTAAAAATCCTCAGAAAATTGCTGTAGCACTTGAAGTTGTTGATTCTGTAATGTGTATTGGAGATACTACTGGAAGAATATTACTAAAAATTGGAGGAGGACATAAGTACAGTGTTAGTCATAAATATTTTTATTATTTAAAATTAGGTAATGATACTATTGCTTTTTCTGATTTATCAGGAAGTACTCCAAATTTTTCTTTATTTTCTCCCGATTCAAATATGCAATCTTTCTCACTTGAATCTGTTGCGTTTGATAATTTATCTGCAGGTAATTATGTGTTATCAGTAGTTGATTCAAATTATTGTATAATGCTAGATACAATAGAGGTTCTAGAGCCAGAAGCCTATACAGTCTTTTCTTCAACAACTTATCCATTAATTTGTGCTTCTGATTCGGTAGAATTTTTAATTGATAGTATTTTAGGAGGAAATACAATACTCGATTATTACTTCTTGGGTTATGGAAGTGATACTATAAATGTCCCAGCAGGTTCGTATGATATTTATATAAAAGACTTGCAGTTTGGATGTGAAGACACGCTTTCAGCTACTTGTATTTCCCAATATGAAATTGAATTTGAAAGTACAATAGAGCATATATTGTGTTATGGTGATGCATCAGGAACAATAACTATTGATTCTATTTTTGGAGGAATTTCTCCTTACACACCTGTTCAATGGGGAGGGGTTAATAATCAGGCGCTTAGTGCAGGAAATTATACTGCTTTTGTTTCTGATAGCTTGGGTTGTACATTAATGCAAGAGTTTACAGTTGAACAAGGAGAGCCATTTTCTGCTAACCCTATTTTTTACCCTCCAACATGCAATGGTTTATCGGATGGAAGTATAAAGATTAATGTAACAGGAGGAGTTGGTCCTTTAACTTACTACTGGCTAAATGGGTCAGGTAATCTGGATTCCTTATATGGTTTGCCAGCAGGAATATATTCTTTAGTTGTGTCTGATTCGTTATCTTGTGTTGATACTTTATTACTTACATTAAATGAACCAGAGCAAATTGCTTTTACGTATGCTAATTATGAAAATCCTTTGTTATGTAAAGGAGCAATTACAACTATTGATATTAATATTTCAGGAGGAACTGGTCCTTTTTCAGTATTATGGAATGATGGAAATGCAGATGTTCAAAGAGTGCTTTCTGCAGGTGTTTATTCCTGTGAGGTGTCTGATACAAATGGATGTGCTACACTAAATACTCAAATTATAATTACTGAGCCAGACCCTTTTAGTATTCAGAATATTTTCTATAATAATGCTACTTGTGATACAGGTGGAGGTGCAGAGATTATAACTGCTGGAGGGGTAATGCCTATTCAGTATATATGGAGTACAGGAGAAACTAGCCAAAGTATAAGTTCATTGTTAGGGGATAATTATTGGGTAATTGCTACAGATTCTTGCGGAAACTCTGATACGGCTTATTTTGATTTAATTCCTTTTGAATTAGTTACAGCTTTAATTTATGATAATGTAACTCATGCAGGTTCTATTGAGATTGACTATACTTCAACTGGAGGTCCTTTTTCTTATGAATGGGTTGATGTTGTAGGTAATATAGTTAGTACTGATTCTATAACTTCAAATTTATGTGAGGGAACTTATTTTGTAACGACAACTGATATTACTTCTAATTGTTCAGTAACGGATACTTTAGTAGCTACTTATTATCTGCCAAATGGAATTATAGATGTAAGTACAACTACTGTATTTCCTGATGTTGATTTATGGGGTAATCCACCTTATTCTTATGTGTGGGGGACAGGTGATGTCACTCAACATGCTGATATATGTCCAGGTGATCCGACTTGGGTAGAGGTAACTGATAATTTAGGTTGTGTGATAAGAGCTAATTTTGATATTGATGCTTTATTAATTACTTTGGATCCTGCTGATTTAATTGTAGAGTGTAACTTAGAAAATTTAGATGTAGATATTACTGCTGATGCTAGTGGAGGAACTTCTCCTTATACTTATTCATGGTCGAATGGAAGTACAGAAAGTTCAATTAATTTAAATTTAAGTCCAGGAAATTATAGTGTTATAGTAATGGATAATAATGGGTGTACTGAAGATACTTCTTTTACTATTGCAACTATGAGTGCTGAATGTATTCCTAATATTTTCACTCCTAATGGGGATAATATAAATGATACTTGGAGTTTAGAAGATACTTTCTTATATAATGATTCTAAGGTAAGGGTGTATGGCAGGTATGGTAAATTATTGTTTCAGTCAGTTGGCTATTCATCCCCTTGGGATGGTAAAAATGAGAAAGGAAATGATGTTCCTAATGGGGTTTATTTTTACTCTATTGAGATTGGACATGAATTTGATGCCATAAAAGGAAGTGTAACTATACTCCGATAAATCTTTTTATTTCATCTAATTGATGTGGTTC
>Ga0233426_10001623_pt1 | contig 20138 bp, 20 predicted proteins | sample SI_118_April2016_6_FD_179875 | JGI IMG/M metagenome (GOLD analysis project Ga0233426, IMG submission 179875) | Seawater microbial communities from Saanich Inlet, British Columbia, Canada - SI_118_April2016_10_MG | ecosystem: Environmental > Aquatic > Marine > Inlet | place: Canada: British...
GAAACTCAACGGATGTTAATGGCAATAAATGCTTCAAAAATTGCCGCGTACGCTGAACTGGCAGAGCAAGTTTATGGACAGCAAATTAATAGTAGTACTTCAATGTCTAATTTACTGCTAAATGATCAAGAGTTTAAAGCATCTGTTCAGGGGGTTATTCGCGGTGCAAAAGTCATCAAAAGTTATCCTGTTGGTGATACTTATACAACTGAATTACATTTAGACTTCAAAAATGTTTACGACATCTATATTGCTTCAAGCCGCAATAAAGAAATTAAAAATGTTCGCTACTATTAATATATTAACTTGAGTAAAGAACATTTTTATGTCTATGGGTTTAGTTAAAACTATTAAGCTTTGATCTCTAAACTGCTTAGTCCACCACTTGTCTTGCCTTTATTGTCATATGTCATTGACGATTTATTATGGTTTTGCAAAAGTGATGTCTTCATGCGCTCAACCGCTAGCTGTGATTGAGCAATTATTTGACCATTTACATGATTCTTATCTTTACAGCGTATTAGAGTTTCTTCAATAAGATTTAGCTGTTCGGTATATAAGCCTTGAGACTTCTCTTGTTTAAACAAAATACTTTGTTCGAATTGTTTATCAAGAGTTTGAATTGCTAGTAATAGCTGATTTTTTTTATCGGTAATCTCAATTAATTTGTCAGGGTTTTGCTTTTGCAAGATATCTTTTTCATTATCAATTATTACTTCTAATTGCTTTAGTTGCGCTAACTGCTTATTAATTAGTAATGTATTATTTGATTCTGTAGACACTTAAAAACCCTTAAAAATACTATATAAAATAATTTAGCTAAGTTTAAATTCAAAACCTGCAATGCTTGCAGCTAACTTTTCTGGGTTAATTTTATATTCACCTGAAATAATCGCTTTTTTCAGTTGTTCTACTTTCTTTTGATTGACAGCAGGGCCATCATTAGCTTTTTTCTGCAGTTCACCCAGCTGTTTTGCTTGAGGAGTTATAGAGACAGAATCCTTACTCGCAATTTTCGTTTGTTCAGCAACAGCAGAGTTTTGTGATACTTGTTGCTTAACTTGTGATTGCTGATCAACTTTTTGTTTAACTTGATTGCTGTTTGACAAGTTATTGATATTTATAGCCATAATTTATTCCTATCGGCAACTAAACTTTATTTCTATCTTGTTATCGGCCTAAAGCCTACTTTCTTTAATAATTATTATAGATTAATTACCACTTGGTTAATAGCTTTAACTTGTGCATTTATTGTTCTACCAGAACGTGTGTTTCTCACTTTTACTTGCTCACCGAAAGATGCGTTTTTAAGTGCGATGCCAGTTGTTTTAATCATGAAGTCATTAGATTTGGCAATAATAGTAACATTTTCATTTTTACATACGACACAAATGGCCCTTTTGGTAATTATTGCACCTTGTGAAAGTGTTCTTTTAGAGCGCGCTCCGATAATTGAATCAATATCATCTAATATTTCACTGCGAATTTTACTCAGTTCTCTCCACTCTACCACGATGTTATCTCTATCAAGAATAGAGCCTTTATTGATTTTATATTTTGTCGCTAAAACAGGCACTTTTGTCGTAACTTTTACAGGAAGAAATATGTGCCATGGCTTTGAACTAACACAAGAAATTTTAACATTTAGATTTCTACTTGAGTAATTATCGGGTATATTTGCTGTTAATGGAATTGAGCATGGTTTTAATACTATTCTAGAATCAATTGATGCAGGTTCAACAACACGTTTTCCCATTGTTGGAGCAGGAGTATTGTTTTCTACATACTCTTTTGCAAAGTTTATGATGAATGCACGATCATAATTATTTGAATTAGCCAGTGATGGAAAATGACTCAAAAATAATAAAAAGGTTATAAATATCTTTAATTTGCTCATAAATTTTGTAATCTTTTATTAGGGAAATTTAAATACTCGTCTATGCTTAGTACAGATATTGTGAATGTGTAATTAGTGTCAAAATTTAGACAACTGCTTTCATTTACTATTTTACTTTCAAGAATTGTGCCTTGTTAGATACATTGTATTAAATAGAAGCGCTTTATAAGAGGTTTGTATGGCAGGAATTTTAGACTCGGTTAACCAACGCACCCAACTGGTGGGACAAAACCGACTTGAACTTTTACTTTTTAGATTAGTAGGTCCTCAACGCTTTGGTATAAATGTTTTTAAAGTGCGAGAAGTTATGCCATGCCCTCGTTTAACATCTTTACCTAAACAAGATAAATATATCAAAGGGGTAGCACATATTCGCGGGCAGACTATTTCTGTTATCGATTTGAGCAAAGCTACTGGGGGGCCAGAAATAATCCCAGACGAAAACTCTTTTGTAGTTATTGCTGAGTACAATAGGAGTGTTCAAGGCTTTTTAGTTGCTGCTGTCGAAAGAATTGTTACGCTAAGTTGGAAAGACGTAATGCCACCACCTGAAGGTGCTGGTAAGTCAAGTTATTTGACTGCTGTGACTGAAATTGAAAAACAAATGGTTTCAATTTTAGACGTTGAGAAAATCCTTAATGAAATTAGTCCTATTTCTACGGAATTAAGTGAAGACGTTATAGATAATACTGTTGGAGACAGCATTGGTGAACGGGTCATTATGATTGCCGATGACTCAACTGTCGCCCGTAATCAAGTAAAACGAGCATTAGAACCACTAGGCTTAAATATGGTGTTAGCTAAAAATGGTCAAGATGCTTTAGATCAGTTAAAAGTTTTAGCGGAAGGTTGTAACTGTATAACGGAAAAGGTTGCACTACTCATTTCTGATATTGAAATGCCAGAAATGGATGGCTATACGCTGACTGCTGAAATCAAAAGTAATGAACAACTTAAGAAAATGCCTGTTATTCTTCATACATCCTTAAGTGGCGTATTTAATAATGCAATGGTTGAAAAAGTTGGCGCAGAGGATTTTATTCCTAAGTTTAATCCCGATGAATTGGCAATAGCTGTTAAAAAATGGTTGAAACCTAGCGATGTATCATAATTCTATTAAAGTACTATTTAGGGCGGAAATAATATAGTGTCAGCCAGACAGCTTGATGATAAAAGCTATCATCAGTTTAGAGAGTTTCTAGAGCAGCAATGCGGTATTGTTCTAGGAGAGAATAAACAATACCTTGTAAAAAGTCGCCTTGCCCCTTTAATGGCCAAGTTTAATGTTGACTCGTTAGGCGATCTTGTTTCTCGAACATTAAGTCCTACCGAACGACAGTTACGTGCGGCAGTTATTGATGCTATGACTACAAATGAAACGTTATGGTTTCGTGATGAATACCCTTTTGAACTGCTTAAAAAGCGTCTCTTCCCTACTTTTAGTGGACAAAGAACGCCTTTGAAAATATGGTCTGCAGCCAGCTCTTCAGGACAAGAGCCTTATTCTATAGCGATGTCTGCTTTAGAATACCAGCAAAGCAATCCTGGAAAGCTTCCTGGAAATGTTCAAATTATTGGCACTGATATTTCAAACACTATGTTGGAACATTGTAAATATGCCCATTATGACTCTTTGGCATTATCACGTGGTTTATCACCTGAACGAAAAAGACAATTTTTTGAAAATGGTGATAATGGCATGTCGAAGGTTAAAGATTCGGTAAAAAAATCGGTTAGTTTCCGCCAATTAAACCTATTAGGAAGCTATAGTTTGATGGGACGTTTTGATATCGTTTTTTGCCGTAACGTGTTGATTTACTTCTCTCCTGAAATAAAAATGCAGATATTGTCACAAATTCATGGTGTATTAAATAAGGGGGGCTATTTATTTTTAGGCGCTTCAGAATCTCTTTCTAATTTAAATCAAAATTTTGATATGATCCGTTGTAATCCCGGCATTGTTTATCAAAAAAAATCATAATATCCTTCCATAAATTTTTTAATGGCATAAATATTGGATAGCTATCTTCATTAGATTGGAGGTAGCCTTATGGCCATTAGTTTCGAAAAAGCGTTTGGTATGCACCCTGCAAGTTTGCAAATTCGCGCACAAAATGCAGAAGTGATTGCTGGCAATATTGCAAATGCAGACACTCCTGGATACAAAGCGAAAGGGATGGATTTTAAATCTGCTTTAGCACAAGCGGCAAGCCGGCAACAAACAGGCATGTCACGTACCCATGAAAAACACTTTGATGTACGCACCGAAATGAACAATGGTGTAGATTATCGTGTTCCAAATCAACCAGATACAGGTGACGGTAACACTGTGGATGCACAAGTGGAACGAAACTTGTATTTAGAAAACTCTATGCATTATCAAGCGAGCATTCAATTCATGAATGGTAAAATTAAAGGCTTGAAAAAAGCAATAACAGGACAGTAACTGGAGGATAAGGCTTATGAGTTTATTTAACGTTTTTGATGTGTCAGGCACAGGTATGAACGCTCAGTCAGTACGTTTGAACACTACGGCGAGTAATATTGCTAATGCTGACAGTGTCAGTAGTAGTATCGATCAAACTTATCGTGCTCGTCATCCTGTTTTTGCCGCTGAGATGCAAAAAGCTGCCGCCGGACAAGATCAGTCTGTTGGTGTGAAAGTATTAGGTATTGTAGAAAGCAATAAACCATTAAACGTTGAATACTCACCAGAGCACCCAATGGCTGATGCGGATGGTTATATATATAAGCCTAATGTTAATGTGATTGAGGAAATGACGAATATGATTTCAGCTTCCCGTTCATATCAAACTAATATTCAACTAGCTGAATCAGCAAAAAACATGTTGAATAAAACCTTATTGTTAGGCCAAAAATAGTTTCTAGTTAGGAGTGATTATGGAATCGGTAACAGGCAGTAATCCTTTAGAAGGTATGCGTTGGAAAAAAGAAGAAACGCAAACTACTGACGGTAATCAAGGTATGTTAACGCAAGAAGATTTTTTTGCATTGTTAACACAGGAACTTGCGCACCAAGATCCAACAAACCCTACTGATAATAATGAAATGATTTCGCAGATGACGGCTTTTTCAACAACCGATGGTGTAAATCAGTTGAATGAGCAATTTACTAGTTTTGCTACGTCAATGTCATCAAGCCAAGCCTTGCAAGCTTCGTCATTAGTTGGAAGAAGTGTATTAGTTGATGAAAATGTTTTTGGTATGTCATCAGGTGCTGAAGTCAAAGGTAAACTTGTTACTGACCAACCTGCAAGTAACGTCAATATTTACGTTGAAAATGCTGCGGGTGAAATTATTCAAACCGTTCCTGTGGGTAATGTTCAAGCAGGAGAGTTTGGTTTTACATGGAACGGTATGGCATCTGATGGTCAACCTGCTGCAGAAGGAGCATATCGTTTTAGAATCGCAGGCTTAGTCGATGGACAAGCATCTGAACTTCAAGCGATGACTTATCGTAAAGTTGATAGTGTCACCTTGGCAGGAGCTGGTGGTAATATTTTATTAAATTTAAACGGCGGTAGCTCAATGGCATTAGCAGACGTTGTTGAAGTTTCAGAAAGTTAATTCGAAATTTATAACCTATTAAGGTTAGATTCAAAAATTATTTATAATGAGGTGTAGTTATGTCATTTAATATAGCACTAAGCGGTCTAAATGCCGCGCAAAAAGATTTGGATGTTACTTCAAATAACATTGCAAACGTAAATACTGTAGGTTTTAAAGAATCTCGTGCAGAGTTTGTCGATGTTTACGCAGCGTCTTTACTTGCCGCAGGTAAAACTAAAGTAGGTGATGGGGTGCTAACCTCTGACGTTGCGCAGCAGTTTAGCCAAGGTAGTATTCAATTTACTAATAATGCACTTGACCTTGCTATCACCGGTAATGGATTTTTTGCTGTCGTACCAGATATAGATAGTTTAGAGTTTTCATATACTCGAGCCGGCCAATTTAAGTTAAATAATGATAATTTTATTGTTAACTCTTCGGGTGAGCATTTATTAGGTTTTCCAGTTAATCCAGACGGTAGTTCATCTTCAGTTAGTTTAAGTACATCAGAACCCATTAGAATACCGACAGCTTCTGGTGCTCCTGCACAAACAACTGAAGTTGATGTGAGAATGAATTTACCAGCAGGTGATGCTGTTATCACAGGTTCACCAGGTAATTTTGATTTAACCGACCCTTTAACGTTTAATCATTCTACTTCAGTTACCGTTTTTGATTCATTAGGTGATAGTCATATCATGACATATTACTTTATTAAAGAGGCTCCTGTTGCAGGTCCTCCTGCCTCTAATCCTTGGGTAGTCACAGCAGCGGTAGACAATGTAAGAGTTGACTTAGTAGATCCAGCAAATGCAGCAACTGGTATTAATATAAATGGTTTTGATGGAGCACGATTAAACTTTAGCCCTGGTGGTGACTTTTTCTCACAAGTTCCCGCTGCGGGTTTTCAGACTGGTCCATTAGGCGCTGCTATTTTAACCAATGGCTCTGATGATACTCAGCAAATAGTCATTGATTTTAATCTTGATACTGCGGGCGCAAATCCTAATGAGCCTACTCAATTTGCTTCGAACTTTGAAGTTACATCATTAGAGCAAGATGGTTTACCTGTTGGTCGTTTGACAGGTTTAGATATCGGTCCTGATGGTCTCGTTATGGCAACATATAGTAATGGTACATCGCAACCTCTCTCAAGAGTTGCGTTAGTGAATTTTGCTAATAACCAAGGGTTAACTCAGGTAGGCAATACTAATTGGAAAGAAAGTATTCTATCAGGGGAAGGTCTTGCAGGGGAAGCTGGTGCAGGTACATATGGTACTATTAACTCCTCTGCACTAGAGGCATCAAATGTAAACTTAACCAGTGAGTTGATCGATTTGATTTCAGCTCAGCGAAACTTCCAAGCGAACTCTCGTTCATTAGAAGTAGATAATCAGTTGAACCAAACAATTTTACAAATTAGATAATTGAATTTAGTTAAGTAAAGCCTTTAATGAATATACATTTATTAAAGGCTTTTTTATACCTATACATATCAAACCCCTCCTAAACGTTATTTTAATCGTATCCGTCTATTCTTTATTCATTTATTGGCACTTTATTTGCATTTACCTTAGTAATATTTAATAAATCTGGGTTCATGATGGATAAGATGCTTTATATTGCCATGAGTGGTGCCAAGCAAAACATGAGATCTTTAGCGATAAATGCCAATAACTTAGCCAATGCTAAGACAACGGGATTTAAAGCTGATTTAGCACAAGCACGATCAATGCAAGCGTTTGGCGAAGGCTTGCCTACACGTGTTTTTGCAATGACTGAAAAGGCTAGCCAAAACTTTGACAGTGGTGGGCTTTTAACAACTGGCCGAGATTTAGATATTGCAATTCAAGGTCACGGCATGATTGCTGTTCAAGCAAGAGATGGAAGTGAAGCTTACACTCGCGATGGTCATTTAACTGTAACCGAGGAAGGTTTTTTACAAACGCCAAATGGGGATTTAGTGCTTGGAGATAATGGTCCAGTTTCTTTGCCACTCCCTGTAAATAATATTCAGATCACCCATGATGGGACTATTATGGTCCAACCAGCAGGTGCACCAAGCACTATTCAAGAAGAAGTCGGCAAAATTAAGCTTGTTAATCCTGAAACACGTAACTTAGCTCGTGGTAATGACGGATTATTTCGAGGTAAAAACGGGGATAACGAAGATGCAGGTATCAATGTCACCGTACAAAACGGCATGTTGGAATCGAGTAATGTGAATCCTATTAGTGAAATGACAGATATGATTTCAATTCAGCGCCAATTCGAAATGCATTTAAAATTAATGAAAACCGCTGAAGAAATTGATTCAGCGAGTGCATCGCTATTGCGAGCTTTCTAAACTTATTATTGAGGTGACTTATGAATCCAGCATTGTGGATCAGTAAAACAGGATTAGACGCGCAAACGAAAGATATTGCCGTTATATCAAACAACTTAGCAAATGCCAGTACTGTTGGCTTTAAAAAGAGTAGAGCAGTATTTGAAGATTTGCTTTATCAAACAATTAATCAACCGGGCGGTCGTTCGGCGCAAGATACTGAAATGCCTTCTGGATTAATGTTAGGTGCTGGCTCAAAAGTTGTTGCCACACAAAAAATACATACCCAAGGAGACATGATCTCTACGGATAATGCGTTGGATTTAATGATTCAAGGTGAAGGTTTTTTCCAAGTACAAATGCCTGATGGTTCGTTGTCATATTCAAGAAATGGTCAATTTACCATGGACGAAGAAGGCAATATGGTGACGCCAGGGGCTGGTTATTTAGTGCAGCCGCAAGTCACTATTCCACCAGATGCGATAAGTATTATTGTGTCACAAGATGGTGAAGTATCAGTCACCCTTCAAGGTCAAGCAGAGCCAGCGGTTGTGGGACAATTAAATACTGTAAATTTTGTTAACCCAACAGGGCTAGAGCCGATAGGCCAAAACTTATATGTAGAAACGTCAGTGAGTGGAGCACCTCAAGAAGGTGTGCCGGGCTTGGAAGGTTTCGGTATGATTTTACAAGGTGCACTTGAAACTTCAAATGTGAATACAACTGAAGAATTAGTGAATTTGATTGAAAGTCAGCGAGTATATGAAATGAACTCAAAAGTTATTTCTGCTGTTGATCAAATGCTTAGTTACATTAATCAACAACTATAATGATTAAGGGGCGTCATATGAAAAAGGCAACGATAATATTATGTGCATGGATGACGTTAACTGGCTGTGCGAGTATTGAGCAAGCGAAAACACTACCCGATGATCCTGATTTTGCGCCGATTCTTCCTGAAATGGAAGAAACGCCCATTGTGCCAACAGGCTCATTATTTAAAGTTAACTACGTCAATAATATTTATTCAGATTCCAAAGCACATCGTGTCGGCGATATTATTTCCGTCATTCTTAGCGAAAGCACTCAAGCTCAAAAAAATGCCAAGACAGAGCTTAAAAAGGCGAATAGTGCTTTACTTGACCCAATTACGGGATTAGGCGCTACGCCAATTACGTTTAAAAATGATGCGATTCAGTTTGGTTTAAATCAAACCTCAGACTTTAAAGGTGATTCAAAATCAAACCAAGGAAATAGCTTGAACGGTAATATCTCTGTTCACGTATTGCGTGTTTTACCTAACGGTAATTTAATGATTCGAGGTGAAAAGTGGATGTCATTAAATAATGGTGATGAATACATTCGACTCACCGGAATTATTCGAGCACAAGATATTAGCTCAGGTAATACTATTCTTTCTTCCAAAGTAGCTAATGCGCGCATTCAATATGCAGGAACAGGTGCCTTTGCTGAAGTACAAGAGCAAGGTTGGTTAACGAAATTTTTTAGTAGCTCTTGGTGGCCATTATAATTGCTATAGATAGGTGGGTATGAATATGAAAGTGGTTATTCAAAGATTATTAATTTTAGCTGTTGTTTTATCTAGCCACATGGCTAATGCTCAGCGCGTAAAAGATTTAACCGATGTTGCAGGTGTCCGCCCAAATCAACTTGTTGGCTATGGCTTAGTTGTTGGTTTACCAGGTACTGGTGAACAAAGCCCATTTACCGAGCAAAGTTTTAAAACGATGCTGAGTAATTTTGGTATTACCATGCCTGCAAATTTAAAACCAAAAATTAAAAATGTGGCAGCTGTAGCTGTACATGCTGAATTACCTGCATTTACAAAACTAGGTCAAACGATTGATATTACCGTTTCATCAATGGGGAGCGCACAAAGTTTACGTGGTGGTACTCTTCTGCAAACAATCTTAATGGGTATAGATGGCGAAGCGTATGCTGTTGCACAAGGTAGTTTAATTGTCAGTGGTTTAGGTGCGGAAGGATTAGATGGCTCAAAAGTTATTGCCAATACACCAACCGTTGGTCGTATTGCTAATGGCGCAATCGTTGAACGAGAAGTATTATCGCCATTTGCTTCCGGCGATCATATTACTTTTAATTTAAGAAACTCAGATTTTAGTACAGCTAAAAATTTAGAAAAAGCCATTAATAGAGAATTCGCTAATCCAAATGACCCATCATCATTTATTGCTAGAGCAATTGATGCTACTTCAGTACAAGTTTCGGCGCCAAGAGATGCAAGCCAGCGAGTCAGCTTCTTAGCAGTGCTAGAAAATTTAGAGTTTGAGCCTGATACGCCTGCAGCCAAAATCATTGTGAATTCAAGAACTGGCACAATTGTAATTGGTTCTGATGTTCGTTTATTACCTGCAGCTATAACGCATGGCGGTATTACAGTAACAATTAATGAAGCTCAAGATGTGACGCAACCTGACGCATTTGCTGAAGGGGTTACTGCAATTACTAACCAATCGATTGTTGATGTTGATAAAAGTGATAATCGTATGTTTGTCTTTGATCCGGGCATTACTCTGGATACGTTGGTTCGTGCTATCAATAATGTTGGCGCTGGCCCTGGTGATGTAATGGCAATACTGGAAGCACTAGAGCAAGCAGGTGCATTACGAGGAGAGCTGATCATTATTTAATGGTCTGGAGCAACTTATGACAACGAAACTTGCTGATGCACAAAATTTTTTAGATATAAATGGCTTAAATAGTATTCGTCAGCAGTCAAACTCTGATGATAAAGCATCTAAGGAACAAGCATTAGAAACAGCCGCTAAACAGTTCGAAGCGATATTTATGCAAATGTTGCTAAAGAGTATGCGTAAAGCTGAAGAAGTTTTGGAATCAGATAGCCCTTTTAATTCAGAATCAACTAAGTTTTATCGTGATATGCACGATCAACAAATGTCGCTTGAATTATCAAATAATGGTTCATTAGGTCTATCTGACCTCATTGTTAGACAGCTGGGCGGCGACAGTGAAAACTTTACGCCACAAAGCCATTTTAAAGCGAATGTTTTTCAAGGTATTGAAGAGCCTTCTAAAAAGAATGATTTACAATTACCAAATCGTCGTCAATTTCCTGACTATGTGACACAGACAAATATCGACTCAACAAGTAAAAATAGGATTGAAGCCAATCAGTTTGAACAACCCAAAGACTTTGTTACAGCCCTTACTGAACCTGCAAAATATGTTGAGAAAAAACTTAATATCCCTTTTGAGGTTGTTATTGCGCAAGCAGCACTAGAAACAGGCTGGGGTCAAAAAGTCATTAAAACCGAACAAGGCGGAAGTTCTAATAACCTGTTTAATATCAAAGCTGATTCTCGTTGGTCTGGTGATAAAACTCATAAAGAAACTTTAGAGTACGAAGAAGGTGCTATGGTGAAGAAGCGTGAGCCTTTTCGTGTTTATCAAAGCATTAGTGAAAGCATCAATGATTATATTAATTTTCTTTCTAAAAACGAACGTTATCAAAATGCACTTGAGCAAACTGGTAATGTGGAACAATTCCTGCATGGTTTGCAGGGAGCTGGTTATGCGACTGATCCCAACTATGCAAGCAAAATCATGGGAACACTTCAAACGGTAACTAGCTTAATTAAAAAGTAACGAATAGAAAGTATTCGGTTTAATAAGTTATGAATACCATTAGGAGTATTAATTATGGCGGTAAGTTTATTTCAAACTGGAGTGAGTGGTTTATTAGCCGCCCAACAACAGTTAGCGACGACTGGTCATAATATTTCCAATGTTAATACTGAAGGGTATAGCCGTCAAAGAGCTGAACAAAATGCGTCTATTGGTATTAATACTGGTTCGAACTACTTAGGTACTGGAACATATATTCAAGATGTTACTCGAATTTACAATCAATTCTCCTATAAAGAGCAGCTTCATAGCCAAAGTAATTTAGGCACTGCAGATACTTTACATAGAGATCTGACTCAGCTTAATGAGATTATGAGCTTTTCTGGAACAGCTGTTACAGGTTCAATAGAGCAACTTTATCAATCAATTAATAGTATTTCTGATAGTCCAAATGATCAAGGTATCAGAAGTATCGCCTTGAGCCAGGCAAATATTTTAGTGAGTAACTTTAAATCGTTGAACCAAAATTTTGATCAATTAGAAAAATCAGTTAACGGTGAAATAGAACAAATATCAAGTCAAATATCTAAGATATCAATAGAGCTTGCTAAAATTAATGATCAAATCCTTCAAAGCAAAGACTTAACCGTGGGTGGTCAGCCTAACGATTTATTAGATCGCCGAGATCAATTAGTTACCGAACTTGGAAAATACACTTCTGTTAATACACTCGAAGATGCAAATGGTGTTATGACTGTGATTATTGGGGATGGGGCAACTTTAGTTGCTGGAATTACCGCTTTAACAACGTCTATCAAAGCGGGAGACCCCGATCCAATGAAAACTGAAATACAGTTAGTTGGTCCTAATAGTGTATTTGCTTTAAAAGCATCAGGATTAGGAGGTTCTTTAGCGGCAAAGTTTGAATTTAGAGATGAACACCTTGCAGAAGTTAGAAGTGAGATGAATCGATTATCCATGTCCATATCTAGTACTTTTAATGATGTTCAAGCGGATGGCTTAGATTTAAACCAACAACAAGGTCTAAATATTTTCACAGACATAAATATCACCTCATTAATGCAAGGGCGAGTAGGGGTTCCTACAGATAACACCGGTACTGCTGCTGCAAGTGTTAGAATTACTGATGTCTCACTTGTGCCTACTGATGAATTTGAGATTGAGTGGGATGGTGCAAATTATACTATGACTAATACAAATACCGGATCTAGTCAGACATTAGTACTTACACCTCCTAATGAATATGACACCGGACTTGGCTTTACCTTTATCGTTGATTCAGGGGCACCAGCCGCCGGAGATAAGTTTGTTATTCACCCAACTGAAAATAGTTCTGCATTAATGAATGTCACGTTAAGTGATGAAAGTGGAATAGCGGCAAGTACAGCGATAGAAACCTTACCATCCACTAATAATGTTAGTTCAGGTGGTATAAAAATTATAAATCAAAATAACCCTGTAGGATCAAGATGGTATGTAGATACTGCCAATCAAGGATTAACAATTGATGTTTATGAAAGCTCGCCTGGAACTTATTCATATCGTGTATTTAATTCAGGGTTGTTGTCTCCGCCACCAGTAATTTCTTCTGGAAGCTTCTCTAGTGGTGGTCAAGCAATTATTGATATACCACCAGCACCCGCTGGATTGGCATTCCAAATAGAGTTATCGGGAGATCCAGTTGGACAAGGCCCATTAGCAAGAGAAGAATACTTCATTAAAGACGCATTTGGTTTAGGGAATGGTGCTAATGCTACTTTTATGGCATCAACCCAAGAAAAGGGAATAATAAACTCAGGTAAAGAGACATTTGGTCAAAGTTTGGGAATATCTACCGCTACTGTTGGCTCCAAAGCTAGATCTGCTGAACTAGTATCAGAAACTGCCGAAGCATTGTTTACTCAAGCTTATAATCGTAATCAATCTACATCAGGCGTTAACTTGGACGAAGAGGCTGCTAATTTGCTGAAATTTCAACAAGCTTATCAGGCTTCATCAAAAATAATTAATGTAGCAACAACTATTTTTGACACATTATTAGCCGCAGCTAGGTAGGAGTTATTATGCGTGTATCTACATCACAATTTTATTTTCAAAATAGTTTACAAATGAGTAATAAAGAATCGGGTTTAAACGATCAGGTGAAATATTTAAGCAGTGGTAAACGTGTTTTAACGGCTAAAGATGATGCAGTGCAGTACAGTACTTTAGCCGGCTATAAAGAACAACTGAGTTCGGTATCTAAATACCAACGAAATATAACTCAATCTCTAAACCGGAACAGTTTGCAAGAAATTTCTTTCGCTCAAGCTGAAGATGTAATGCAAGAAGTAAAGCAAATGCTTATCCAAGCAAATAATGGCTCATTAAGTAAAAATGAACGGGCAGTTATTGCTGCACAAACCAAATTTACTTTGAATCAAATGCTTGATATTTCAAATACCAAAGATGAAAATGGTAATTATATTTTTTCTGGGTATCAAACTGATATTACCCCTTTTACTCTTCAATTAGATAATACAGTTACTTATGATGGTGACTCTGGTTTGAGAGAGCTCCAAATTGGTAAAAGTTTAAATATCGCGACTAACCAGCCAGGAGACATAGCTTTTTTAAACGTACCGAATCCCGATGGCGATTTTTCAGCAATTTATCAAACGAATACTAGTGGAATTTCTTTAAACAATGCTGTGGTTATTGACCCAAGCTCTTACGATAGTATTTCTAATCCCCCTAATTATCGTTTTGATTTCGCGGATACCAATGCTGATGGTAATGCGAATGAAGTTACCATAACTGATAGTGCGGCTAATACTTTATTGGTAGTTAACCCATATACCTCTGGTCAAGTATTGTCATTTAATGGAATTAACGTCCAATTTAAAGGAATTCCTGCGCCGGGTGATCAAATTGATATTGAACCTAAACAAACACGAAGTGTTTTTGAAACAATAAAAGATGCAATAGACTGGATAGATTCACCAAACAATTCGGCTCAAGGTGCTGCAGAATACGCAGATACACTGAATAAAGTAAACGCATCACTTAATTATATGAGTACTCAGCGTGCCGAAATAGGCATTCGCTTACAATTAATTGAGAATCAAGAAGGTAAGCATGCTGATACCGCGTTATATCTAACTCAAGGAGCTTCAAATATAGAGGATTTAGATTACGCAAAAGCGGTTTCTGATTTTGAACAGGCACAAACAGCGCTGCAGATTTCACAACAGACATTTGTGAAGGTTAAAGACTTGTCCTTATTTAATTTTATATAATAAATCAATGGCTTAGTTTGTTACGTTGTTGATTTTATCTGTTTCATGTTTAATCTTTTGAAAATTGAGTATATCTTCACCGCAACTTACTATAAGGTTTTAGACACATTATTGAATAATGGACGTTATCTAATATAATTTTCCACCTATAGAATATTCTCCCTTTAAGACGTTAATAATAACTCTTGTCTCACCATCTTTCACATTTAAAATATTTATTTTAAAAAACACTAAAGCTTTTCTGATTGTAGTCGATATCGTTAGTAAGCTTGATAAAAGCTTATTTCTAAGAGTTTAATCAACGATTAGAAAAGTTAATATTAAACTATGTTGAGCTTGAAAATATCTTTCATTTTATTTCCACAGAATAAAATGAAAGATAATCAAGCAAAGATATTCGGAGTAGTATTTTATAGTATAAGTCACTTTCTTTATCCATTTCATAATGAAAAGATAAATACCAGTAACTTGTAATAATAAATACCGAATTCGATTTAAGGTGAAAGTTAAAATTAAGAAATTCTTTATTATTAATTGATTTTATTGATTAAATATAAAGTTAAAATGATTTTACACTTGGTTTTAAGCCTTTAGTATATCAAAAGCCAATATAGAACGATTATTATGCTTTTTCTAATTAAACAATTCTTAGGCGTAGTGCTTAAAGGAAATAGCTCTTTTAAGTCTAATCAATAGCATGGGAGTATTTAGTTATGGCTTTATATGTCAATACTAATGTATCGAGCATTAATGCTCAAAGACAATTAAGTAACTCAGGTTCTACTTTAGACACCGCATTTGAACGTTTATCTTCAGGTTTACGTATCAACAGTGCAAGAGATGATGCCGCGGGTTTACAAATTTCAGACAGACTAACTGGACAAATTAACGGTTTAACACAAGGTAACCGGAATGCAAGTGACGGTATCTCTTTAGCGCAAACGGCTGAAGGTGCAATGGACGAAATGACCAATATGTACCAACGTATTAGAACACTAGCTGGCCAAGCCGCTAATGGTTCAAATACAGCTTCAGATAGAGCAGCACTGCAATTAGAAATGCGTTCTTTAGGTGAAGAATTGAACCGTGTTGCTGCTGATACAAGTTTTGGTGGCGCTAATTTACTGGATGGTTCATATTCTACTGCGTTCCAAGTGGGTGCAGATGCCAATCAAACGATTAGTATGTCAATGACAAGCGTCGCTGCTGCTTCAGGTGGAACAGTTTCCGTGAATAGTTTTTCGGTGAGTGATCTAGCGGCAAGTGCTTCATTAGTTACGGGTGTGGTGGGTGCAAATGCCGATAATGCATTTGCTAATGCTAGTTCATTATCTTTCACGTCAATTGCTGAAGCACAGGATGTACTAGCTGCTGTAGATGCGATGATTGGGACAATTGATGCTAAGCGTGCCGAATTAGGTGCTCTTCAAAATAGATTTAGCTCTACCATTCGTAATCAGTCAAATATTATTGAGAATTTATCTTCGGCACGTTCTCGTATTATTGATGCTGACTTTGCAACTGAGACTGCGAATCTAACTAAAGCGCAAATCCTGCAGCAAGCAAGTAGTACAATTTTAGCTCAAGCGAACCAACGTCCACAGGCTGCTTTATCATTACTTGGTTAATAATAGTAGTTTGATAATGTTATTGAAGAGAGTAATTGAGCAATACTAAGTACAATTAACGATACCGAAAGGGGACGTTATGGAAAAAGTATTGTCAAAATTAGAAAGAGACTCCCGAGTATTTCATGTTTTAACGCATATATGGCTAGTGCTATATATCGAAATACTCGAGAGTTCCAAGCTAACATAATTACCTTTATTAATTATCAGTTGAGGATTATTTAATAAACAATAACAGGAGGCGTTTGTTGTTTAAGTGCTTAATCCACTAATTGAGTAGGTTTATTCGGGTAAACCTCTTTTATCAGTAACTGTCAATTATTTATCATTAAGTAAAGATAACGTTAACTAATATATATTAAGCAGGGTTCATGCCAAAAAAACAAATTGTTATAAAGGGAGTATTTGTCAAAATTAGAGTTAATTTAAAATAAGTATTTTTTCAAAGAGGCAATTATTGCCGATCAACTGTTTAATTCATTGCCGCTTTACTATTCAAATCATTGCCGCCAAAAATATATCACTTTCCTATTTTGTTATCTATTCAATACCTATATTTTAATGCTACTACACTAATTCTTTCCAGCTTATTTTTTAATTACTTGAATTTTAAGTATTAATTTTATTTTAAAACGGTTCTTTTATTGCTTGTTTTTCTGTGGTTAATATTTGGCCTGTAATTTGCTTTGTTCGATATATGCTATTCAATTGGCTGTTGAAAAAATTCAATTTATAGGAGAGTGACAATGGGCTTGTTTGTAAATACTAATGTATCAAGTTTAAATGCACAACGAAACATCATGAAATCAGGCAATGACTTAGACACAGCTTTTCAGCGTCTATCTTCTGGTTTACGAATTAACAGTGCAAAAGATGATGCCGCTGGCTTACAGATTTCAGATCGACTAACCGGTCAAATCAATGGTTTGACCCAGGGTAACCGAAACGCAAGTGACGGTATATCTTTAGCGCAAACCGCTGAAGGTGCAATGGATGAAATGACCAATGCATTACAAAGAATCCGAACATTAGCAGGGCAAGCAGCTAATGGTTCAAATACCGCGTCGGATAGAGCAGCACTGCAATTAGAAATGAGAGCACTCGGAGCTGAAATTAATCGAGTAGCTGCGGATACCAGTTTTGGTGGTCAGAATTTACTAGATGGTTCATATTCTGCGGCTTTCCAAGTAGGCGCAGATGCTAACCAAACGATCAGTATGACTATGACGGGAATTTCTGCTGCATCAGGTGGAACAATCAGTGTAAACAGTTTTGCAATTAGTGATTTGGCTGTATCAGCGTCTAACATAACAGGTATTGTAGGTGCTAATGCCGATAATGCCTTTGCAAATGCAAGTGCTTTGTCATTCACATCGATTGGGGAAGCACAAGATGTATTGGCAGGTGTTGACTCATTAATTGGTGCTATTGATGCTAAAAGAGCTGAGCTAGGTGCAGTCCAAAACAGGTTTAGTTCTACGATTCGTAATCAGTCGAATGTTATTGAAAACTTATCTGCAGCACGTTCGCGTATTAAAGATGCGGATTTTGCAACGGAAACTGCTTCATTAACAAGAGCGCAAATTTTACAACAAGCAAGTAGTACTATTTTAGCTCAAGCGAATCAACGCCCACAAGCTGCCCTATCATTATTACAAGGGTAGGCATACAAAAATAAAAACTGGGGAGATATTAATATCCTCAGTTTTTATTTAATTCAGTTAAATCCCAATTCATAATTATTCCTACATTTGGATTCATTTTTTTCGTTTTAAACCCAATCTTCTCATATGCTTTAATGGCAGGTGTGTTTTTTATATCGACACCTAGAGTCATGATTTTAGTGTTAAATTTTTTAACGGAATAATCAGCGAAGTAATGAATGATCTCTGCAGCAACGCCAATACCACGGTAGCGTTCATTTCCAATTAAAATACCCATTTCAACTTCTTTAAAATCATTGTTTTTAAAAATATATTTTACATTGCCAATATGTTGACGGCTTTGTTGGTCAATAATGGCTAAAAAGTATACTAAAGGGTTGTCTTTAAATTGATTGATATAACTTACTAGTTCGGAAATTTCTTTTGGTTTGTGTTCAATAAATTTTAATTTTGATTCAGGTGATAACCAAGATAAGTATTCTATCGTTGCATCTGATTCTATGAGAGTGCGAAGAATAAAACGATTTGTGGACGCTTTAAATGTATTCATAAATGCAACTTAAGTAGAAAAGTAAATTATTTTAACCATATTTTAGATTTGAATGAGTAATAAATATCAATATTTTCAATTTTTTTACGTGATAAAGTCTATGTTGTTGTTTTTATTGTTAAAAATAATTTAATAAAAAATCAAAAAAAAGCTAAAGTTAATTTTTATCCTGCCGATATATTGTATGAGGTAATTTAACTTTTGTTTGGCTAAGTTACTTTAAAAAGTTTTTTACTTTATTTCACTGCATTCATTCGGGCGTTTGCAGAATAATGAAATAAAAATAAAACAACTTACGCATCATACAAATAACAGGAGGCTGTATATTATGGCTATGTATGTAAATAGTAATATCTCGAGCTTAAACGCTCAAAGACAACTGAGTCGTTCTAACGATACGTTAGATACGGCATTTCAACGTTTATCTTCTGGCTTACGCATCAATAGTGCAAAAGATGATGCCGCTGGTATGCAAATTTCAAGTCGTTTAACCGGTCAAATTAATGGTTTGAACCAGGGTAACCGTAACGCAAGTGATGGTATATCTTTAGCGCAAACCGCTGAAGGTGCGATGGATGAAATGACCAATATGTACCAACGTATTAGAACACTAGCCGGCCAAGCCGCTAATGGTTCAAATACAGCGTCAGATAGAGCTGCACTACAATTAGAAATGCGATCTTTAGGCGAAGAATTGAACCGTGTTGCTGCCGATACCAGTTTTGGTGGTCAGAATTTACTAGATGGTTCTTATTCATCTGCTTTCCAAGTTGGTGGTGATGCAAATCAGACGATTAGTATGACTATGACAGGCATTACAGCTTCAACTGGCGGTACTATAAGTGTCAATAGTTTTTCTGTAAGTGATTTAGCGGTCGGAGCATCTAATATCACTGGTGTCACTGGTGCTAATGCTGACAATGCGTTTGCTAATGCAAGTGCGTTATCATTTACGTCAATTGCTGAAGCGCAAGATGTATTAGCCGCTGTTGACGCTATGATTGGTGCTATTGATGCAAAACGTGCTGAGTTGGGTGCTTTACAGAACCGTTTCACTTCGACTATTCGAAATCAAACCAATGTTGTAGAGAATTTATCTGCTGCTCGTTCGCGTATTCAAGATGCTGATTTTGCAACTGAAACCGCACAATTGACGAAAGCTCAAATATTACAACAAGCGAGTATGTCGATTCTATCGCAAGCGAATCAACGTCCACAGGCAGCATTATCTCTTTTAGGATAAATATACTAATGTTGTAGTACCATGCTATTTATATTTATCAGTGGAAGGTTAAAATTTGTGACTGTGGAGAGCATTTTTTAACTGGACACTATGATCGATATATGTAGAACAGAGGTGACTTATGTCAAATGAAATATTTGCATTAAAAACCGATAATTTGCCTAATAATAATTCGCTATATGAAGTGCCACTAAAAAATTCGAATGATGATGCTATTGCTGAAGTGACAAAGCAAGAGAACCTAAATAAGAATGTGGAAGCTTTAAATACTGAACAAGTAAAAGTTGAAACGTCGGTTAAAGAAACATCCGAGTTAGCTGAAAGTTTGAAAAAA
>Ga0233426_10001624_pt1 | contig 20131 bp, 17 predicted proteins | sample SI_118_April2016_6_FD_179875 | JGI IMG/M metagenome (GOLD analysis project Ga0233426, IMG submission 179875) | Seawater microbial communities from Saanich Inlet, British Columbia, Canada - SI_118_April2016_10_MG | ecosystem: Environmental > Aquatic > Marine > Inlet | place: Canada: British...
TCGGAGGGGTCACCAGACTAACGGATTCTGGCCTCTCGATGGTTGACTGGAAACCAATTAAAGGAATTATTCCACCGATCACTCAAGCTGACTGGCAAGCCATGTTTGCAAAGTATCAGCAGTTCCCAGAGTATCAAAAAACGAACTTCACAATGACCTTGGAAGAGTTTAAACCAATCTTCATGTACGAATATTTACATCGAATGTTGGGTCGCTTTATTGGCATTATCTTTGTCCTGCCTTTTTTATTCTTTCATTTTACCAAACGAATAGCCCATGGATTAACCCCAAGGCTAGTGGTCATGCTGTTGCTCGGTGGCAGCCAAGGGCTACTGGGCTGGTACATGGTTAAAAGTGGTCTTGTAGACAACCCTCACGTCAGTCAGTATCGATTAACCGCTCATCTAGGCTTGGCGGTCTTCATTTATGGTTTTATTGTTTGGACAGCGCTTGATTTGTTAGCTCCAAAACTCTCTCAACCAAAGCATTTAAAGCGCTTCTCTTACACACTGAGTAGTCTGATCTTTTTGATGATTCTTTCTGGAGGGCTAGTTGCAGGTACTCGTGCAGGAATTCCCTACCCAACGTGGCCTCTTATGGGTGATAGCTTTATACCCCCGGGACTCTATAGTCTTACGCCATTTTGGTTGTCCGCGTTCGAAGATATGTTAACCATTCAATTTAACCATCGAATGTTTGCCTACTTAATTGTGGTGCTAGTGGTGACCTTTGCCTATAAAGCACTGAAATCTGATCTTGATGGCCCTCTTAAAGTTGCTATTTATTGCTTTCTTATTCTTTTGGTGGCCCAGGTTACACTCGGAATAAGTACATTGATATTTTATATCCCGGTGCCGGTTGCTGCTGCCCACCAAGTATGTGCCGTTGCACTCTTAACAGCATCCCTTTTTGTCAGTCACTGCTTTTCCAATCAAATGACCGCACGTGAGTCTTAACCCGGCAAAAAAAGTAACAGCGATTGATTCTCGTTACATCAATGTAACATTTAATTCATTGAACTTACCGCGAGATGATCTTGCAAGTTTTAACCGGAGATAAAACCATGCGAACAACTCTTATTCTAGTAGTATCCTTATTCTCAACAACCCTTTGGGCTGAAAACATTACTACCCCCTCAGGTTTATGGAATACTGTTGATGACACCACCGGTGAGGTCCGCTCTACCGTGAAGGTGACAGTCGAAAAAGATAGACTTTTCGGAACAATCATCGAAGTACATGACCCTTTAGAAAAGAACCCAACTTGTGATAAGTGCAAGGGCGAATTGAAAGATCTTCCCATCATCGGTATGCAAGTCATCAACGGTCTCACGTTAAAGAACGACGTTTGGAAGCGAGGCACTCTTTTTGATCCTGAAAGCGGCAAAGAATATAAGGGAGAGGTGTGGCTAGAGGGTGACCATCTAATGGTTCGAGGCTATGTGGGGTTTTTCTACCGCACTCAACAATGGCACAAGAAAATCGAAAATAAAAATGATTAAACATCCATATGGCATTTGCGCCGCATAAACTTATGATTTATGGTCTCGACTCAAAATTTAACTTAGAGAAAGTGATAGATCATGAACCTAGATTTTTCAGATGACCAAAAATTCCTTCAATCCGAAGCAAGAAAGTTTTTTGATAAAGAACAAGCTTGCCGAAGAGGCAGAGCCGTTATGGACGCTGGTAGCGACCTGGATCAAGATCTCTGGAACCAAATTGTATCTATGGGTTGGACTGGGATCAGAATACCCGAACAGTATGAAGGACTCGGGCTGGGTCATCTTGAGCTTTGCGTTATTGCTGAAGAATTAGGTAGATCGCTAGCACCTGTGCCTTTCTCTTCTTCTGTTTATCTTTTCACAGAAATTCTTGTTAAATTCGCTAATGAAGACATAAAAAAAGACCTACTACCAAAATTAGTGACTGGTGAGTGTGTTGGAACATTAGCTCTAACCGAACAGCTATTTGCTCCGACTGAGGATAACATCAATACAAAAGTATCCAACGACCTTATTTCAGGTAAGAAAATCGCTGTGGCAGATGCTAATGCCGCCACGCACGCAATCGTGGTGTGCCAAGGGGATAAAGGTATTGAGTTGAGACTCATTGATTTATCTGTCAAAAACTGTGTCTTAGAAAAACAAGCAACCATCGATGATACTCGCGGATACGCGGCTATTGAGTTTAGCAATGCGCCAAGCAAACTGATAGGCGACGCCGAGACTGGTTGGTCTATGTTGCAAAATGCTCTTGATCAAGCGGCCGTTCTATTTAGCTTTGAACAAATTGGTGGTGCCCAAGCGGCATTAGATATGGCAACAGACTATGCTAAACATCGATTTGCTTTCGGTAGAGCAATTGGTTCATATCAAGGAATCAAACATAAGCTTGCCGATATGTATATTGCTCTCACCTTAGCTAAATCAAATACCTACTATGGGGCCTGGGCACTATCAACCGATTCATCCGAACTGAGTGTTGCTGCTGCTACCGCTCGCGTGAGTTCAACTGAGGCATTTAAACTTTGCGCTCAGGAGAATATTCAAACTCATGGCGGTAACGGTTTTACATGGGAATATGACTGTCATATGTTTTATCGGAGAGCAAAAGTGCTGTCTTTGAATATCGGATCCCTTGCTGTCTGGAAGGAAAAACTAATCAGTGGATTAGAAAAGTCTAATCTCGCAAGTGCAAACTAAGGAGATTTATATGAACTTTAATGACACTGAGCAACAAGCCGAATTCAGAGCCAAATGCAGTACTTGGTTGAAAGACAATGCTCAACCCAAAACTAGCGCCCGTAATGACAAACGATACGGTAAAGCCGACCAAAAGGAGTTTCTAAAATCTGCGCTGGAATGGCAAAAGAAGAAATTTGACGCCGGCTGGGCTATGTTGCATTGGCCTAAAATTTATGGCGGTTTAGAGGCCTCACCCATAGAGAGAATTATTTGGGGACAAGAAGAAGCCAAGTTTGACGTTCCTTGGGGCGTCTATGAAATCGGTCTAGGCATGGCCGGCCCGGTGATGATGCAGTACGCAACTGAAGAGCAAAAACAACGATATCTCCCACCTATGGCTGCTGGCGAAGAAATCTGGTGCCAATTATTTTCTGAACCCTCTGCGGGATCAGATGTGGCCGGTTTGCGTAGCCGAGCAGTGCAGGATGGCAGTGATTGGATCATCAATGGTCAGAAAGTCTGGACATCTGGGGCACATTTCTGTGATTACGGCATTATTGTTGTGCGCCATGATCCCGATGTTGATAAACACGCAGGGATGACTTTTTTCTTTGTTGATATGAAATCTCCTGGTATTGATATTAAGCCCATCAAGCAAATCACCGGAGGTTCCTCTTTTAATGAAGTCTATTTTAATGACGTACGTATCCCTGATAGCCAGCGACTTGGAGCTGTTGGTGATGGTTGGAGAGTAGCAATAACAACACTCATGAACGAACGATTAGCAGTGGGAGATGCTAATGGTGCTGATGCCAAAGAGGCATTCAAGTGGGCGCAAAAGCAAGATGATCATGGCCAACCTTTAATACAAAACCGAGCTGTACGAGAATCTATCGCTGATTGGTATTGTCAGGCTAGCGGATTAAAAAACACTAAACTACGCACGATGTCGGCATTATCACGAGGTGATACTCCCGGTCCTGAAGCGTCAATTACTAAGGTTGTGAGTGCAAACAAATTGCAGGCCGTCGGTAATTTTGGCATCGACTCTCTCGACATGGCTGGCATGCTAAAAACCGACGACTCTGATGTACATAGTTTCCATGATGCATGGTTGGGGGCTGCTGGCCTAAGAATCGCGGGAGGCACCGATGAAATCCTAAAAAACATTATCGCCGAGCGTGTTTTGGGGTTACCTCAGGATCCTCGCGCTGATAAGGGCGTGGCTTTTAAGGATATTCCCTCTGGAAAATAAAAGAAGAACTGTTCTGATTAGAGATAGTTCCAAGGGGACAGTCAAATTTGGTGGAGAGCCCAATCAGAGCTAAACCCTGTCGTCCCTCACTCAGGTCGCATGTGAGGGAACAACAATACATCTCTGATTGACGGTGAGTCGGTCAACAACATAACCAATCGATCAATACCTATCCCCTCGCCAGCGGTTGGGGGCATACCATACTCAAGAGCTCGGATATAGTCTGCATCAAAGTGCATCGCCTCAACATCACCCGCATCTTTTTCGGCAACTTGTTGCTTAAAGCGTGCTTCTTGATCCTCTGGGTCATTTAGCTCAGAAAAACCATTGGCAATCTCCCTGCCCCCTACGAAAAACTCAAATCGATCAGTAACAAAGGGGTCTTCATCATTACGCCGAGCTAAGGGGGACACCTCAGCGGGATACATAGTGATAAATGTTGGTTGCTCCAAAAGATGTTCAACTGTTTTTTCAAATATTTCGATCTGAACCTTTCCTAAACCCCAGATATCTTTGAGAGGGATATGCAAGTCACTAGCAATTTTACGGGCTTCAACTTCGTCACTCAGTTGATCTGCATTAATAGAAGGGTTGTATTGAAGAATCGAATCAAACACTGATAGTCGGGTAAAAGGCTCTGCAAAATCATAATGAGTTTCACTTTGAATTTCGCCATCAGCATCTTTTACTGTATTCACTACTTTGGTAGATCCCAAAACCTCAGTGGTCATTTTGCGCAGCATATCTTCAGTAAGATCCATCAAATCATTAAAGTCGGCATAGGCCTGATAGAACTCAAGCATCGTGAATTCAGGATTATGACGAGTTGAAAGGCCCTCGTTTCTGAAATTACGGTTTATCTCATAAACACGTTCAAAGCCACCAACCACAAGCCGTTTGAGATACAGTTCAGGCGCAATCCGCAGATACATGTCAATATCTAAAGCATTATGGTGAGTCACAAATGGACGTGCCACTGCACCACCCGGTATCACTTGGAGCATTGGAGTTTCAACTTCCAGGTAATCTGCGTCATTCAGGTAGCGCCTAATAAAGTCCACCACCTTAGAGCGCACACGGAATGTATTGCGAACATCGGGATTAACAATCAAATCAACATAACGCTGCCGATAGCGCATCTCTTGGTCAGCAAGGCCATGAAATTTATCAGGCAAGGGCCTTAAAGCTTTAGTCAGCAAGAGGTATTCGTCCATCTGCACATACAAATCACCCTTGCCTGACTTATGTAATGCTCCAGTAATGCCAACGATGTCGCCTAAATCCAAAGACTTTGCAAAGGGTCGAGCCTCTTTGGTTACATACAATTGAATACGATCAGAACTATCCTGAACCACAATGAAAGCACCCCGGTTACGAATAACTCTACCCGCAACACTAACCACTTTTCCCAGGGTTTCTAATTGCTCTTTAGACTGATCGCCAAACTCAGTTTGTAACTGGCCAGCTTTATGGGCTGGCTGAAACTGATTTGGGAACGTTGCTCCATCTTGAGTGCGAAGCACATCCAGCTTGGCACGTCGTTCAGCAATAAGTTTGTTTTCATCCTGTTGATCGGTCATGTTTACTCTATTTGTTATGTTAGTTTTTAAAGCCCCGCTTTCAGCGAAGCAACTATAAATTGGTCTAACTTTCCATCTAAAACCGCTTGAGTATTGCGTGTCTCAATATTTGTGCGCAGATCTTTGATTCGAGCATCGTCCAAAACATAAGAACGAATTTGACTACCCCAACCAATATCAGACTTAGTATCCTCTGTAGCCTGCGCCGCCTCCTGCCGTTTACTTACCTCTAATTCGTAAAGCCTAGCTCGCAACATTTGCCAACATTTGTCGCGATTCTGATGCTGGGATCGTTGACTCTGACTTTGCACCACTATACCACTGGGGCCATGGGTGAGTCTCACTGCGGAATCAGTTTTATTAATATGCTGACCGCCGGCTCCAGAGGCGCGATAAGTATCAGTGCGCACGTCAGAGGGATCAATTTCAATGTCAATGTTGTCATCAATTTCTGGGGAAATAAACACCGCTGCAAAAGAGGTATGACGACGATTTCCTGAGTCGAAAGGTGACTTTCGAACCAATCGATGAACACCAATCTCTGTTCTCAGCCAACCAAAGGCATATTCCCCCGAAACCTCTACTGTTGCACTCTTAATGCCGGCTACTTCCCCAGCGGAACACTCGACTAACTCAGCTTTAAAGCCCTTATCATCAGCCCAACGTAAATACATTCGCAACAACATCTCAGCCCAATCTTGAGCCTCGGTACCACCCGAACCAGACTGAATCTCTAAGAAAGCATTATTTGTATCCATCGGGCCAGAGAACATGCGACGAAACTCTAGTTTAGCTAATTGAGTTTCAAGATCCGACATGTCCGATTCCACATCAGACACAGTATCTGCGTCATCTTCTTCAACAGCCATATCTAGTAACTCGCGAGCATCGGCAACCCCCGTATCAAGATCTTCGATTGTTTTTACTACGACTTCTAGAGAGGAACGCTCACGACCCAATTCCTGAGCTATCTCAGGCTCATTCCACACATTTGGCTCTCCCAGCTCTAGCTCAACCTCTGCAAGTCGCTCTTTACGATTATCATAGTCAAAGATACCCCCTGAGCACGTCAGTGCGTGTTTGGAGATCCTCTAGGGCTGTATACAATGGACTAACTTCCATGATTTCGTGACTACCTTTTTGTGTGGATCTTGGTTTGCAAGGGAGCATTTTACCCTACCTAAGACAGCACACCAAGGGAAACTAATATAGTTGATTAACCGCGTTCAGTAGCGCACCATACTCGCCACAAAATTATTCTTAAAGGGGACTCAATATGCCTAAAAAGGTGCTGCTTTTCGTTATTATTCTGTCTACTTACCTATTACTTTGGCCAGTACCTATTGACCCAGTCAGTTGGGAAGCACCCAAGGATCAAGGCTTTGTGGGTGATTTTGAGCAAAACACCCGCCTAGAGACCATCGAAATTATCAATCTGCCTGATACTCATGGGCCTGAGGGTTTGGCATTAAAGGGTAGCGAGATATACGCAGCGACTCGAGAAGGCTGGATTGTTCGTTATAACGAAGGTACTGGTGAGCAAATTAAGTGGGTCAATACCGAGGGTAGCCCACTGGGACTAGTGTTCGATAAAGAAAATAATCTTCTCATTGCAGATGCCTATAAGGGTCTATTGAAGGTAACTCCATCGGGAGAATTATCAGTTTTAACGCGCTCTGTGAACGGTACTGATATTGACTATGCAGACGACCTAGATATAACCGCTGACGGTAAGATCTATTTTAGTGACGCATCGACAAAATTTGGTGCCCATATGGGAGGTACCTATGCTGCTAGTTTGCTAGACACTATGGAGCATGGTGGCCACGGGCGTCTGCTTGTATACGATCCAATTGATGAATCAACAAAAATACTAATGGATGGACTTAACTTTGCTAATGGCGTGGCTGCTGATGCGAATAACGAGTTCATTTTGGTTAACGAAACAGGTGGCTATCGCATCCACAAGTATTGGTTAAAAGGTCCTAAAACTGGTCAGTCCGACGTGTTAATTGATAATTTACCCGGTTTCCCTGACAACATCGTGCGCGGTCGTGATGGCCGTTTTTGGGTGGGATTAGTGTCACCCCGAAGTAAGGCTCTTGATAATCTATCATCTTCACCAATTTTGCGAAAAGTGGTTCAGCGACTTCCCGCATTTATGCGGCCTCAGGCGGTTCCCTACAGCCATGTTTTTGCTATGAATGGTGAGGGAGAAGTTCTGATTTCACTGCAAGATCCTAACGGTGAGCACCACACCAATACAGGTGCACTTGAGACAGATGATTGGCTGTACATTAGCAGTCTCCATGCAGATAACCTGGCCAGAATAAGCTGGAGCAATGTGGCAATGGAACAGGTTGACTAACAGTATGAATGGAACAAATTTACCGTTTACAAATGGGCTGAAAAATACATTTCTAGAATCGTTTAACGATCAAGGTGATCTACATTTTGCAGTCGTGGCCTCTCAGCCGCTAACGAAACCCGTTTTTGTAAGTATCAATAATCTATTGTGTGAAGAGTTGGGTTTAGACCCTGGCCTCATATCCAGTGAATCCATGCTGAGTCTAATGGCAGGCGATTTGTCTGAGGAAAATCTGCAGCCTATTTCTCTGGTCTATTCAGGACATCAGTTTGGGGTTTGGGCCGGTCAATTAGGCGATGGCCGAGCTATGACTTTAGGGGAGTTAGAAGTTAAAAATACCAATAGTGGAGAAACCCAACTGTGGGACATCCAACTTAAGGGAGCTGGTACGACCCCCTATTCTCGTTTTGCTGATGGCCGAGCAGTACTACGTTCAAGTATTCGTGAATACCTCTGCTCAGAAGCTATGCATGGACTTGGTATAGCAAGTACTCGAGCCCTCTGCCTTGTCGATAGTAAGACCCCCGTTTATCGTGAAGAAGTAGAGAGCGCTGCAACTCTATGTCGGGTGGCCCGCAGTCATATTCGCTTCGGATCTTTTGAGCATTTTCACTATCGCAATCAGCCTGATGCAGCTAAAAATTTGGCTGATTATGTGATTTCCAGACATTTCCCAGATTGGGTTGGTGAGGATGATCGCTACGGAAATCTAATTACTCACACAGTTACTGCGACCGCAAAAATGATCGCTCAGTGGCAGGCTGTTGGGTTTTCTCATGGGGTAATGAATACTGACAATATGTCGATCCTGGGTGACACCATTGACTATGGGCCGTTTGGCTTTCTCGACGTCTACGATCCAGACTTTATTTGTAATCATTCGGATACCAATGGTCGATACTCGTTCAAAAACCAACCCTCTGTGGGGTTGTGGAATCTAAATGCCTTGGCCACTTCATTAATGTCCCTGATTCCTTCAGAGCTATTGGTCGATGCATTAAAAACCTACGAGCCGACGTTTTTGCGAGTCTACCGCGAACTGATGTCAACAAAGTTGGGGTTGGAGGAATATCGCCACAGTGATGAGACCCTAATTAACGATCTGTTGGCCCTAATGGCAGAAAATCAAGTGGATTACACTTTATTCTTTAGACAACTTTGTTACTTCTCAGAGGATCAACGGGAGGTGCGCAATCTATTTATTGACCGCGAAGCCTTTGATGTTTGGGTCGAACTTTACCTACAACGTTTGCGGCAGCAAGATAGCTCAGATTCTGAGCGTTCAGCGATAATGCTGCAAACAAACCCTAAATATATCCTCCGTAACTACATGGCCCAAGCAGCTATCGAAAAAGCCCAACAAGGTGATTATTCAGAGGTCAATCTGTTGCTCGAAATACTACAAAGCCCATTTGAAGAACACCCCCACGCGAATCACTACGCAGGGTTGCCGCCTGACTGGGCAGAGACTATATCGGTAAGCTGTTCTTCATGAGGCCTTCCTCACATCCTTGTGAGTAACAAGGAAGAGATATAGAGCAGTTGCCATGCCCGCGGCACCAGTAATCATGCACATAACCACAATTTGATAACGGACGGCAATCAAAGGAGATACTCCTGATAATATCTGGCCTGTCATCATTCCAGGAAGTGAAACCAATCCCACAGCCAACAAACTATTGAATATCGGAATCAAACCAGCCTTAAATGCGTGATTACGTGCATTGATACTTTCCATACCCTGCTTTATTTCCATGGCAAAGCGCTCAGCAGCGACACTCACTGTGTTCATAGCGCTGGCAAAAATCATTCCCGCTAGCGGAATCAAGGTATTGGCTTTATACCATGGATCAATATTAAAAACGAAATAGGTAATGAAAATTAAGGTCACCCCACCGCCAAAAGTAATAGCGATAAGCGCCCTAGTATAGTCACCTTTTATTTTGTCTTTTCCAAGAGGCTTTAGAGCGATAGAACTTGCAATAAGCAACATTCCACTGAGGATACCAAGCACTAAAGCCGATGAATCTATCGAAAAGATCCAGGTCAAAGCGTAACCAATAAGGGTCAACTGAATCAGCATTCGCGCCAACGCAACAAAACCATCGCTGACATTAAGGGACCAACGAAACATGATGACCAAGACCAAAATCACTGGAACAAAGGCAAATAAAACATTAACCACTGGTATAGTATTCAAAATTCATATTCTCTTTAGTCCTTTGGAGTTTAATAGATCGACTTAAACTATTCATCTACTCCTGTAACAAGTACTGATCAATCATCTACTTGTTTTTGTTTGTGTATTAGTTTGAATAACGGTATTTTGTTATTACTGAGAGGATTATGAAAATGGAAAAATATACCAACTTTAAAGACTTTTACCCTTATTACTTAAGTGAGCACAATAACAAGCATACAAAGCTACTTCACTTTATAGGTACATCCATATCCATCTGCTTTTATATCAAATTCTTTATGTCGTTTAATGTTTTATATTTATTAGGTTCGTTACTCGCTGGTTATAGTTTTGCTTGGACTGGCCACTTTTTTATTGAACACAACAGACCTGCGACATTTAAATACCCTATTTATAGCTTCATTGGGGATCACCTCATGTATCTGGAAATTCTTAAAGGGAAACACAAGATTTTTTAAGTAATACTATTAAATCTCCCGTCTCATCGGCTCAAGGAAATACAATGAAATTTTTATTAACTCTGTCATTCTACGTTCTAGCATTTTTCACAACATTTGCTAATGCTTCAGACAAGCACGATATTCAACCGTCTTTGACAGCGAGTGCGCACTCATCTGTAGCGGGTGCGTTATCACTGGACGTGTTTAAAAGTCCCACGTGCGGCTGCTGCCAAAAATGGATTGATCATATAGAGCTCTCTGGGTTTAAAGCTACAGCTCACGACACAGATAGACTAAACCAAATAAAAACTGACAGTGGAATCTTGCCCCAATATCAATCCTGTCATACTGCCATATCGAAAAATGGTTTTGTGTTCGAAGGGCACATACCTGCCGCGATCGTGAAGCAGTTTTTGGACAATCCACCAAAAGATGCCATTGGTCTAGCCGTTCCTGGCATGCCCATGGGATCTCCAGGCATGGAAATGGGTAATATGCGAGATGACTATAATGTGCTGTTACTTAAAAACGATGGTAGCTCTGATATTTATGAGCAGATAATAAGACCTAGGTGACACAAAGAACTCATAGACTAGCTATAAAATTACTCGGATACTACGGGTTTAAATTTGTACACTATTTTTCCCGCTCTACCTTTGCCATAATGAAACTATGAAAAAATTCATAATCACTGCTAGCTTGCTACTTAGTCCCCTCGCCACTGCGGATATCTTCCGGGTGTTTAGAGAAGATGATGGCTCAACCAACTGGCAATGGATTGCTAACTTTTCTAGTAGTATTCTCATTCTTGCGCTGACTTATACTGTGCTGCGGTTATTCGTAAGTCGGCGACAAGCACATCAATATAATAACGAATTGGAAGAAATTCGTGCTCAGTTAGAGAAGCGGGTTCTTGAGCGAACGGCAACCTTGAATGAATCAAACACTTTACTGACTGAAAGCAATAAGGCGCTGGAAGCAGAGATTAGTAAGCATTTAACGACGACTTCTCAGTTAAGGCAATCAGAGTCCTATATTTCTGAAATCCTACAATCAATGCCCCTTATGCTTATCGGGTTAAACAAAGACAATCAAATTACTCAGTGGAACCCGCGAGCTGAAGAAGTCTCAGGGTTAGCCGCAACCAAGGTTATCGGTAAAGATTTATGGAAGTGCTACCCGGAAATCACAGTAACTCCAAACCAGATTGACGAAGCACATAAAAAACAATCTGCCGTGACCATAAAGTACAGTCAGCGTGGTCAATTTCATTTTGACATCACCATATATCCCCTCAAAGATCAATCAGTCACAGGTGTAGTATTGCTAATCGACGATATTACGCAGCGGGTGAACTCAGAAACTATGCTGATTCAACGGGATAAAATGTCTTTAATGGGTGAAATGGCTTCAACCATGGCCCATGACATTAACATTCCGCTGCGCGAGATGCTGAAATCTGTGAAAACTGCACGCCAGGGTCTAACAGACGAATCTTTTGATGCCGTTGCTCTGGGAGAAACACTGGAAGACAGTGTTATTCGAGGCCAACAAGCGAAGTCAGTAATAGAAAACTTATTGGATTTCTCAGGGAGTGGCGGCGATGCTAAATCCATTGCAAGTATTGCTGATATTATTGAACACAGTATTGAGTTAGCGGAAGATGTACTTTCTGTAACATCAGGCTTGCGGTTCCAAGATGTGGATGTAAAGAGGGAGTATGCGGACGATTTGCCTGACTTTCCGTGCTATACCACTGAGCTACAACAAGTTTTTCTAAGCCTTATACGCCATGCATGTGCAGCATTGGGGCAGATAGATGATATTGATCATTCTCCCTGCATACGGATCGCAGTAACACAGCTTTATGACGATATTTGGATACGTTTTCAGCACAACGGCGAGACTCTTAGCGATGAAGAACAGCAGTACATCTTCGAACCGTTTGCATCCCAAGACAAACATAATGATCAAAAGAGCATGGGTCAGCGTCTGTCATTTACTCATTTTATCATCACTGAGCAGCATCATGGCCAGATAGCGGTAGTATCAGATAACGGCAACGAAACGATCTTCAGTATTCAGTTACCACTTAAGTAACCCGCGCAGACCTATTGGCTATAGACTTCTTAGTACTTCGAGGGGTGGCTGAACTACAGCCTTTCGACTGTAACCTACACCTAATGAGCCAACCAGTAGACCGCCAACTAGCGGCCCTGTATACCATAGCCAAAGGTGCATTGAAAAAGGCAGATCAAACATATACCGCTGCAACATCGCCACAGATAATTCTGCCCCAGCACTAGCCAACAGCCCAGCCATTGTGCCTAAAGCGCTGAATTCGATTAATTGGATCCCTAATATAAGTCGCCTAGAACTGCCCAACGTCCGCAAAATAGCACTCTCTTGAAGCCGTTCAGACATAGACAAACTCACAGCAGCGAACATCACCAGCACACCGCAGCCCAAGATAAGTAAGGTCATTACCTCAAGACCTCGGGTCACCTGAGAAACTATGGTTCGGATTCGATCAATAATTTTATCCAATTCGATCACTTGCACCGTTGGATAACTCCGCAAAATATCATTAACTAAAAGTTTCTTTTCTGGGGGAATATAGAGACTAGTCATGCTGGTGCGGGGGTACTCCTCGAGCAAGCCCTCAGGGAACAAGAAATAGAAATTAGGCGTCATATTGTCCCAATTCAGGCTGCGTGTCCCTATCATCTGAGCTTCAAAAATAAGACCACCAACGCTAAAGGTAATGCGATCGCCTAACTTTAAACCAAGTTCTCCTGCAAGCTCGTCCTCTAGAGATACCGGAGCAATGGCCTGCCCCTCTTCATTCGTTTTTTCACTGAATTTAGCCAACTCATCAAGATCCCACCATTCGCCTTGAGCAACGGTGTTCCCCTCAGGCAATTCAGTGGTCCAGCTAAGGTTGAGTTCACGCCTAAAAGATTCATGGCTATCTTTCTGCTCTTCAGTAATCGCAACGCCATTAATCTCGGTCATTCGGCCGCGAACCATGGCATACCACCCAGCTGTATCGAGCTGATTGTCCTCAACTAACTGCCTAACACCATCTAACTCATAGGGGGCCACATTAACCAAGAAGTGGTTAGGAGCATCCTCAGCTAACTGGAACTGCCACTGGTCAATTAATGACGTGCGTACCACTATCATTATCATTAGAAGCGCTATAGCACCAGAAAATCCAATCATTTGGATTAAACTCTGGGAGCGCCTGCGCCACAGATTGGCCAACGCTAACCGCCAAATACTACCCATGCGTTGCCCGTATTGCATACCTAATCGCAATAGGAATAATCCTCCCAAAACTGAGGCCAATGCTGTAACACCGAAGCCTGCTAGTATCGCTAAAGACAAATAAAAATTATTGCTATACCACAACAATAGACCTGTGATCGCCGCGATACCAAAAGACACTCTAATTGCCGAGCTTAGGGGTTTTGAAGCCACATCTTGACGCAATACCGCGAGGGGTGACTGGGCGGGTAAGTGCCACAAAGCCGGCAGAGTGAACCCCGCTAAGCACAGTAGTCCAGTCGCCAATCCGGTTATCCAAGGTCGCAGACCTGCCAAAGGTAATTCTATAGGTAACCATTCCCTCACGATCAAAAGAAGCAAATGGTGAAATACAAAACCCACTGCTAATCCAATTAAAGAGCCGCAAATCCCCATCCAAATACTCTGTTGTAGATATAATCTTCGGACTCTTATGGCTGAAATACCCCAGCTTTTCAGAAGGGCAACCTGCTTGGTTTGACCGCTTGCAAAATGGTGACTGGCAAGGGCCAGAGCAATACCAGCCAAGACTACACCGATACTTCCAGCCAACAACAAAAAACGTCTCCCTTTATCCATGGTATCCGCAATACTCGCCTGAGCCTGATCAGGCGTAATCAATCTGTCATGAATATCTAATTGAGGCTCAAGCCACGCTTTATATTCTTCAAAGCTATCCTGGTCATTAGCCGCCATGAGAAAACGATAAGTGACCCGACTACCCGGCTGAATAATTCCGCTGGCAGGTATGTCGGCATAGTTCATCAACACTCGAGCACCAAAAAATGAATAGGAACTACCGTCTGGCTCCTCGATCAAAATCTGACTAACTTTGAGTGTCGTATCACCCAACTCAATCTCATCTCCAAGCTCTATGTCCAGCAGGGGCAAAAGCCTGGCGTCCACCCAAACTTCTCCTCTATCTGGCCCAAAATCAACTGACTCGATCAAACTAGGATCACGGGTGAATGCAGTATTGGAGCGCTTAATCAGCCCACGTAAAGGATAATTGGGCTGAACCGCCTTGATCGACGCCAAATGTAGCTCATCGTCATGGAACACAATGGATGAAAAACCCATTATTTTAGCCGTAGAAACATTCTTTATCTGGGCTTCTTGGAGCCATTCTTCGGAAGCCTCTTTACTACTCCGAACTACCAAATCGGCGGCTAAAAAACTACTGGACTCTTGAGTCAGAGCTTTCTCAATACGCTCAGCCAAAAGGGATACTGACGTCACTACAGCTACCGCCAGAATCAATGACCAAAGGATCAACCCAAGTTCGCCGCCGCGCCAGGTCCTAATAAGCATTCGCAAAGAAAGCATTAAGAGTTAAGCTCCTTAGATTTTGCTTCGTCGTTTTCCATCTGACGACCCGCCTGTAATTGCAGTGTTAAATTACATCGCGCCGCTAAATTCATTTCATGGGTCACTAAAATCAACGTAGTACCCTCTTCCCGGTTTAGATCAAATAGAAGGTCATTAATAATTTCACCGGTCCCCGTATCTAGGTTTCCGGTAGGTTCATCGGCAAATAAAATAGTCGGTTTGCAAGCAAAGGCTCTTGCTACTGCTACACGCTGCTGTTCACCGCCGGAAAGCTGTCGCGGATAGTGAGTTGTGCGACTACTCAAGCCTACCCTCTCTAAATAATAATTAGCTGTTTCCAGGGCTTTGCCATCACCATTTAGCTCAAGTGGCAATGCAACGTTCTCTAAAGCGGTTAATCCAGGGAGCAAATGAAATGATTGAAAAACAAAACCCACATCCTTTGCTCGCACCATCGCCCGCCCTTCTTCATCCATCGCTGTAATATCCTGATTATTAACCATGACAGACCCGGAACTCGGCAAATCGAGACCAGCTAAAATACCCAACAATGTGGATTTACCCGAGCCTGATGGTCCAACAATGGCCAAGGTTTCGCCATCAGCAACAGTCAAGCTAATCCCATCCAGGATGTCCAATTTTCCTTCGGTGGTGATCACCTGTTTGCATACATTTGTCACTTCTATCATTCGAACCTTCCATTGTGAGAAAAATCGCTTACACTTCCGCTACAGATTTTAATCGAAGTTCAGTCGGGATTTATTATGCGATCTTTTTTTAAAGGGCTATGTTGCCTGTTTATTCTACTAGGTGCCAACACTTATGGATCAACTCTATTAGTTTTGGGTGATAGTTTGAGCGCGGGTTATGGTATCGACCCAGCTAAAGGCTGGGTTAACCTTCTGCGAACAGACCTTTCGCCGGACCATAAAATAATCAACGGTAGCATCAGTGGCGACACCACAGGAGGAGGCTTAGCTCGACTGCCCCTTCTATTGAATAAATTCGAACCTGATTTTGTAATCCTTGAACTAGGTGGAAACGATGGTCTTCGAGGTCAGCCACTTCGACTTATGAAACAAAATTTATCTCAAATGATCGACCTTTGCCAAGAAGCTAATGCAGTTCCGATTCTATTTGGTATGCGAATTCCACCCAATTACGGCAGAAGGTACACTGATGCATTTGCCAAAGTATATGTTCAATTATCTGTGGAAAAGAGTATCACTTTAATACCGTTTCAACTTGAAGAGTTAGCAATTACTCAGGGGATGATTCAGCAAGATGGGCTCCACCCCACTGAAAAGGCTCAGCCCATTATCAAGGAAGTGGTTAAAGCTAGCTTATATGGAGTCTTCAATACCAACCTTGAAAATAATCAAGTGATTAGCGGACTGCAATAACACTACACCGTATTATTGGGAGACTTAAGAAACACTTTGAACTGAGACACCAGTCCGCCTATTAAAATTAGTCCACAGCCAACTAGCTCAATGGGAGTCAGATACTCATTAAGTAACCACCACCCACCAATGGCCGCAAATACTGCTTCAAAACTCAGAATAAGGGCTGTATGAGAGGCAGGCGCGGTACGCATACCAATGACTTGCAGAGAAAAACCAATGCAAGAAGACAGCACTCCAACAAAAAGCAAAGACATTGCTGCGTCTCTAATGGCATTCCAATCCCAAACTTCGGTGAGAAGCATCACCACGCCACTTATTATGGCAGCGATTACAAACTGTAAAAACATCAAGCGATAAACCGAGATTTGATTGGCAACTTTACCGGTATAAATGACGTGTAATGCCCAAGCGACCGAACTAATCAGTATTAGAATGTCTCCTATTACAAACTGATCTGCGCTAATTTGAGAGAGAAAATACAATCCAAACACAGCAAAAATCACACCCAACCAAGTTGGCCACTCAGTTTTAGTACCCATAAGTAAACCCAACAAAGGGACAAAGACAACATAAACCCCCGTTAAAAAGCCTGCTCGAGCCACTGTGGTATAAAGTAAGCCTTGTTGTTGAACCAACATACCCAAAGCCATAATAACGCCCAACTGCAGGGCTTTTTTGTCCGCTAACTGATAATGAAATACCTTTTTGGGTTTTTCCATTAGATACCAGATCGGCAGTATTGCAAGAGCTGCAACAACAAATCGACCAAAGACAAAAGTCACGGGGCCAATATGGTCCATACCCATACTCTGAAAGACAAAGGCGAACCCCCAAATAAGGGCTGTCACAAGTAACAGTAAATCTGCTCTAATCTCAGTTTTAAAAGTCATGATGGCCTTGTTATTACCAAATTGATAGACCCTAACGCTTGTCCCTAGGGTTAGTGATGAACTGAAAACGGCGGCAGTGTGCATGGTTATCCAGGGGTTTTCAAGATTAAGATATAACACTTTAATTCGCTCCCTAAAAACAACCTCCAACCAAGTCTTTTAGGCTTATACGGTGACTGGTTGTTTTACTGGACTTTTTTATGCGATTATGTATATTACTGGAGTTCAAGAATTATTTTTGATGTGGTTTTACTTCAGGTTTAAAAACATCTACCGACTACTTACTCATTCAAGCCAATGTGTCTGATCAAAATAAATAACAGAAACATCCTGAATGTTGGCGTATTAGCTATATAAGCTCAAGGATAGACATGGATCTAGCGACATTAATAGGGTTAATTGGCTCGCTTGCAGTGGTCGTTCTGGCAGTTTCTCAAGGTAGCTCTCCGGATACATTTATTAATACTCCATCGTTACTCATTGTCGTAGGCGGGACTCTTACTGTTGTAATGATGAAGTTTTCTCTAAAACAGTTAATGGGTGCTGCTAAAGTGGCTGTCAGAGCATTCACTCTTCAACTTGATGAGCCTGAAGACGTTATTGAGAAGGTTATTCATCTGGCTACTGTAGCCCAGAAGGAGGGATTACTTGCTCTGGATAATCAGGAAATTGATGATGAATTTCTCAATCAAGGTATTCGCATGCTAGTGGACGGCAGTGATCGTGCGGTAATTAATAACTTATTGACGAAAGACTTCCAACAAACCCAAGACAGGCACGCTTGGGGTATAAAGATTTTTACCGCTACTGGAGATGTAGCCCCTGCAATGGGAATGATAGGTACGCTTATTGGATTGGTTAATATGCTTGCCACGATGGAGGATCCATCAACTATTGGGGCATCCATGGCCGTTGCACTGCTGACCACTCTTTATGGTGCAATAATAGCTAACATCATCGCCTTACCTATTGCTGACAAACTTAGGCTGCGTAAAACCGATGAAGGCCGCAATATGGCTATCTGCATAGATGGCGTTCTTGCAATCAACGACAAACAAAACCCTCGTATTATCGAACCTATGCTGAATACCTATCTATCGCCCCAGCAGCGCAAAGGCGATCACAGTAAAGAATCAGAGGCCGCCTAATTGGATGCCTTTAAAGAAGAAGAGGAGGAAGATACTGGTACTCCTGGTTGGATGGCTACCTTCGCTGACTTGATGTCATTGCTAATGTGCTTCTTTGTACTTTTACTATCATTCTCGCAAATTGATCTTCTTAAATATAAAGTTGTCGCTGGTTCAATGCGAGATGCCTTTGGGGTGCAGAATCGAGTTAAAGTGATGGACACTCCCAAGGGTACCAGTATCACTACAACAGAATTTAGCCCTGGCAAGCCAGTGCCAACGGTGGTCGAAACCGTAAATCAAGTCACAGTGGAGCCAACACAGGCGTCTTTGAGCGTTGGCAATCCTGATTCAGCCAAACAAACTCTTCGCTATGATCGCGATGCTAGTAAGCAGACTGATGCTGAAAAAACTCTTGAAAAGAAAGTGAAATCATTGCTGATGGAAACTGAGCGAAACGCGGATCAACTGGCAAAAGTATTAGAGAAAGAAATTAAAGACGGAAAAATAGAAATTCAGGTGCGAGGAAGAACTATTACGATACGTATTCGTGAAGCAGGCTCATTCACTTCAGGTTCAGCTGTGCTTAACGCGAACTTTTTACCGATTATGACAAAGTTACGAACTGCCTTGAGGAGTATTCTTGGATCTATCGGCGTCGAAGGCCACACTGACGACGTTCCCATTAGTTTTGGAGAGTTTCGCTCGAACTGGGATCTTTCTGCTGCTAGGGCCTTGTCAGTAGCTCATGAGCTTATAAAAACTAACGAATTAGATAATAGTCGGTTTATGGTCGTTGGCCACGCAGAGACAAAACCACACAAACCAAATTTGGACGATGAATCCAGAGCACTTAATCGTCGAGTAGAAATCATCATTCGCCAGGGGCTGGATATGCAAACTGAAGAAGAAATTAGAAAAATTCAGTCTATGAACCCGGAAGTTATGGAAATAATTCAACAACTAAGTAACGATATTTAGTAACTATCAGATGAGGTCTTTGGATGCATATATTGAATCAGTAACTGTAGCCTTTCCTGACCTCGAAATTCGTTGATATCTAGACGATAGACACAGCGCGCTTGTTGAATACGTTGATTAGGCCAGTGCTCCAAATCCATATTGAAATAAATAGCATCGATATCAGTATATGGCTCAGCTTCCTGCGTCAGAACTAACTTCAAGTGATGCTCTCCTACGACACGCTGCTGTTTGATCGTAAATACGCCTTCAAAGCAGGGTTCCGGAAATTGCTGACCCCAAGGGCCCGATTCTCTGAGAAGTTCTGCGGTTTCCATATTTATATGATCAGATTCTAAGCAACCATCAGTAATCACCTTGGCCTTTAGATCTTCAGGATTGAGTGCTCGGTACACATACTCTTGAAAGGCTGCAGAAAATGTCTCTAACTGCCTCTCCTCAAGAGTTAAGCCGGCGGCCATGGCGTGGCCACCAAATTTGCTAATTAGGCCTGGGTTCTGTGTTGCTACCGCATCCATGGCATCTCTTATATGCAGGCCCGGGATAGATCTTGAAGAGCC
>Ga0233426_10001625_pt1 | contig 20127 bp, 18 predicted proteins | sample SI_118_April2016_6_FD_179875 | JGI IMG/M metagenome (GOLD analysis project Ga0233426, IMG submission 179875) | Seawater microbial communities from Saanich Inlet, British Columbia, Canada - SI_118_April2016_10_MG | ecosystem: Environmental > Aquatic > Marine > Inlet | place: Canada: British...
ATATAGGAGGGCATAATGAATGGACAAATATTGACTTGATCAAAGCCATGTGTGTGATTCTAGATAGAAAACTAGATAGAGCTAAGGGGACCTCAGAGAAGCTGATTACCTATGTTAAGGATCGAGCGGGACATGATTTGCGTTACGCCATTGATGCCACGAAATTACAGAACGAATTGGACTGGGTACCTAGTTTACAGTTTGAAGAAGGATTGGAAAAAACCATTGACTGGTATTTAGAAAACCAAGATTGGCTGGAGAATATTTTAAGTGGGAATTACCAAGAATATTATAAAGAACAATACGAACAACGTTAATAATAAACTATGAAAGGAATTGTACTGGCTGGAGGTTCGGGTACTAGATTGTATCCGATTACAAAAGGGATCTCGAAACAGTTATTGCCTATTTACGACAAACCCATGATTTATTATCCGATTAGTACATTGATGCTGGCGGGCATTAAAGAAATATTAATCATTTCTACTCCTCAAGACACACCTTTATTCGAAAATTTATTGGGAGATGGATCTCAGTGGGGAATTCAACTTTCTTATAAAGTACAGCCTTCTCCAGATGGATTGGCTCAAGCATTTATCATAGGAGAAGAGTTTATAGGAGATGATTCTGTTTGCTTGGTGTTGGGAGATAATATTTTCTATGGTCAAGGGTTTTCAGCACAATTAAAATCGGCCGTAGCGACTGTTGAAGTTGAGAAGAAGGCTTGTGTTTTTGGATATTTGGTCACGGACCCAGAAAGATATGGCGTAGCAGAATTTGATGCAGCTGGAAATGTGATTAGTTTGGAAGAGAAACCAAAGGAGCCAAAATCTGATTATGCTGTTGTAGGGCTTTATTTTTATCCCAATTCAGTGGTAAAAGTGGCAAAATCTATTGCTCCTTCTGAGCGAGGTGAATTAGAGATTACAACCGTAAATGAAAGGTATCTAGGACAAAATAAATTGAAATTAAATCTTTTAGGAAGAGGTTTCTCATGGTTAGATACGGGGACACATCAATCTTTATTGGAGGCTTCCAATTATATTGAGACGATTCAAAACCGTCAAGGTTTGATGGTTTCTTGTTTGGAAGAGATTGCTTGGCGTAAAGGTTGGATTTCTGATAAAGACCTGGAGGTATTAGGAAAAAAGCTCGATAAAAACCACTACGGAAAGTACTTGTTAAAATTATTTAATAAGTAGATAATTTTTTTAGCTTTGTGTTTTTATATGATAAAATACTTTTATTCATAATTATACGTTTTCATATTGTACAAATTAATCAGCCTCACTTAAAATGCCTAAAAGAAAATCTAAATACGCACCAGTTTTAGCTTCATTTGTCGATGTACTTCTCTTGATTATAGCATTCTTACTAGCCAAGCAATATGTGTTTGAGGGGGTCGTTCCAGAGAAGAGTTTTTATAGCATGGCTGGATTTGGTTGTGTTTCTTTATGGGTGGTCATTGCGCTTAAAATGGATCTATACGTATTGCCACGAATTGTGTTTATTCATAAGATTCTTTCGAGAAATGTTTTGGCGATAGCCATCTATACTTTTTTGAGCGGAGGGCTTATATTTTTTATTACCGACTATAAGTATTCCCGTTTCTTTTTTTTGACGACTATTTTCACCTTCTTGGGGTTTTTGATTTTATGGAGAATAGTGTCCATATCATTGATAAAACGATACCGTAGAAGGGGGTATAACTACCGCACTATTTTGTTGATTGGTTACAATGATAATTTACAAAATTTGATTGACAAAGTTTATTTAAACCCTAATTATGGTTTTAAAGTAGCGGGTGTTTTTTCAAATAAGGAGCCTAACAAGCTGTCAAGTAATTATTATTTAGGGGTGTTAAACGAGGTGTTTGAGTATCTTAATGGACACCATGTGGATGAATTGATTGTGTCTGTGGATGCCTCAGAAAGTGAATTTATTACTAAGTTGATGCGTTATGCAGATAATAACATGATTCGGGTTCGAATCATTCCTCAATTTTCAGAGTACTTATACCAAAACTTTTCGATTGACTATGTAGAAAATATACCTATTCTTCAAATGCGTAGAGAGCCTTTACAAAGTTTAACAAATAGAGTGTTAAAGCGCGCTTTCGATCTTGTTTTCTCCTTGGGTGTGACTTTGTTTCTTTTCAGTTGGTTGTTTCCAATCTTGGCAATGATTATAAAATTAACGAGCAGAGGTCCTGTCTTTTTCAAACAGGAACGTACGGGTAAAGATGGAGCTTCGTTTCAATGTTATAAGTTTAGGTCGATGACAGTCAATAAAAATTCTGACCAACTTCAAGCAACCAAAAATGACAAACGGATTACGCCTTTTGGGGCTTTTATGAGAAAAACAAGTATTGACGAATTGCCACAGATTTTTAACGTTCTTAAGAGTGAGATGTCTCTAGTAGGTCCTAGACCTCATATGCTAAAGCATACAGATGAGTATCGTTTGTCCGTCGATAAGTTTATGGTAAGGCATTTTGCCAAACCTGGCGTTACAGGTTGGGCGCAAATAAATGGATTTCGCGGAGAGACGAAAAGAGTAAAAGACATGGAAAATCGTGCACAAGCCGATATCTGGTATATTGAAAATTGGAGTTTTTTGCTAGATCTTAAAATAGTGTTATCTACCGCTTTTCATATGTTTTACAAACTAGACGAAAATGCATATTGATTTTCTTTAAACTGCAGTAGGATGCCTACACGAAAAAAATAAACTGCTTCATTTTAAAGACAACTATTATTTTGCCTGAGTATGGTTTGTCTTTTTTTAGTGAAGTTTGAGTGGTGAACTACATAAATTATATCCTGTAGAATTATTTTCAGGGTTGAATATCTGTAAATTTGTTTAGAAAACAGTATTTTTGACACTTTAAGAATTGCTTAAAACTTTTTAGATGACAAAGAATTTTGCCCTGATGGGAGCAGCTGGTTATATTGCACCAAGGCACTTAAAAGCGATGAAAGAGGTTGGTGGTGACTTGCTTGCGGCGTTGGATAAAAATGATAGTGTCGGCGTGTTGGATAGTTATTTTCCTGAAGCTTCTTTTTTTACGGAATTTGAGCGCTTTGATAGGCATCTGGAAAAACAGAAAGCAGAACGAGCCTTGTCTTTGGATTATGTTAGTATCTGTACCCCCAATTATTTGCATGATGCTCATATTCGTGCTGCGTTACGTTCTGGTGCGCATGCCATTTGTGAAAAACCTTTGGTGTTGAATCCATGGAATTTAGAGGCATTGTTGCGTATAGAACAAGAAACGAAGAAAAAAGTATATACGATTCTGCAGTTGCGCCTGCATAAAAGTATCAAAGCACTCAAAGAAAAAATAGCCAAAGGACCAAAAGATAAAATTTATGATGTCGATCTGACATACCTAACTTCAAGAGGAAATTGGTATTATGCTTCATGGAAAGGGGAAGTTGAAAAATCAGGTGGAATTGCTTCTAATATTGGAGTTCATTTTTTTGATATGTTAGGTTGGGTTTTTGGTCCGTTGAAAGTAAATCATGTCCATGTGCATCGTCATGATAGAGCTGCCGGTTATTTAGAGTTTGAGCAAGCCCGTGTAAAATGGTTCTTATCGATTGATTACAATACCTTACCAGGAGAAGTAAAAGAAAGAGGACAGCGTACCTACCGATCAATTCGTGTTGCGGGTGAGGAAATTGAATTTAGTGGAGGATTTACGGAGTTGCATACCCAAAGTTACCAAGAGATATTGTCGGGAAGAGGTTTTGGACTTGAGGATGCTCGGTCTTCTATTGAAATTGTCCATGCAATTAGGAATGCAGAGTTAAGTGAAATGATAGAAGATGAAGTCCATCCTCTATCAAAGTTGCCATTGGCACAACATCCTTTTAAAAGATAATAATCGACTACAGATTTCATGCATAAATTGTCATTATAAATTAGATTTAAATGATACATTTGAAAAAAATAAAATTATGAAAATAGGAATTACTTTTAGTGCTTTTGATTTGTTGCACGCCGGACATATTACAATGTTAGAAGATGCAAAGCGTCAATGTGATTATTTGATATGTGCCATTCAAACGGATCCTACCTTAGATCGTCCAGAAAAGAACAAACCTGTTCAGTCGGTTGTAGAACGTTATATACAGTTAAAAGGATGTAAGTTTGTTGATGAAATCGTTCCTTATGCGACAGAACAGGACTTGGAAGATGTTTTGCGTTCTTTCAAAATTGATGTGCGTATCATTGGAGAGGAATACGCAAACAAACAATTTACGGGACGTGCATATTGTGAAGAAAAAGGAGTTGAATTGTATTTTAATAAAAGAGAACACCGTTTTTCTAGCAGTGGTTTGAGAAAAGAAGTACACGACAAGGAACGGTTAAAAGCAGTAAAAAAGAAATAGCATGAATATAGTAGTGATCGGTTCTGGTTATGTAGGTTTGGTTTCTGGGACGTGTTTTTCTGAAATGGGAAATAAAGTGACCTGCGTGGATATTGATCCCGCAAAGATTGAAAAGTTAAATAATGGAATTATTCCAATCTTTGAACCTGGCTTAGAGACGATGGTATTGAAGAATATAGAGAGTAAGAATTTGTTTTTCACCACAGATCTTACGGCAGCTATAAAAGATGCAGAAATTGTGTTTATTGCTGTTGGGACTCCTATGGGAGATGATGGTTCAGCAGATTTACAATATGTTTTGGCTGTTGCTAAGTCAATAGGGGATTCTATGGACAAAAGATTGGTAGTTGTAGACAAATCAACTGTTCCTATTGGGACAGCAGATAAAGTAAAAGCAACGATTCAAGAACAGTTAGATAAACGAGCTCTGGCAATTGAATTTGATGTAGTTTCTAATCCCGAATTTTTAAAAGAAGGAGCGGCTATTACAGATTTCATGAAACCTGATAGGGTAGTCATTGGGTCTGATTCCGATTATGCTACAGCTTTGATGAAGCAGTTGTACCATCCATTTTGTATGTCGCATGATAGGTTTATTTCAATGGATATCCGTTCTGCAGAAATGACAAAATATGCGGCAAATGCGATGTTGGCCACAAAAATTTCATTTATGAATGAAATCGCGAATATTTGTGAAAATGTAGGAGCGGATGCAAATCAAGTTCGCATAGGGATTGGTTCAGACGCTAGGATAGGGTACAATTTTATTTATCCTGGTGCGGGATATGGAGGTTCCTGTTTTCCGAAAGATGTAAAAGCATTAAAGAAAATAGCTCAAGAGCATGGTTACCAAGCAAATTTGATAGAATCTGTTGAGAATGTAAATGATGCCCAAAAGTTGGTGATTGCTCAAAAAATAGTAAAGCGTTTTGGAGAAGACCTGATCGGGAAAACTTTCGGATTATGGGGGTTGTCGTTTAAGCCAGGTACTGACGATATGCGAGAAGCTCCTGCAATTTACGTTGTGAAGGAATTGGTAAAACGTGGCGCAGTAATCAAAGCATACGACCCGAAAGCGATTGAGGAAGCGAAGCACTGTTATTTAAAAGGTGTAGAAAATATAACCTACGTTTCCACGAAGTACGATGTGCTAAAAGGTGCAGATGCTTTGGTACTCTTAACAGAGTGGAAAGAATTTCGATCTCCTGATTTTGAAGAAATAAAAAGCCAGCTGAATTACCCAGTAATTTTTGATGGAAGAAATCAATACAACACCTTTAACCTACAAGAAAAGGGGTTTGAATACTACCAAATAGGAAAAAAATAAATGAAAATACTTGTTACTGGAGTTGCTGGTTTTATTGGGTACCATTTAGCAGAAAAGCTATTGTCAAAAGGACATCATATTGTTGGGATAGACAATATCAATGATTACTACGATGTGAACCTGAAATATGCACGTTTAAACCAATTAGGAATTGCGAGAGAGGAAGCAACCTCTTTTTTGAACCCTTGTGAGGGAACACGATACTTAAATTCCTTTTTGTTTGTTAGAATGAATTTGGAAGATAGGGAAGCTTTGCCGAAATTATTTCAAGAACAATGTTTTGATGTTGTCATCAACTTGGCTGCGCAAGCGGGGGTTCGTTACAGTATTGAAAATCCGAATGCTTATATCGATAGCAATGTAGTTGGTTACATGAATGTTTTAGAGTGCTGTAGATATCATAAAATTAAACATTTGCTGTATGCGAGTAGTTCTAGCGTGTACGGTGAGAATAAAAAAGTTCCTTTTTCTGTTTCTGATAATGTAGATCATCCAATAAGTCTTTATGCTGCCACAAAAAAGAGCAATGAGCTGATGGCGCATACTTACAGTCATTTATTTGATGTGCCAACAACAGGATTGAGGTTTTTTACGGTGTATGGTCCTTGGGGGCGTCCAGACATGGCAATTTATTTGTTTGCTGAGGCAATTTCAAAGAACAAAGCCATCAAGGTATTTAATGAAGGGAAGATGCGTCGCGATTTTACCTATATCGATGATATTGTTCATGGTATAGAAATTTTACTGCAGAATCCTCCTCAAAAAACAGAGGAGCACCCTGCTTATAAAGTATTTAATATTGGAAATGGAAGCCCACAATCTTTAGGCGATTTTATTCATGCCATAGAGGATAGTTTTGGTGTTACGGCAAAAAAAGAGTTGTTGCCTATGCAAGCTGGAGACGTGCCTCAAACCTGGGCAGACATATCTGAATTACAGGAAATGGGGTATCAAAGTAGTGTTGGGATAGATGAAGGTGTGTTAAAATTTGTAAATTGGTTTAAATCTTACAATAAAAAAAACTAGATGTTTTCAGAAATAAAATTATCAGATAAAAGAATTGTAGTCACAGGGGGTGCCGGTTTTATTGGTTCTAACTTGATTCATGTGTTGTTGGAAAAAGGAAACATCGTTGTTTGCTTAGATAACTTTGCAACGGGGAAACATGAAAATTTAGCCCCGTTTTTAGATAATGATAATTTTACCTTAATAGAAGGAGATATTCGTAAACTTGAAGATTGCCATGAAGCCGTTGTAGGAGCAGATTATGTTTTGCACGAAGCAGCTTTGGGTTCAGTACCGCGTTCTATCAACGATCCGATTACTACAGATGCTGTAAATATAGGAGGCTTTTTAAACATGCTTGTCGCATCGAGAGATGCGGGTGTAAAACGTTTTGTATATGCTGCCAGTTCTTCTACATACGGAGATTCTAAATCTTTGCCTAAAGTAGAGGAAGTCATCGGAAAACCTTTGTCTCCTTATGCTATTACAAAATATGTAAATGAATTGTACGCAGATACCTTTTTTAGAACCTATGGATTTGAAACCATTGGTTTGCGCTATTTTAATGTGTTTGGAAGAGGTCAGGATCCAAATGGAGCGTACGCCGCTGTGATTCCTAAGTTTGTGAGTCAGTTTATGAACTACGAATCACCGGTTGTTAATGGAGACGGTGCGTATTCTAGAGATTTTACCTATATAGATAATGTGATTCAGATGAATTTGTTAGCCTTGACATCAGAGAATCCTAAAGCCATAAACGAAGTTTACAATACTGCATTTGGTGCACGTGCAACTTTAAACGATTTGATTGGTGCTTTGAAAGAAAATTTAGGAGTTTTTGATCCAAAAATTAGAGAGGTGGAAGTGATTCATGGTCCAAATAGAGTTGGAGATATTCCACATTCTTTGGCAAGTATTGAGAAGGCACAAAAGTTATTAGGATACAACCCTAAATTCTCTTTACAAGAAGGGTTGAAAGAAGCGGTTTCTTGGTATTGGGAGCATCTAAAGAAATAGGCAACTAGTTCGAAAGACTAATACAGGTTTTTTTTAGGATGTTTAAAAAGTAAGAATATGAAAATTACAATAATAGCAGGTGCTCGTCCTAATTTCATGAAAATTGCTCCTATTATTCATGCTATTCAAAAATCTAAAGGTTTTGGCAACAAGCTCTCCTTTAGGTTGGTTCATACAGGACAGCATTATGATGGTAAAATGAGTGATACCTTTTTTAAGGAACTCAATATCCCAGCACCCGATGTTAACTTGGCTTGTGGTGGAGGTACGCAAGCAACACAAACAGCTGCTATTTTAGTTGCTTTTGAAAAGGAGTTATTGGCAAATCCTGCCGATTTGGTATTGGTGGTAGGAGATGTAACCTCTACCATGGCATGTACCATTGTAGCCAAAAAACTGAAGACGAAAGTAGCGCATGTAGAAGCTGGAATACGCTCTTTTGATAGAACCATGCCTGAGGAAATAAATAGAATGCTCACCGACAGTATCGCGGATTACTATTTTACGACTTCCGAGATTGCCAATGAGAATTTAAGAGATGAGGGTGCAAGGGAAGATCAGATATTCTACGTTGGGAATGTCATGATTGATACGTTATTGAAAAACGAACCTCGTTTTCAAAAACCACTCTTGTTTGAGACTTATCATTTACAATCTCAAGAATACTTTGTATTAACGATGCATAGGCCGGCGAATGTAGACGCGGCTCAGAGGTTGCAAGAATTGATGGTTCAGATTTTGAAACACTCACAAGGGTTGCCAATTATTTTTCCGATGCATCCGAGAACAGCCAAAATATTTTCTGCTTTAGACGTCGTCGCTGAAAACCTGAAGATAGTGGCTCCCCTAGGCTATTTGGAATTTAACTACTTGGTAAAAAATGCCAAAGCCGTAATTACAGATTCTGGCGGGATTACTGAGGAAACCACGGTGTTGGGTGTGCCATGTATGACGCTACGCGAGAATACAGAAAGACCAGAAACGATTTCTCAAGGAACGAATGAGTTGTTAGGAACAGATCCTAAAAATATCCCACCTGCATTGAAACGACTGTTTTCTGACAATTGGAAAAAAGGAAGCATTCCCCATTTATGGGATGGGCATGCAGCCGAAAGAATAGTCGATAAACTACTTGATTTAGGTATCGGGCTATAGTTTTTTGAGTCATATAGAATTCTTTTTTTTAAGTAATATTTTAGGGGGAGGATTTACTATTTTTAACTAACTTGTGACGGAAAGAGATTAAAAAATAAAATTGTTATGAAGATAGGAGTTATTGGGCTAGGCTATGTTGGTTTGCCTTTGGCAAGACTGTTTGCTACGAAATACCCAGTAGTGGGTTTTGATGTAAATACGGTCAGAATTGATGCGTTACAGAGAGGCGTTGATACCACTTTAGAAATAGCAGATGACGTGTTAAAAGCCGTTACTAAAAAATGCGATTCCCAAGACAACGGCTTGTTTTGTACCAATCAATCAATAGCTTTGGCAGACTGTAATTATTATATTGTTACCGTTCCCACGCCGGTAGACAAAAACAACCGTCCGGTATTAACACCTTTAATAAAAGCTAGTGAAACCGTCGGTAAAGTACTCAAAAAAGGAGATGTGGTGGTGTATGAGTCTACCGTATATCCGGGGGCTACCGAAGAAGAATGTATTCCTGTTTTAGAGCAGGTATCGGGTATGGTTTTCAACCAAGACTTTTATGCAGGGTATTCCCCAGAACGTATCAATCCGGGTGATAAAGAACATACCGTAGAAAAAATCCTCAAAGTAACTTCAGGCTCTACTCCAGAAATAGGCAAGCAAGTAGATGCCTTGTACAAATCTGTGATTACTGCAGGTACGCATTTGGCGCCGAGTATTCAAGTGGCAGAGGCCGCAAAGGTAATAGAGAACTCACAACGTGATATCAATATTGCTTTTGTCAATGAATTGGCAAAAATTTTCAACCTCATGGATATCAATACCCATGATGTGTTAGAAGCTGCGGGTACCAAATGGAATTTCTTACCTTTTAAACCAGGGTTGGTTGGCGGACATTGTATCGGTGTAGATCCTTATTACTTAGCACAAAAAGCCCAAGAATATGGCTACCACCCAGAGATTATTCTGGCGGGGCGACGTATGAACGACTCCATGGGAGATTATGTAGCTTCGCAGGTAGTGAAAACCATGATTGCCAAGGATATCAAAATAAATGGAGCTAAGGTGTTGGTGCTCGGAGTTACCTTTAAAGAAAATTGTCCTGATGTGCGTAATACCAAAGTGGTAGATGTTATTTCGGCCATAGAAACCTACAGCACACAGGTAACTGTTTACGATCCTTGGGCAAAACCAGCAGATGTGGCTCGCGAATATGGTGTGCAATCAACACAAAAAGAACCGACCCAGCAGTTCGATGCCGTTGTTTTGGCGGTAGCCCATAAAGAATTTTCAGACCTCCCGCTGCAAAATTTTCTAAAACCAAATGGGATTCTATACGATGTAAAAGGAATTCTTAAGGGGCCGGTAGATGGGAAGTTGTAAAAGATCGAATTTTACAATAATGCAATTCTAGAATTAAAGCAATCCGTATATTTTGAGTCAATTAAAAAAAGGAGCGATTTTGTCTTATGTTACTATACTTTTAACAACTATAGTTGGCTTAATACTTACACCTTTTATTATAAAAAGTCTCGGAGATGCGGAATATGGTTTGTATACCTTAATTGGCGCATTTGTTAGTTATATTAGTTTATTAGATTTTGGATTAAACAATACAATTGTACGTTTTGTAGCGAAATACAGGGCCCAAAAAGATAAAATAGCAGAAGAAAATTTTTTAGCTATTACAATGCTTATATACGCTATAATTTCTTTTGTAATCATAATAATTGGTATTGTATTGTATTATAATCTTGATACTATATTTGCTGAATCTTTAACAATAGGTGAATTGGATAAGGCTAAAATAATGTTTGTAATTCTAGTTTTTAATTTGGCAATTACTTTGCCTGGCGGTTCATTTAATGCTATTAGTAATGCTTATGAACATTTTGTTTATCCAAGAAAAATAAATATAATTAGATACATATTACGTTCTTTATTGGTTGTAGCTTTATTACTTTATGGTGGTGATGCAATTGGACTTGTATTAGTAGACACAATTATGAATATTTTGGTTGTTTGTTTTAATGCGAGATACGTTTTTAAAAAATTAAATGTTACCATAAAATTACATTTTTTTAAACCGCCCTTAATTTTAGAGATTTTTTCATATTCTACTTGGGTTTTTCTTTTTGCGGTGGTACAAATGTTGAGATGGCAAACTGGACAATTTGTACTCGGAACAACAGCAAACACAGTTGTTGTAGCTGTATTTGCAATTGGTGTTATGCTTGGTTCTCTTTATCGTTCCCTTGCATCAGCACTATCATCTTTGGTTCTACCTCTTGCTACAAAAATGACAGTAGATAATGATGACTCAGTATCGTTAAATACAGTTATGGTGAAATATGGGAGATTTGTTGTGGCGATTTTATTTTTATTTTTAGCAGGTTTTATTGGATTAGGGAAAGAGTTCGTTCTTTTATGGGTTGGTAAAACTTATCTAGATTCATGGATAATTGCGCTGCTTGTAATGATTTCTTCAACAATACCATTAGTGCAGGGTTTTGGGAATTCAGTACTAGAAGCTAAGAGTGAAATAAAAAATAAATCAATATTAAATTTAATAACAACGATGTTAGGTGTGTTTTTTGGTTATTTTTTAGCTCAAGAATATGGAGGAATTGGTATGATTAGCGGAATTGTCTTTTTGTTTTTGGCATATACTTTTTTTGTCAATATTTTTTTTGTGAAAGTATTTAATTTTAAGGTTTGGTTTTTTTTTAAAAATACCTTTCCATATTTTTTAATTGTTTTTGCAATTACAATTCTTGTTGCTGTTTTTTTGAATAAATTTTGGGTTGAAATTAGTTGGATTTATCTTTTGTTAAAGGTTTGTATTATATCATTAGTATACATTATGTTGACTTTTTTCATTGCTTTAAACAAGGAAGAAAAAAAGATGCTGGCGATTTTTTTTAATTTTAAATAAAACCTAAATATTAAATTTAATAGCTATCTAAATCAATCTATATGGTTTCAATTATTGTCCCGATTTACAACGTTTACGGCTACATATACCAGTGCCTCGAATCTATTGAAAAACAAACATATAAGTATCTTGATGTTATTATGGTTAATGATGGCGCTACAGATGGTTCAGATAAAATAGCCCAAACATTTGCAGATAAGGATAATCGTTTTAAACTGATAAATCAGAAAAATGCAGGCTTATCTGTTGCCAGGAATACCGGGCTAAATTTAGCTAAAGGTGATTTTGTTTTTTACTTAGATTCTGATGATTATTTAAAACAATCATGTATTGAAAAATTAGTAGAAATTGCATTGTCAAAAAGAGCTGATGTAGTGCAAACAAATTTTTATTACAATTATCCTAATCATTTATTGTTTAATGATAAATATAAAAATAATGTCCAGTTTTATTCAAAAAAAGAGGCACTTATAAAATTAATAGAACAAAAAGAAATTAAAAACTTTGCTTGGGGTAAATTAATTCGTGCAGATATTGCAAAATTATATTTATTTCCAAGAGGAAAATACTTTGAAGATACATTATGGATGTATCAAATAATTAAAGCGACTGAAAAATATGCAATATCGGGTGAGCCATTACTTTATTACTTGCAAAGAGAAACAAGTATTTCGGGTGGGTTTTCAATGCGAAACTGCGACCAGTTAGAGTTGAATTCAGAAAGACTTAAGTTAATAAAACAACAAGAATCTTCACAAGTATATTTTAAAGCATTGAAAATTTTTAATGACTTAATCTTACAACACCAATCTATTGTTAGTAAAACATCAACTAAATTAAACAGAACACAGTACCAAGAATTATTGAATGAATATATCATGGAATTTGGTTTAAAAGAACATTTTGCATTAAGACATCGTATTTCAAATACCATGGTTCTGAATCTATTGAATTCAATATATCAAGGGATAAAAAATAAATTTTTAAGAAAATCCTATTGGGTATTTATCAGTAAAAATTAAAACATAAGGGAATGATAAAAAATATTATCAGTTATGATAGAGTTTCAGATGTTTTTGAATTACTTAATCAAAATAAGGTTAATTATGCGATTTTAAGAAATTATGACAATTTATTAGATGACAATATCTATATGGATGGGCATGGTGATATTGATTTAATTTGTGAAGATAGTGCTGTTTTTGCTGAAGTTATAAAAGCATACCCTCAAGAATTTCACGTTAAGAATGGTAAGCCTGATGGATCGCATTATTACACCTATGTTAAAAATAATTATGTTAGTTTAGATTTACGGCATATTGGAGATGGTTACTATTGTAAAAAATGGGAAAAGGAAATGTTAGAACGGAAGGTGTTACACAACGGTTTTTATGTGCTAAATGAAGAAGATTATTTTTATACCTTGATTTATCACGCCATCTATCAAAAACCTTTGTTGTCTGCTGCATACAGAAATCGGATAACAGAGATGGCTAAAAATCTAAATTTAGATTATGCTGATAGTGCTTCTTCAGATTTTATTTCCCTTTTGGAAATCTACATGAAGAACAATAATTATCGTTACCAATATCCAAAAGATAAATATGTTCCTTTTAAGAAAAAAAATATACAAGACAATTCATTATTAGATTTTCATTTTAAAGAATATTTTAAAAACATGGTGTTACATTTTAAGATAGCAGTAATCGAATTTTTAGTTAAAACAAAACACTTTTTACTAAATTTAAAAGATTAATCCCTACAGGCTTCATTATGATTAATTTACTACAAAAACATACAGTTGATCTCTACGACTTTAAAAATAAGGAGTTTGAGTCACAAAAAATTTATGCCCGTAAATTAATCACTTTTAGTCGATTTGATTTGTTTGCTAAAATAACTTATATCAAATACCGATCATCAAACCCTGATTATGCAAGAAGGATATACTCTGAACATATTAAGGTCTTTAATCCTGATTTAAAGGAGCCAGGAAGGGATGATAAAAATGGATTAGAGGACTTTATTACTTCCTTTGATAAATTAATTGATTATTTTGAAGGCAATGAATTTGATTCTGAGGTATCATTAATACCAGTAAGTGAAGGTGGTGAGATATTAGATGGTAGCCATCGCATAGCTGCATTGGCTTACTTTGATAAAGAAGTTAAAATTGTTAAGTTTAAGGGAGTACAGGCAGTTGCAAAATTTGATTACAATTACTTTATCAAACGAGGCTTGTCTATAAAAATTGCAGATACCATAACTTATGAGGGTTTTAATTTTGTAGATAATTTATTTGTAGCATGTTTGTGGCCTAAAATGGGTGATATACAAAAGCGATCTTCTGCAAGAGAATGTTTCAAAAAACATTTTAAGATTTTATATCAAAAAGATTTAAAGATGTCTTTAGACAATTTAAGTATGTTTATTTATGAAATCTATAATCATCAAGATTGGGTTGGTACAAAAGAAAATAATTATGCAGGCGCTAGAGATAAAGCTTTTAATTGTTATGCTACCAATAGAACCGTTCAGTTTATTGTATTTAAAGCAGCTTCATTAGAGGAGGTACTTAAAGTAAAAGATGATATTCGAAAACAGTATCAATTAGACAAGCATGCTTTGCATATTACCGATAATGACGAGGAAACAAAAGAAATTTTTGATTTAATTTTAACAGACAAAGTAAATGGTTATACTTCTGGAACATCACGTTTTGTTGATAGATTTATTGAGTTTAAAGCAGTGGTTAAAAATGTCTATTTAATAAGTTTAAAAGTAAAAATTGCTCGTATTTTAAAGTTAATAGGGGTATATAAATAAAAGTCTAAAGTAATTTTAGAGGTTTTACTTCAATAAATTTTATATGAAAATACTATATATAACAAACGGAATTAGTGGAGCTGGTGGTTTAGAGCGTGTACTTTCTATTAAAGCTTCGTACTTTGCAGATAATTATGATTACCAGGTAACCATATTATCACTAAATGACGCCCATTTAGATCCTTTTTATGCTTTTTCTAGTAAAATTAATATGATTAGCATAAAAGCAACTGGAAACCCTATTAATTATTCTATATCATATATCAAAGGAATTAAAAAGGTAGTTAAAGAGCTCAAGCCGGATGTTATATCTGTTTGCGATGATGGATTAAAAGCTTTTTTTCTGCCAATAATTTTGGAAAAAAATATTCCTATTATTTATGAAAGGCATGTTTCTAAGTTAATAGAATACAATGAAAATCAAACCAATACAAAATATTTAATAACCAAATCAAAATGGTTTTTAATGAATGTTTTAGGTAAAAAATTTACTCGATTTGTTGTTTTAACGAACGGTAATTTATTAGAATGGAAAAGCCTAAATAACTTACAAGTAATTGCAAATCCCTTATCCTTTTATCCAAAGGAGTCAAGTTCTTTAATAAATAAAAAAGTAATTTCAGTTGGGAAGCAATGTTATCAAAAAGGATATGATTTATTATTGCCAGCATGGAAAATTGTTAATGAAAAATTTCCCGATTGGAAACTTGAAATTTATGGAAAGAATAATGTTAAAGAGAACTTAGCTCATTTATCACAAAAGCTACAAATTGAACAGACCTTAAGTTTTTTTGATCCTGTTAAAAATATTAAAGAGAAATATTTAGAATCATCAATTTATGTGATGAGCTCACGTTATGAAGGGTTTGGAATGGTACTAACAGAAGCTATGGCATGTGGTGTGCCTTGTGTTTCATTTGATTGCGATTATGGCCCTTCAGATATAATTGATAATGGAAAAGATGGACTTATTGCAGAGCAAGAAAATATTGAAGATTTAGCACATAAATTATGTCATTTAATAGAAAATAATACAATTAGGTTTGAGATGGGATCTATAGCAAAACGAAATGTAAAACGTTTCAGAGCCGATATAATTGTTAAAGAGTGGGATGAACTTTTTAAATCAATTTCGAAATGAAGATAATGTACTTAACAGATCAGTTTTATTTACATGGAGGTATTGAAAAGATTACTTCAGAAAAGATGAATTACCTTTCAAATGTTATAGGTTATGAGGTTGTATTATGTACCTCAGAGCACAGAAATAAACCTCTCGTTTATAACTTATCTGATAAAGTAAAGCATATTGACTTAGGTATTAATTATTGCAGATCAATTAGCTATTTTCATCCCACCAACCTTATAAAAATGTTTAAACATTTTAGTTATTTAAAGAAGTGTTTTAAAAACGAAAAACCAGATATTATAATTTCTATTAATTATACACCCGAGCAATATTTTGTAACTTTTCTTTCTAAACACATCCCTAAAATAAAAGAATTTCATTCCACTGGTTTCGCTTTAAAAAAAGTAGATACAATAATTGGGAAGTTAAAACATCGGTTATTTTTATTATTTGAAAAATATCATGTAAAGGTTGTATTAAATGATTTTGAAAAGGACTATTACCCCTTTAATAACATTACTGTAATACCTAATTTTGTTTCTAGAAAACTTAAAACTGAAATAAATTTAAATAGAACAAAAACTATTATTGCTGCGGGTAGAATTGCACCAGTAAAACAGTTTGATCACTTGATTTTAGCATGGGAGAAAATAGCAAATTTACACGAAAATTGGTCTGTTGAAATATATGGTGATGGCGAAGACAAACTTATAAGAGAATTAAATTACTTGATTTCTGAAAGAAATATCCCTAATATAAAATTAATGGGGTCTACTTCCATTTTAAGTGAGAAAATGAAAAATGCTTCAATCTATGCAATGACCTCTGTGACGGAGTGTTTCCCAATGGTATTATTAGAGGCTATGGCAAATGGTTTGCCAATTGTTTCTTACAATTGTCCACATGGCCCGGCTGCAATAATAGAGAATAATAAACAGGGTTATTTAACGGAAACAAATAACATCAGTATTTTTGCAAAAAAACTGTCTTATTTAATATCATCGAAAAGCATCAGAACAAAAATGAGTGAAGAAGCAAGTGATACGTCTAAGCAATTTCAAGATAATGTTGTTATGGAACAATGGAATACATTATTTTTAAATATTAAGAAATAATATATGTTCGATTGGATACCATTAGCTTTTTACCTACCAATATTTTATAATTTTATATTAATATTGGTAGTAATCGCAATTATAAAAATAAGAACAAAAGAGAACTTTATTGGTCATGACATTAATGATAAATTAAGTTCTTTATTATTATTGATAATTTTGACATTCTTTATTGGGTTAAGACCAGTTAGTGGTAGGTATTTTGGCGATATGGCAACTTATAACGCTTATTTCGAGTTGTATGCTACTGGAGCTAGTGTTACTATAACAAAAGATATCCAATGGCATTATTTTATGAAATTTTGCAGTGCAATTATGTCTTCAAGTATGTTTTTTTTAATCTGTGAGGTTTTATATATTTTACCTTTATATTTGGCATGTAAAAGATGGTTTAAAGGTGGGGGCTACACTCTTTTTTTGATGTTTATAGCATCCTTCTCTTTTTTTACTTACGGTACTAATGGTATACGTAACGGCATTGCAACATCAATACTTGTTTTGGCATTTTCTCATAATAAAGCTAAAAGTTTAAAAAAGTATCTGCTTTTTCTCTTAGCAACTATTATTCATTTGAGTTCGATTGTTCCCATATTTGCCTATGTTTTGTCTGTTTTTTTTAAAAAAACCAAGTATTACATTTATGGTTGGCTTCTAGCAATTCCTTTGTCACTGGTTTTGGGAAGCTTTTGGGAAAACCTATTCGCATCCTTAGGTTTTGGGGGTGAAAGAATTAGTTATTTAACAGCGGGTAATGTGAATAATGATAGTTTTGCTTACGCGGGTTTTCGATATGATTTTGTTTTGTACAGTGCAGCCGCTGTTTATACTGGTTATTACTTTGTTATAAAGAAAAAAATTAAGGATAAAATTTACCTTCAAATATTCAATATTTATTTAGTATCAAATGCTTTTTGGATATTAATTATACGTGCTAACTTTTCTAATAGATTTGCTTATCTTTCTTGGTTTTTAATGGCTTTTGTTATTTTTTATCCATTTCTTAAACAACGTTTTTTTAAGGATCAACAAAAAGTTTTAGTACTTGTAATGATGATTTATTTTGGGTTTACTTATTTAATGTTTTTAAAAAATTAAAAAACATGAAAAAAATCACAGTGTTTACGCCTACTTACAATAGGGCATATTGCTTACACCAGCTTTATGATAGTCTTTTAATACAGTCTTCAAAAGATTTTTGTTGGTTAATTATTGATGATGGTTCTACTGATGAGACAAAAAAATTAGTTCAAACATGGGTTTTAGAAGATAAAATAGAAATACAATATCACTACAAAGAAAATGGAGGCATGCATTCGGGGCATAATTCGGCATATGAATTGATTGAAACAGAATTAAATGTTTGTATTGATTCTGACGATTTTATGCCCAAAAACGCAGTAGAATTAATTTTGTGTAAATGGGAACAAGTAAAGAATGATTCTACGATCGCCGGTTTGGTGGGTTATGACGTGCATAAAGATTTTACTCCGGTTGGCACAAAGTTACCTAACCATCTAGATAAGTCTACCCTTAATGAGTTATATTATAAACATAATGTTAAAGGAGATAAAAAGTTAGTTTTAAAAACAAAATTAGTTCAACAATTTCCAAAATATCCTTTGTTTAAAGGGGAACGGTTTGTCCCTTTACATACTTTATATCTAATGATAGATCAAAGTTACAAATTAGCTTGTTTAAATGAAGCGTTATGTGTGGTGGAGTATATGCCGGATGGCTCGTCAATGAACATCTTTAAACAATACAAGAGGCATCCAAAAGGGTTCAGATATTCAAGAATAATAGAACTAAAATACATTAAAAATTTAAAAATTAGAATTATTAAAGTTTTACATTTCATTTCTTCAACTTTGTTTATCGGTGACCGTAAGTTTTTTGAGAATAATCCAGCCAAAATTTTAACTTTTTTTTCTTTACCTTTTGGCTTTTTATTTCATATTTATATTAAGTTTAAAATCAAATCAAGTTTATGATTTATGATGACTTATATAGATATACAGGTAAGAAAACTTTTTTCTTATTAATCCGTTACATTTTATTTACACCTGGTTATAGATATGTATTCTTTTTTAGGAAATGCCAACAATCAACAAATAGGTTAGTTAGAGTTTTCTATTTAGTTTTTATGAGATTATGTATGTTAAGAACAGGAATTCAAATTCCTTACCAGACAAAAATAGATGCTGGTTTCAGAATTGTTCATTTTGGCACAATAGTAATAAACCCTGAAGCTAAAATTGGCAAGAATTTTAATATTGCCAACGGTGTAACTATTGGAAGTAGTTTTGGTAAAACTAGCGGAGTTCCTACAATTGGCAATAATGTATATGTTTCTGCGGGTGCAGTAATAGTTGGAGGCGTAAAAATTGGCGATGATGTGTTGATTGCACCAAATGCTTTTGTTAATTCAGACGTACCTGATGGTTCTATTGCAATTGGTAACCCATGTAAAATAATTAAAAAAGAAAAAGCGAGTAATCGATATATTGTCTATAAAATATAAATGAAAATTATAAAAGTAATTAACAGTTTAGGAACAGGGGGGGCAGAAAAATTATTATTAGAAACAATTCCTTTGTACGTGAAAAATGGTATTGAAATAGATATTCTTTTGTTATGGGACAACAATTGTATGTTTACAGCGAAACTAAAGGAATTAGATTGTTGTAAAATCTTGGTGTTGAATGAATCAAAAAATTTAAAATTAATATATAATCCCTTAAATATTTTTAAAATTGCCAGGGTTATAAAAAATTATGATATTGCTCACATACATCTTTTTCCTGCTCAATATTTTTCAGTTTTAGCGAACATGTTAACTGGCAATAAGTGTAAACTTATTTTTACAGAACATAATACCGCTAATAGAAGAATAGCTAATAATTTTTTTAAACCTATTGAGTTATTCTTTTACAAGAGATATTCTAAAATTATTACGATATCAACTGAAATTGAACATATTTATAAGAATTACTTATCACTTGACGGTTCTAAAGTAGAGATGATTAATAACGGCGTATGTCTTGAAGGAATTTTTAATGCGAATGCCATAGAAAAAAAGGATTTAAATAAAAGTTTAACCAAAAACGATCTCCTGATTGTTCAGGTTTCAGCTTTTAGACCCCAGAAAGATCAAAAAACATTGATAAGGGCAATAAAAGAATTAGATAATAGATTTAAATTAATATTGGTTGGTGATGGTGTAACAA
>Ga0233426_10001628_pt1 | contig 20106 bp, 21 predicted proteins | sample SI_118_April2016_6_FD_179875 | JGI IMG/M metagenome (GOLD analysis project Ga0233426, IMG submission 179875) | Seawater microbial communities from Saanich Inlet, British Columbia, Canada - SI_118_April2016_10_MG | ecosystem: Environmental > Aquatic > Marine > Inlet | place: Canada: British...
ATTTTATAGAAATGTTTTGCAATCCTATAAAGCGTCACTCACATACAGGCGGTGTTTCACCTGCTAAATTTGAAGAAGCGTATTTTTCTGAACTACAAACTGTCTAGTGAAATCTGGGAAGTCCAGTGTGCCCAACCACTAAATATTAATATCAAAATGTTTAAGTAATAAATCAATTTCTTGTGAGCTAGCGCCATTATCTTTAAAGTATCCGCGATACCATATCGGTCCATCAGACTTATGTAAGTACTCTCCCCAACCCTCACGTGGTTGCGGTAACTCACTTTTGATTAGATTCGTTTTAAAGACTTGGTTAATTTCATTCAATGAACGTTTTTCTTGCACGAGCGATGGATGAAATCCACCATGAGCAAATAACATATTATTAATTTTAACGAGTACCGGTTTAGTTCTTAGCCAATCCCCCAACACTGTGCCTTTAGCATAAAGTTTTTCAAATGGTTGATTAAGCTTTTCAGCAACTTCAACATATTTAGGGTGTAAATAACGTAAATCACCATTGAGGACCATCACTTCATGGTTACCCAAAAGCAGATGCAGTTTTCCACCGGCAATCTCAGCTTCTTGTTCTAAGCGATACAGAAACCATAAAATTTCCGTCACCTTATCGCCACGATCAAAGACATCGCCGGTGATAACAAAGTGTCCGTTACCAAACGACCAGTGGTTGTTATCATCAATGACATGATTATTTTTCAGTAATTGATTCATTACATCATATTGACCATGAAAATCACTAGTGGCAGCAACCCTGAAATTGCCTTGATAAGTTAAAATGGATTGCTCTGCAAATTCTATTCGGTCGAGTTCTACTTGAGTATTACAGCGTTCAAATAAGATATTCGATTCAATACCCGAAGAAAGCTTTTGCTGAATAGTTTGTTGTTCTATATTTCCATCACACAACCATAAGGCTTGAAGTTGATCTGCTTGTTTAAAAATATAAGGCCCATCATTTACCTTGATTGTCACCTCAGATTGAGCCACTAGGGTTTTTAAGGGCACTAATTTTTCGCTATTGTTTCCAAGGTGATTTTTTCCATCTTCTGGTTTTCCATCATTCGAGTTTTTAGCGTTACAACTGGACAGTGAACTTGTCACAGCCAAAACAACAAAGAGCATAGAAAAATATTTTTTAAACGTCATAAAACAACCAAGTAAATTTTTAAAAATGTCACATCCATGTGATGCATAATGCCATAAAGTCCATCTTGTACAAGTTACACGCCTCTGTGTATTTTTAACTCAGAAGTGTCTTAGAACTTAACTTCAGCGCCAAAATAAGCAAATCGACCAACACTACTTCCGTAACCGCTATAGAAATGCCCTCGGCCACCTAAACTAAAGGATCCTTGATTATCAAAAATATTATTTATCCCTCCAGATAAACGAACTTCCGCACCATTGCCAGTATCCATAGTGTATGACACTGACAAGCTATGTTTAACGTAAGAGCCTATCTCATTAAATGCCAAGGATTCTGGATTTGAGATACATTCAGCATTACCGGCAGCACAATTTTCATCATTGGTTGCCATATCATCTAGCCAGCTTTCTTTATCATCTTTATCAACTGTAATAGCGGCTTTATATTTTGTACTCCAACGCACACGCCATTGATCTTTATACCAAGTTAACGATGCTGAACCTTGTGTATCGAGAACGTCATAATTGTAATAGCCTACATAATCTGTTGTTTCTAAACCATCCGGCGATTGAACCGTTTTTTCCCAGTCAATAACGTGTGTCCAATCCGTTTTGAATTGAATGCGACCATTTTCATTCAAGTCTTATGCATATTCTAAAGCGAAATCAACACCACTAGTGCTAATTTCATCTACGTTATAATTACGTTGCATCACTTCAATTAATGCACCATCTTCATCACGTTTTAAATCATTACAAAATGAATTACTACCGCCTTTTTCATCCCATGCTAAAGAAGAATCATAACAATATCTCATTATGTCTTCATTTGAATAACTCGACAAAGCATCTTCAATAGCTATATCGTAATAATCAACCGCAATGCGTAAGCCTTCAGCAAAAGCAGGAGCTAACGTGACACCCACAGTAAAAGTATTGGCTGTTTCTTCAACTAAGTTTTCGTTTCCCACACTTGGAGAATAATTATTGTCACTTTCATCAAACTCCCCATCAATTAAAATAGCAGCAGCAATTGAAGGTTCATTACGGCAGTTATCATGACCTTCATCTGTCGAGGTTGCGGTTGTGCCATAACAAATATCGGTGAAAGAGTCGTAATCACCGGCTGGTGGAGAAATTAAATCATCAATTGACGGTGCTCGTTGCGCCCTTGCCCAGTTTGCTCGAACCGCATAACCATCAACAATTTCCCACACTAAACCTGTTTTATAACTTTGCACTAAATCAGTACCCGACCAGCTATAATCGGCAAAACGTGCAGATACTTCGGCCGTTAAACTTTTAGCACCTGCTACGTTTTTTAATAGCGGAAAAGCCGCTTCAGCAAAAATTTCTTTAACCGTGACTTCACCAGAATATTGAGGAACATAATTGAAAGTAATGCCACCTTCGGTTGCACCGCCACCAGTTTTAACGTCTTGTGAGTCTTCACGCCATTCAAAACCAAAAGCCGTAGCTACAGGACCTGCCGGCATTTCAAATAAATCACCCGCCATGTAACCTGTGATGGTTAACTGTTCAACGGTGGTATCAATAGTAGGGTTTGCACGAATATAATCTGGAACCTCGGGAGTAATAGAACCTTCGCCAAATAGATTCATCGGTAAACAGCCATTGGCTCGTGCTTGTTCATCAGCACATTGAATGGTTACACCATCTTCGGCATATTCAGTATCTAATGCATAAGCCGCTTTAATCGTATTAATTTCATTACCACGTATTTGCGCTTGAGTAAATCGACCGTAGCCCACTGACAGATCCCAATCCCAATCACCGTCAAAGACTGTGCCTTGCAAACCAGCCCATGTACGTAAAGTATTCCTTTCGTTGTCAGTATATATTTGACCAACTTCTGTGAACTCTCTATCCCACTTAATGGTGCTACCACCGCCAGCAGCAATTTCAGCAGGAACATATGGGTTGTCACGAGAAATTCGTCCCATAACTACTTCACCAAACTCACCAGTTGCAGCGTCAAAAGTAATTACTTTATCGCTTTCATCTTCACTTTCAGGTGCTTTGCTATTATATGACTTGTTTAAACTGTGCTGAATTTGTGCATAAAAAGAAATATCATCAGTTAGTTCAAAATCTATTTTTATTGCCGTATTTAAGCCTTCATCAGGTACCTTAAGTTGAACATACTGATCGGTATCTATACCGTACTGTTCTTCTACCCAATCATCACGTAAGGTTTGCCCGTCATACCAAAAACCACCAACACTACTCGATCCTTCATGAAAAAAACCACCAGGTATTGCATCATTTAGCCCTCGCCAATCAGCTTTAGAAATATCTCGCATACACTGGCCATCTTTAGGTTCAGCAGATGTGATCATTGCGTTACACATTCTCTCATCATCATAAAAATGGGACTCTTGTTGCTGTGCTCTTCTACGATCGCCGTAAGTTAAACCGTATTGTTTATCGTAAGAAGAACTTTCATAAATATAGCCTCGACCATTAGCAAACTCAGTTCCATAACTTAAATCTACGGAAAATTCTTTTGCGCCGCCTTCTAAACTTTCGCCACCACGCGCTTTAAATTCAAAGCCCTCTTTATCTTGCTGGGTAATAATATTTACCACACCGGCAATAGCATCTGAACCATATGCGGCAGATGCTCCACCCGTGATCACTTCTACCCTTTGCACCATGCCGGTAGGGATTGTGGATAAACTTACAGAGTTACTACCATGACTATTTGAAACAACCCGACGACCATCAATTAGCGTTAACGTTCGGCTAGAGCCTAAATTACGTAAATTGATCGTTGAAAGGCCTGTGGCTGTAATGTTGGATTGAGTATTACTATTACTACTGCTTTCTGAAATTTGAGGTAATTCATCGACTAAAATTTCTGATAATGAGCCTAAACCCGTATCTTCGATGCCATCTTTATTCATAATGGCTAACGGAGTAGCAACACTAAAACTGTCACGCCTTAATCGAGAACCCGTTACAGTAATTTTTTCAGTTATTTCTTTTTCTTGTACATTTTCAATAGTCGCTGTTGGTATTTGGCTCTGGCGTGAGACTTCTTCAACTGCCTTTACGTTATTTGCAAATGTCGATGCCGATACAGTAACTGTAGAACTTATAATTGCCGCTTGTACAGCAACCGTGATAAGTGATTTTTTCATTATGTTTCCCATTTATGTATTTTTTATAGTATTTTTATAAGGTACTTTTCTCGAAAATTATCAGCTCACAGACAGATCAATGACAAAACTGAGTTAGTACTAGCAATAATTAAAAACTTTGCTGGTACCTTTTTAGAAAAAATCCCCCTTAAGTTCAATCGGCGGGAAATCGTTTATATATCTATTAAATATCTATTTGCATATTTCACAATAAAATCAATTAGTAACAACAGTTATGGATATCAAAGATGTATTCTTGTCAGTAAATATATTTACATTAATTTCATGAATAACTCGTAAAATTACATTGTGTCTATTGGCTGGAATAGCTATGATTTGTGATTGTTTAAACATATTAAAATAATCATTTAAAGGCGATTTTTTAAATCTTATGAAATTTGACCAAGCATTCATTATTGGTAAATGCAAAGTTATTCCAATTGAATACGCGATAAAATTTGATGGCCTTTCAAAGCAATCTCTTCAACCAAAATTTATTGAATTGCTTTGCTATCTTGCTAAACACTTTCCTCGAGTGATCCCTCGTGATGAGCTAATAGAGAACGTTTGGGCGGGAAATAGCTATGTTGGTGAAAAAGCATTAACGAATGCTATTTGGCACTTAAGGCAGAGCTTAAAGGGTGTAAATAAAGAAGGCGACGCAATAGAAACAATTAGAAAAGTAGGTTATCGGTTATTAGTGGCCCCCCCAGTATATTAATGATAACATTGATGCCTCAGTCTCTCTTCCGTTAAGCCCCATAAGTGATGATAAAATTCCTTTTCAAAAATTGGCTACATACGCATTAGTAGTTTTACTTAGCTTAGGATTAATATTTAACTTATTCACCCCCACCAGCAGTTATGACCAAAGTGTCATCACTCAGATAACCAAAAGTCCTGGGAGCGAACTTTTTCCATCGCCATCTCCAGATGGCTCACAAGTCGTTTTTAAATGGTTGAATAATAAGAAAAGTAGTAATTTATATATAAAAGATCGAAATAACCCACAGTTAGCGCCAAAACAACTTACCTTTGGAGAAGCCTATGTAGGACACTCTGTATGGAGTAACGATGGACAATACTTGTATTTTTCACGTAAAGATAAGAGCAATAATTATTGCCAAGTGATTCAATTAAAAGTACTCACCCACCAAGAAAAACCCATTGTCGATTGTCCTACACAAGGCGGATATTATTACTTAGACATTTCTCCTGATGATAAAACGTTAGCATTTCATGGTTATCATGAACCCGCGGATGAAAGTGGCATTTACTTTGTTGATTTAACCAGTGATTCAAGTCAAGCAGTACGTTTTTCTTGCAGTAACAATTGTGACTATAAAGAGCGGGACTTTGCTTTTTCGCCTGATGGAAAAAGTATAGCTGTAACACGTCGAATTAACCGTTTTAATGAAAATATATTCTTGGTTAATCTTGCCACTAAAAAAGCAGAGCAATTAACTAAAGGCGAAGAAGATATCGTAGGGTTAACTTGGCACCCTGATGGAAATAAACTTGTTTATGGTGCTCAACGTGCTGATATTCTTAGAGGGTATGTTGTTGACATTGAATCTAAAATTATTTCTGATTTTCAATTAGAGGGTTTTAGCTATCCTGCCTTTGCTAAAAATAGCAAAGAACTATTTTACCAGCAACGTTATGAAAAATATTATCTCGCAAGTTTGCCATTGGGGAATGATTTAGCCTCAAGCCCCTTTCCTGTTATTGAGTCAGAGTTTAGCCATAACTACCCTCATTATTCAGAAAAAAGTGACCGTATAGCTTATGCCTCAAATGAATCTGGCTTTTATGAATTATGGATTTCTGATGCACAAGGTCTAAATAGGCAACAGCTAACGTTTTTAAAGCAAAGCATTCGATACCCAAGATGGTCAAATTCTGGCGATAAAATTGCTTTCTTAGCACCTGTTGATGCTGATAAAGCAGATAAAATATATATTTATGACTTAACCAGTAAAAATCTTTCAATTGTCCCAAGTTTGCACCAAACGCATAATCGTCCAACTTGGTCTTGGAATGATAAGGCAATTATTTCAGCCGTTTATGAAAAAGAGTATGTGGATTTGCATTATATTAAAATCAACACAGGTGAAAGCACTAGAATATCTTTTGATGATAGTCGCTACGGTTTAATGACTTCACCAACAACACTTGTTTACACGGGAGAACGAAAAGGTTTATGGCAATTAGAAATTTCGTTCGATAATCAGCAATTAATGAAACCATCAGAAAAAAAACTACCGTTACAGAAAATCAGCGGCAAAGTGTGTAAAACAACCTACACATGGGATTACTCAGAACAAGGCGTTTATTTTCAACAAAAATACTTAAAACATCATCAATTATCTTTTTATAGTTTTGCCGACCAACAAACGTATCCACTGTTAAGATTGCCTAAAAACACCCTTGGAACCACTACAGCGTTAAGTAAAATATCATCAACTAATGAGTTACTTTTTACTCAAGCAGATTCTCCACAAGCGGATATTAAATCTTTGACTCACCCATTACTTTTACAATAAGCAGCTAGGTAGTTTCTAGTGTTAAAATTTCACTAATTGCTTATTTTTAAGTCTACCTTTCAGTGTTCCAATTAAATAAGTATGCGCCAAGTGCTAAAAACACTACGGACATTACCGCAAGCACACTCAAGTGATAACTGATATCCGCTAATGTTGCTCCTTCAGTAATAATCTTTCTAGCGCCAGCAACTAGGTGTGTCAGCGGTAAAAAGTCAGCAACAGATTTTAATGCATCAGGAGCACCCTCCAAACTAAACCATACGCCAGAAAGGATCATCATTGGCCATGAAGCTAAATTGAGTAATCCACCAATTAATTCTTCACTTTTACTACGACACGCAACAAGTAGCCCTAAAGTGATTAAACTAAAAGCACCTAATAGTCCGACTAAAAACAAATCAAAATAACTGCCAAGCATATAAAAATCAAAGAAAAAATTACAGCCAATATATACAACAGAAGAAGTAAACATCACGATAAAAGCCCGTGAAAGCAGTTGCGCGCTAACAAATTCAAAAGCCGAAAGTGGGGTAGCTTTTAATCGTTTCAATACTAAATTTTTACGATACCGAACAATGACATAGCCCACACCAAACAAACAACCAAACATCATATTCATGCCAAGTACACCAGGTAAGACCCAATCAACATAACGGATTTTTTTTCCTTCAGTGGTTAGTTGTTCAAAATCTTGGTGTGAGGCTAAAAATATTTTCTCAGCTAAATAACCGTTAGGTGCTTGCTGATTGACCCAATATTTTTTGGCAGAAAAATGAATCACCATGTCTAAACTATGTTGCGATAACTTTGTTTTAGCTAATTCAGCGTCTTGATAATCAACAAAACTAATAAATCTTGTTTCTAAAAAAGAAGATTGCGCCGTTGATAAATTTATCACACCTATTTTATAGGCCGCCTTACCATCACCAGAAAAAACAAATGACATTCCAACCAGGAGTAAAATAGGGAATGCTAAACTCCAACCTAATGATGATTTATCTCTAAAAAACTCTATATTTCGTGCTTTTACTACCGCTAAAAATCGTTTGAAATTCATATTAATCCCTCAGAGAATTGCCGGTAAGTTTTAGAAACAAATCATCTAAATTAGCTGACTTTACATGCAAGCCTTCAAGCGATACTTGTTCTTCCATCAAAAGTGTCAATGTGGCTTCAACTTGAGTTGTGGTGATCTCTACTCTTTCACCAACTTTCTGCCATTGATACTTTTCAATTAAATTATCGTTAACTTGATCAATGGGTAAGTAGATAAAAACATCTGCAAAATGTTTATGTAATAATTGAGGAGGTGTGCCACTTTCTATGATTTTCCCTTTGTCCATAATGACAACTTCATCACATAATTGCTCCGCTTCATCCATATAATGGGTAGTGAGAATAACGGTTTTATTACTCGCTTTAATATTTTTAATCAACGTCCAAAAATTTCGACGTGCTTGTGGATCTAATCCTGTTGTAGGTTCATCCAAAAAGACAATATCGGGATCATTTATCAATGCCAAAGCTAAGAGCAATCGTTGACGTTGCCCTCCAGATAAAAGACGATTATCTCTGTCAAGAAAATCACCTAAATCACACAACTCAATTAATTGTTCATGTGACAAAGTATGTTTATAAAAAGCGGTGAACAAGTCTAAGGTTTCTTTAACTGTTAAAAAATCTTGTAAAGCGGTGTTCTGAAATTGAATACCTATTTGTTGAGAAATATCTTCGTGAGCAGGTTTTCCATAATATTCAACAACGCCAGAAGAGGGTTTAATGATCCCTTCCATAATTTCAATGGTTGTCGTTTTTCCTGCGCCATTCGGGCCTAACAAACCAAAGCATTGGCCTTTTTTTATTGAAAAATCAATACCATCAACGGCATTAACCTCATTGTAAATTTTAGTTAACCCTTTTACTTCAATTACCGATGTAGTCAAAGGTCACTCCTTTTCTACGCTTAACAAATTAAAGAAATGGTAACCCGCATACCGATAAATTAACACTAAGTTTCATAATTATTTACTAACATTTTGTCAATAAAGGTTAAGCCTTTATTCAATCAAATCACATACATTATCGTCATTATCGTGTTAATAAATCATAAAATTATCTCTAAAACTTTTCCTAAACCACAAATAGTAATAATTATCATTTGCATTAATGTATTTTATCAATTAGTCTGAATACTCAATACACAAATAAAAAAAGTTGAGGACTAGCATGTTTATTAATCAGATAAATATTGACCAAAATCTAGCGCAAGTGGCTTTACCTAAAAAGGTATTAGAACGGTTGATTTCATTAGGCATTGTTCATGGTGATGAATGTCGTTGTCTCAATAAAATAGCCAAAAAAGTGATTTGGCAAACGTTATTAAATAACAGTGCGAATATTGAATATTAATAGTTGAGAATAGTGAAAGACAAATGTCAATAAATAAAACAGTGTATATAGAAAATTGGCTGACTATCTTGATCAAGACTTATCGTGATCATCCAAGTCAGGGTCTAGCTAAAACCATTGATTATTATTTAGATAGAATGATCAATGACGAAGATATTAAGTCGAATAAATTAACCTTATGCCAATATTGCTCAATGAAAAAATTCTGGACTTGGCAAACACAAAAAATTGATATTGACCAATTAGAGAATATTGATGCTAAATATACGACTATTTAGTGTTTAGCTATTATTGCTTTAAAAGCATCAATCATCGCATTATTTAGTTGCTTTTTTCCAGTAAGCCCAAACATTTGATATATAGTCGAGCTCTTTTGTTTTTGTAAAATGCGCTTTACTAGCATTTCATTTACCTTGGCCCCCCCCCTAATACCTTGTGAAGAAGTTAATGAAATATTGGCTAATTGGTGAATTAATTGAATGTGTAAACTATAAGCACAAGCATCAAAAAGGCTCTTTCTTTCAATAAAATCGTGAACAACTTGCACATCAAAATCAGTTAACTTTAGCAGTTTTTCTTTAGGCCATTGATTGATAATACGTGTTACAACTTTGACTGATAATTGCTGAAATTGCTCAGTTAAAAGGTAAATAAAGCTTCGATAAAATTGCGTCTGTAATTCATCTAGCAATTTAAGTGCGTCACTGGTTAATGGCTGTAAAAACATAGTAGAGTGCTCTCCACTCGCTTTGTCTACAGAGAAGCCTAACCGCACAATACGATAATCAGCCTTATGCCAAAAATTTAATAATGAGTTATTTGCACCAAAACTAGTCCCTAACATATCAATATGGTTTTGCTGAGCGTATTGTTTGATTTCAGCCAACAATCTTAAACCAAATCCTTGATGTTGAAAGCTTGGCAATACCGCAATTCGCATAATTCGTAAATACTGATAATTAAATGCCGTTGAACAATGATTGTGCAAAAATAATGACTGAGGTAAAAATTGATTTTTCAATCGAAGCTTAGCTTGTGCAACATCATTAATGCTTTGCGATTCAGCTTCCCCTTCTTTCAAAGTCAGTGCAACAGCAATAATTTGACTTTCCACTTCTAAGACAAATAAACGAACCGCTTGGTTATTCAACAAAAGTTTCAAATCGCTTGGTGCAGTTTGGTAATGCGCGGTTACGAGAACGGAAAAAACCTGCTGAAGTAAATGTTCATTTTCAAATAACTGTTGCTGTTCAATACGCTTAAAAATCGCGTTACTAATATGAAAGCATTCTTCATCTGCATCATGAGAAAAACAATAATTTTCTTTGATACTATTTAATAGAAAAGTATCAAAAACAAACGCCTCTAAAGAATCATTTGCCTCCCAACGAATCGGTTGATGAATATGAAACTGACTAAAGCTAGGTGTTTTTTGACTCAAAATTTGCTTAAATTTAATTGCAAATCCTCGGCCCGCACCTTCATAACCATGTTGTGTAGAAGAAAAAACGATGCGGTGATAATCATCAACAAGCTGCGATAAAATATATACGGGAATCGCAGCCGCTTCATCTACTAATAATAAATGAGCATTGGGTTTTTCTTTAATTAAAATATCAACAGCAATAAATTCAACACGCTGCTTTTTATATGTGAAGGCGCTTTTTCGGTATTCCCCAGCGGGGCACGAATATTGTAATTGTTTAAAAAAAATAGCCAAAGCATCAATATGCGGAGCAGTGACGACAATTTTTTGTGGGTCATTCGTTGATTTAGACATTAATCTACGGGCAACAGCAATCGCCAAAGCGGAAGACTTCCCTCTTCCCCTGTCTGCTGTTAATACTAAAGGACGTTTTCTATGGCCTAAAACTACTTTTTCAATGGCATCTACAGCACATTGCTGTTCATTCGTTTTGCAACCACCTTCAACAGGATTAAACTTAACTTCCGTTTGTCTTTTTAGCCCTGTTTTATGTTCAAACTCTTGTTCTTGCAGGCACACATTAGGCAAATCGGCTTCTGCTTGCGACAAAATAAAACTATACTTGTCCTTTTGAGCTTTTGCCCATATTCGCTGAATAAATAAATTATCTACATCAAGTATGCTTTCAGGACTACAAAGCCAGATCAATACTCCCCCCGCGACAATGGTGCCAGAAAGTGCCGCAAAAGCATCAGGATGAAATGCACAGTCATTAAATAACACAATGTCATTTTCACAACCTAAATGATGACGAAAATTTTCAATCACTACACTTTTTTGATCGTCAACAACGCTCTGACCCCAAGTAATTGAACGTAATGTTTTCACACGGGCTTTATCTTGATGATATAACTTTAACAAGTCCGAAGAAACTTCAGACATCCACTGAAAATCGCCATGCAAAATAACTAAACTTCTACGTCTGTTATTTTGTAACTCTTGAGTTAATGTTTTAAACCACGAACAAATGTCAGATTTAGTCACAATGATGTTTATTTTTCAGAAAGATACCCTAAGTCTAACAAGCATTTAACTAAATCGAAACAACACTTATTACTCCCTATATAAAACCCTAAAAATATAGTTCAAAGGTTGAGGTTAAGATTATTGATCTAGATCAATCCAGTTAACATCAATAATAAGACACAATGAAAGCTCTACAAAAGTAAGGGTTTCTAATGACTGATAACAACTCCTCTGAGCAAATTAAAAAATACGAAAAAAACACGTTTGTTTTTCTTGCTGTTTTTCTAGCTCCTATCCTTTCGATTGTTATTGTCGGCGGTTTTGGTTTTATGATTTGGATCAGCCAAATGCTATTTGGTCCTCCAACCTCTTAAACAAAAATCTATTTGGTTTGTTATATCACTAAAAAATTTGAATTCAAATAAATGCATGTCTTGTCACAGTAGAAAGCGCGCGGAAGAATCACAAGCACCTATGGTAAGTGTCACACATTATATGGACAGAGACTTTAACTTCTTAGCTGAAGTATCGCCTAGACATTACTTTTGTAATCAATGCCATGCTCCACAACAAGATGTTAAACCTTTAGTTGAAAATACTTTTGTTGATATGCATACCTTAATGAAATCAAAAGTTAAAACAGAAACTGAGCATTAGGCGTCATTTATGAAAGACATAATTAAAATTGGCTGGCAAACACTTAGAAAACCCAGTGATTATTTCAGTTTAGGCTTTTTAGTGATAGGTGGTTTCATTGCTGGTATTATTTTTTTTGGGGGGGTTAACACAGCCTTAGAAGCAACGAATACAGAAGAGTTTTGTATTAGTTGCCATGAAATGGAAAATAATGTTTATGAAGAGTTAAAAACGACCATTCACTTTTCAAATCGTTCTGGCGTGAGAGCTACTTGTCCTGATTGTCATGTTCCACATAAATGGAGCGATAAAATTGCGCGTAAAATGCAAGCCTCAAAAGAGGTATGGGGAAAAATTTTTGGCACCATTAATACCAGAGATAAATTTCTAGCACACCGAAAACGACTTGCTCAAAACGAATGGACTCGATTAAAAACAAATGATTCTTTAGAATGTCGAAATTGTCATAACTTTGATTATATGGACTTTACAGCACAAAGCTCTAGAGCTTCACAACAGCATTCTACATTGCTTGCAGGTGGTGAAAAAACTTGTATTGATTGTCATAAAGGCATAGCTCACCAATTACCAGATATGGAATGGGTAGAGGGTTGGTAAGCCCACTCATTGTTCTATAATGCCAGTTATATGCTGGCTTTTTTATTTTTGCAAAAATAAAAAATTCATTTGGAAATTTTATATTTATTGCCTATATTTCAAAATATGAAGAGTCATTGATAGGGCAATATTATGGCGTACAATGCCACCGAAGATAGCAATAACAGCAATATAGACATTGATAATGATTCAAATATAGATGTAAAAAACTCGGAAGTGAAAGATGCAAAGGTACGCAAACGTATTGACGATTTATTAGAACAAAAGCGGCTAAAGGAACTTTTGGATGATACTGACGATTGGTAAAACAGCTAACTTTGTTACGAGCCCCTCTTTTATCTAAAACCATTTCCTTTTTAATAAATTACCATCAACTTTAAAAATAACCTGTTAGAATAAACTCACCAATAAAACTCTCTATAAAGACAAGCTTTCAAAACCATGACATTTTTAGAAAAAATTCGTTGTCTATTAACCTTTGGTCAAGGTGTTGCCTTACCACCGCCTGAAGTATTAAACACTTCTTCACCATTTGAAATATTTCAACAATGGTTTGATGATGCCAATAAATCAGGAATTTTATTACCTGAGGCAATGTCAGTAAGTTCATGTGATGAACACGGACAGCCAAGCTCACGTATGGTTTTATTAAAATCGTTTGATGAACATGGCTTTGTCTTTTATACCAACTACGGCAGTAGAAAAAGTCATGAGCTAGAAACTAATAATAAAGTAGCCTTATTATTTCATTGGAATGTTTTACAACGACAAGTGCGTATTGAAGGTACCGTTGAAAAAACTTCACAACAACAATCAGCCGACTACTTCCATAGTCGTGATCGTGGCAGTCAAGTTGGAGCATGGGCTTCAAAGCAAAGTCAAAAACTGCAACACGAAAGTGAGCTCAAAGATCGTTTTAATAAATATCAGCAAAAATTTGGGGAAAATGAAATTCCATTGCCAGATTTTTGGGGTGGACTCAGAGTAAAACCTCATTACATGGAGTTTTGGCAAGGCCGAGCAAGTCGTTTACATGACCGAATTTGCTTTGAGAAACAGGAAGAAAAATGGCAGTTATTTAAGCGACATCCATAAATTGAGTATATAACTAACGATTATTCGTTTTTCTTGTCATTGCAGATAATGTTTATATTTTTGTGTAATATGGTAAAAAACAACTGGGTTTATTCTTTGAAGATTTTTGTAAAACTATTAATTTCTTTACTTCTACTAATAACATTTAATACTGGCGCACAAGAAGTGAATGTGGGCCTTGAGCCTTTCCCTCCTTTTATTAATGAAGATGGAACGGCTTTGCAATAGACATGTTTGACGCCCTATCTGAACAATCAGATTTATTATTTAATGTTAACCTTATGACATGGGCACGAGCAAAAAAAGAATTAAAAGCTCAGCGCATAGATCTCATTGGCATTAGCCCTAAAAATAATGAAACCACTGATTACTATAAATATGCTAAAGAACTTAATTGGTCTTTTATAGCAACAGTCGATCTTTTTTCTAAATCAAAAACAAGTTTTGATATCGAAAAACTACCTAGTAAGAGTATTGGAACACTGGTAGGGAACGCAGACTTTTTTGCTGAGTTGTCTCAAATACCTAGAAATAAATTCGTTGAGATCAGCAGTTTAAAACAATTAGTTAAGATGATGAATAAAGAGCGAATACAAACTGTTATTTTCGAGAGAATATCCATGATGTCGACCATCAAAAAGCTTAAATTACCAAATGTCCACTATAAGAAATTAATGATGATACCGGCAACTTTTGCCGTTAAAAATACAAACGATGGGCACCTATTACAACAAAAACTTGATAACTTAATAAGTACAAAAAATATAGTTAAATACCAACAAAAATTATCAAGTTATAACAAATTAGACAATATGGGAATAGTAAGTTTGACGGATTAAAAAACGCTCACATTGCTATAATATGAGCGTTTCATTTAACCACAAAACCATTTATATTTAATAAAAAAGTAATTAAACTTTTTTATTTACTTCTAAGCTAACCTACCAATGCTAATAAAATACCTGCGGCAACAGCTGAACCTAATACACCAGCTACATTTGGCCCCATAGCATGCATTAATAAAAAGTTATGCGGATTAGACTCTAAACCTACTTTGTTAGCCACACGAGCAGCCATAGGAACAGCTGATACGCCAGCAGCACCAATTAATGGGTTTATTGGGTCTTTAGATAGTTTATTCATTAATTTCGCCATTAAAACACCTGAAGCGGTACCAATAGAAAATGCAACGGCTCCCAAAGCTAGAATCCCTAAAGTTTCAACATTTAAAAAAGCGTCTGCACTTAACTTTGACCCCACACCTAAACCTAAGAAGATTGTAACAATGTTTATTAACTCGTTTTGCGCTGTTGAGCTTAAACGATCGACTACACCACTTTCACGCATTAAGTTACCTAGACAAAACATTCCAACCAACGGAGCAGCCGCAGGTAAAAATAAAATTGCCATTAACACAACACCAAGAGGGAAAATAACCTTCTCTACTTTAGTGACATGACGTAGCTGTGCCATTTCAATTTTGCGCTCTTCATCATTCGTTAACGCTCTCATAATAGGCGGTTGAATGATTGGCACCAAAGCCATGTATGAATATGCAGCAACGGCAATAGCACCTAATAATTCTGGCGCGAGCTTAGACGCTAAAAAGATTGCTGTTGGTCCATCAGCACCACCAATAATAGCAATAGCAGAAGCATCAGCCATACTAAATTCAAACCCAGGAATCGCATTCAACGCAATCGCACCAAACAACGTAGCGAAGATACCAAATTGAGCTGCTGCGCCTAAAAGTAACATTTTCGGATTTGCTATCAAGGCGCCGAAATCTGTCATTGCACCAACACCCATAAAAATAAGCAATGGAAAAATGCCAGTATCAATACCTGCGTAATATATGTAATGCAGTAAACCGCCTACTTCTGACAACCCAGCTACTGGAATATTAGTTAATACAGCACCAAATCCCATTGGAAGTAATAATAATGGCTCAAATTTCTTAGCAATCGCTAAGAAAAGTAAACCACAACCTACTAGCATCATGATGACTTGACCAAGCTCAAAATTAGCTAAGCCGGTAGACATCCATAAAGTATTTAACTGTTCCATTATTTCACCTACGCCAAACTAAGTAGGACATCGCCCACACTTACAGAATCACCTTCTCTGACGTTAACAGAAACGATCTCACCACCACTAACAGCACGAATTTCTGTTTCCATCTTCATTGCTTCCATAATGATAACAACATCGCCAGCTTCAACTTGGTCACCTTCATTGACTAATACTTTAAAGATATTACCCGCCAAAGGTGCATTTAAGGTTTCATCTGCGCTCACAGAAGCTGCTTGCTGAATATCGGCATCAGTAGCTGACACAACAGAGCTTACTGAACCACTTGGCCCAACAACAACCTCATAAACTTTACCATCTACACGCACTGAATAATTTTCAGTTGCACCTTTTGAACCACTAATCACTGGAGCAGCTTGAGCAACCTCTTTAGTAGGAGCGGGTTCAAAAGCATCGGGATTGTTTCGGTTTTCTAAAAATTTCAAACCAATTTGAGGAAATAACGCATAAGTTAATACATCATCAATTACTTCATCAGCTAATGAAATATTCTTTTCTTTCGCTAGCGAATCTAATTCAGCAGTTAAGTTATCCATTTCAGGGGAAATCAAATCAGCTGGACGACAAGTAATGGCTTCTTTGCCCTCTAAAACACGAGCTTGTAGTTCAGCATTAACTTGTGAAGCTGTCGCTCCATATTCGCCTTTTAGAACGCCTGCGGTTTCTTTAGTAATTGATTTGTAGCGTTCACCGGTTAATACATTTAAAACGGCTTGAGTTCCAACAATTTGCGAAGTAGGTGTAACTAATGGAATATTACCTAAATCTTTACGAACAAGAGGGATTTCTTTTAATACTTCGTCAAATTTATCAGCAGCGCCCTGCTCTTTTAACTGCCCTTCCATATTCGTTAACATGCCACCAGGTACTTGTGCGGTTAAAATTCGCGCATCAATACCTTTTAAGCTACCTTCAAATTTGGCATATTTTTCACGAATTTCTCTAAAGTATGTCGCTACTTCAGCCATTTTTTCAATATTGAGGCCACTATCACGAGTTGTGCCTTCAACAATAGAAGCTATAGTTTCAGTTGGTGAATGGCCATACGTTTGGCTCATTGATGAAATAGACGTGTCAATCACATCAATATCAGCATCAATCGCTTTCATATGTGTTGCAACACTCAAACCTGTTGTTGCATGGCAATGAAGTGCAATAGGTAAAGACACCGTTTCTTTAAGTTTGCCAATCAACTCTTGTGCGTCATATGGCTTTAATAAACCTGACATATCTTTAATACATAAAGAATGTGCTCCCATATCTTCAAGTTGTTTGGCCATAGTTAACCAGCCTTCAAGTGTATGAACAGGGCTTTCGGTATAACTTAATGTGCCTTGTGCATGAGCACCTACTTTCACTGCTGATTTAATCGCAGTTTGTAAATTACGAACATCATTCATTGCGTCAAAAATACGGAAAACATCAACCCCATTGACATGAGCGCGTTCAACAAACTTTTCTACAACATCATCAGCATAATGACGGTAACCTAAAATATTTTGGCCGCGAAACAGCATTTGTTGCTTAGTTTTTGGCATCGCCTTTTTCAGCGCACGAATACGCTCCCAAGGATCTTCGCCTAAATAACGAATGCACGAATCAAATGTTGCACCGCCCCAAGATTCAATAGACCAATAACCTATTTCATCTAATACAGGCGCTATCGGCAGCATATCTTCTAAACGAAGACGTGTAGCCAATAATGACTGATGGCCGTCTCGTAAGACAACTTCGGTAATACCTAAAGGCTTTGACATTTGGAGTGCTCCTATTTATTTTTACTATGCTGTTGACGATATTGTGACACTGCAGAACTAATTGCAGCGACAACAGATGGTGATATTCCACCATTATCAACTTTAGTTTTATTAGTTTTATTAGCTTTGCGTTGAGGTTTAGATTGAACAATTGGATCCGGGAATTTGATCGCTAGTTTAACAAGTACCGTATTTACAAAAATAATAAGTAAACCTAAAAAAGCAAAAACAAAGACCATTCCGGCCAACATTAAAGTACCGGCCTCAACAAATAACTGCGATAAGTTATCCATGATTTATCTCAATCTATAAAAATATAGAATTAGAATAATCACTCCAATCACTAAAAAGCAAATATATTTTCGCTGTTTCAGAAAAAAAAAAGCAAGTCAATACCTAAACAGGCAATCCACCCCGAAAAATTCAACTTTTTTTAATAAAAATTCACTTTTAGGTTATAAAGATAAATATTGTATACAATCTATATATCAGTATTATCAATACCCAACATCAATTAAATCGATATTGTATACAATATTTACCAAAGGATTAATCCTGAATACTCGTTGCATATTTCAGTTTTGCATTTTGAGGTACACAAAATATATTGTACTCTTTTTCATCTAGGAACAATAAAAAACACTCGTTAATTTTTGTTGAACTTCGCTTCAAAAAATCATTATTAATTCGTTTTAATATAGTCACAAGTCAGTAAGTATGAAATTTAAAGGTAATATATTTTAAAGAATGTGATTTAAGTAAGTAGCTTAAGGAGAATTGAAAGATTCATAAATTTTAGACGAAAAAAAACCAACTCGGAAGTTGGTTTTCTCTAGCAAAGCTAATGTGGCGGACGCGGCAGGAGTCGAACCTGCGACCGCCTGGTTCGTAGCCAGGTACTCTATCCAGCTGAGCTACGCGTCCGCGGTAACATTTCTTTTATATCCGAGTTAAGGATAATATTTCTTTTACAGCTTTAATATTAGCTGTTCTTTATTGCTTTTCCACTATGCTCTTTATAAATAAAGAGAAAAGTGGCGGACGCGGCAGGAGTCGAACCTGCGACCGCCTGGTTCGTAGCCAGGTACTCTATCCAGCTGAGCTACGCGTCCGCAATATAACTTAAGTTTTACATCTTAATAAAAAGATGGCGGTGAGCGAGAGATTCGAACTCTCGATCGGATTTAACGCCGATACTCCCTTAGCAGGGGAGCGCCTTCGGCCACTCGGCCAGCTCACCATTTTTACTTCTTTTATCCACTGTTGAACTCTAAAGCCATTCGGCTAGCTCTTCAGTGGGTGCGAATATTAATGGATAATAAAAATAAGTCAAACGATTTTTTAGCTTTTATTTTCGTTTGCTGAGAAATCCGTCAACAAGTCTATAAATCAGGCATTTTTTGCTATTTTCGTAACTATTGAATAAAAATAATTTTACGAAACATATAAAAAAGTCGGCTATTGCCGACTTTTTTATTGAATGCGTTGTTTTAGAACTTATTGCCAGAGGTTTCACTTTCCCCTTTTTCTGACTGAATTCGCATATAAATTTCTTCTCTATGTACTGAGACTTCTTTTGGCGCGTTAACACCAATGCGAACTTGATTACCTTTAACACCCAAGACAGTGACTGTAACATCATCACCAATCATCAAAGTTTCTCCAACTCGACGCGTTAATATTAACATTCCTAATTTCCTTTATGTTTGTATACGGGATCCACTAAATATATATAAGCTAGTAATAAATTTAGTATAACAACTGGTATTTAGCACTATTATTTAATAATGAATTTAAAAAGAACATTCACTTATAAAAATAATGAGACTATCCACAAAATAAATAACCAAAACACTAGTATTTTCTGACTACTATCCGAATAATTCACACCAATTACTTTCATTTTAGCAAGGTTCTGAAGATGTTACAGTTAAAAAAGCCTTTTTTTACAATTAAATGTAACGATTAATGAAGCAATAAACAGTCATTAACCAAGCTTTAACATACTTTGAGCCAATTTTAAAAAATTGAACATTAAACCAATTACGAACTTTCGATAATATCGAGTAGGGTGAGGCTCATGCCTCATCCCTCTCACAGAACCGTACGTACGGACCTCGTATACGGCTCATGCATTCCTCACATACCATCAACTTATTTTCTAAAAGCTG
>Ga0233426_10001632_pt1 | contig 20060 bp, 21 predicted proteins | sample SI_118_April2016_6_FD_179875 | JGI IMG/M metagenome (GOLD analysis project Ga0233426, IMG submission 179875) | Seawater microbial communities from Saanich Inlet, British Columbia, Canada - SI_118_April2016_10_MG | ecosystem: Environmental > Aquatic > Marine > Inlet | place: Canada: British...
TTGTTTGTAATAACTCATTAGCGTTTTCAGCAATCTTATTAGCATCAAAAGAAACCTTAGCAACTGAAGCATGAATAATTCCATTCTTCTCTACCTTGAAATCAATTTTTCCTTTTTTTACATCAGAAACAGCTTTTGCAACATCCATAGTTACAGTTCCTGATTTTGGGTTTGGCATCAATCCTCTTGGCCCTAACACTCTACCTAAAGCACCAATCTTACCCATAATTGAAGGCATTGTTACGATAACATCAATATCTGTCCAACCTCCTTTGATTTTTTCAATATACTCGTCCAAACCAACAAAATCAGCACCAGCTTCTTTTGCTTCTGCTTCTTTGTCAGCCGAAACTAAAGCTAATACTTTTAATTTTTTACCTGTACCGTGTGGTAAAGAAGCAACACCTCTTACCATTTGATTAGCTTGCCTAGGATCAACTCCTAATCTTACTGCCAATTCTACAGACTCATCAAATTTAGCTTTTGCATTATCTTTGATAATTGCTGAAGCTTCTTCAATGCTATATGATTTTTTCATATCAACATTTTCCAAAGCACTTTTTCTGTTTTTACTAGTTCCCATTAGTTAAACTATTTTAAATTTTATTTTTTATGAAGGAAAAGCTCCTTTAACATTTATCCCCATACTTCTTGCAGTACCAGCTACCATCTTCATTGCTGACTCCACTTTAAAAGCATTTAAATCTGCCATTTTATCTTCTGCAATTGCTCTTACTTGATCCCAAGTAATTGTAGCAACTTTCACTCTGTTTGGTTCACCTGATCCGCTTTTCTTTTTAGCAGCAGCTAAAATTTGTGCAGCAGCAGGTGCAGTTTTAATGATAAATTCAAATGATTTATCTGCAAATACTGTAATTACAACAGGAACAATACTTCCTGCTTTATCTTGTGTTCTTGCATTAAATTGTTTACAGAACTCCATGATGTTCACCCCTTTCGCTCCTAATGCAGGACCAACTGGTGGTGCAGGATTTGCTGCCCCTCCTCTAATCTGTAATTTAATAAGTGCTGAAATTTCTTTTGCCATTCTATTATATTTTTTCTACTTGCATAAAATTTAACTCTAAAGGAGTTTTTCTCCCAAAGATTTTTACCATTAATTTTAACTTCTTCTTTTGTTCATCAATACCTTCAATTTCGGCATTAAAACTATTAAATGGTCCGTCAATTACTTTAACAGTTTCACCAACAACAAAAGGAATACTAATACTTTCATCAGTAAGAGCCATTTCATCAACCTTACCTAGAATTCTGTTAATTTCACTCTTTCTCATTGGTACAGGAACACCACCTTTAGTAGCTCCTAAAAACCCTAATACATTAGTAACATTCTTTAAGATATGAGGAACCTCTCCAACTAAATTAGCCTCTACTAAAACATAGCCAGGAAAAAAGTTTCTTTCTTTACTTACTTTTTTCCCATTTCTTATTTGATACACCTTTTCAGTTGGAACTAATATTTGAGCAACAAAATCACGCATACCTAAACGATCAATTTCTTTTTCAATAAAAGCTACAGTCTTATTCTCTTTCCCGCCCATCACTCTCAGAACGTACCACTTCATATTTCCTACTTCTTGCTCCATATTCTAATTATGAAAAGAAACCATAAAACAGATTCATAACATTACTAAATGCTGAATCCATTACATAAATAATTAAAGCAATAATTACTGTTGCAATAGCAACAACAATTGAACTACTTTGTAATTCCGACCAACTTGGCCAGCTCACCTTATTCATTAATTCGTCATATGACTCCTTAATATATGTTCCTTTCTTTGCCATTTTTTTCTTAATTCTTTAATCGCACGGGTGGAGAGACTCGAACTCCCAGCCAATAGTTTTGGAGACTACTACTCTACCAATTGAGCTACACCCGTTTACACAGTAAAGGAAGGTTGAAAATCAACCCTCCTTTAACTGTCAAACTTATGATTTAGTTACTAAAGTAATTTAGTAATTTGTCCAGCTCCAACAGTTCTACCACCCTCACGGATTGCGAACCTTAACCCTACACTCATTGCAACACCAGCAATTAAATCTACAGTAATAGTTAAATTATCACCAGGCATTACCATTTCAGTTCCTGCAGGTAAGAAAATCTCACCAGTTACATCAGTTGTTCTAATGTAGAACTGTGGACGGTATTTATTATGGAATGGAGTATGTCTACCACCTTCTTCTTTTTTCAAGATATAAACCTCAGCTTCAAATTTTTGGTGTGGAGATACAGATCCTGGCTTACAAATTACCATTCCTCTTTTAATATCTGTTTTCTCAATACCTCTCAATAAGATACCAACATTATCACCAGCCTCACCTCTATCTAATATTTTTCTAAACATCTCAACTCCAGTAACAGTAGAAGCTAATTTTTCAGCACCCATACCGATAATATCTACAGCATCTCCAGTATTAGCAACACCAGTTTCAATTCTACCAGTAGCCACAGTACCCCTTCCTGTAATTGTAAACACATCCTCAATTGGCATCAAGAAAGGTTTTTCATTATCTCTTACTGGCTCAGGAATCCAAGCATCAACAGCAGCCATTAATTCATTAATTTTCGGAGTCCACTCTGCATCACCATTCAATCCACCTAAAGCAGATCCAGCAATTACAGGAGTATTATCACCATCATAATCATAGAAAGATAATAATTCTCTAACTTCCATATCAACTAACTCCATCAATTCTTCATCATCAACCATATCCGCTTTATTCAAGAATACAACGATTGAAGGCACTCCAACCTGTCTTGCTAAAAGAATATGCTCTCTTGTTTGAGGCATAGGACCATCAGTTGCAGCACAAACTAAAATTGCACCATCCATCTGTGCAGCTCCAGTTACCATGTTCTTTACGTAATCCGCGTGACCTGGACAATCTACGTGAGCATAGTGTCTGTTTTCCGTTTCATACTCAACGTGAGATGTATTAATTGTAATTCCTCTTTCTTTTTCCTCTGGCGCATTATCAATCGTGTCAAAATCACGAACTTCCGCACCTCCTGCTTCTGCTAATACTTTTGTAATTGCAGCAGTCAAGGTAGTTTTCCCATGGTCAACATGACCAATAGTACCAATGTTCAAGTGTGGCTTGGTACGATTAAAATTTTCTTTTGCCATTTTTGTTAAATTTAGTTATTATTAATTTTGTTATAAATTTCTATTTTCTTTTACTACTACTTCTTTCTCATTAGAGCCAATGATGGGAATTGAACCCATGACCTCTTCCTTACCAAGGAAACGCTCTACCCCTGAGCTACATCGGCTAGTGAAGTTGAGCGAGAGACGGGACTCGAACCCGCGACCCTCAGCTTGGAAGGCTGACGCTCTACCAACTGAGCTACTCTCGCAATTTCATTAATTTATGTGGGGGGAACAGGATTCGAACCTGTGAAGGCGTAGCCAGCAGATTTACAGTCTGCCCTCGTTGACCGCTTGAGTATCCCCCCATTAAGTATAAGAGCCGATAGAGGGACTCGAACCCACGACCTGCTGATTACAAATCAGCTGCTCTAGCCAGCTGAGCTATATCGGCTTATATTAAATTAATGCTATTTTAATGAACTATCCCTCTTTAAAAGGGGCTGCAAATTTATTAAAGTTTTTAATACAAGCAATAAAAAGAATACTTTTTTTTTAATTATTTATTTTCAGAAGATTTTTAACCCTATTTCCCCTTGTGTTTCAGGATTTGTTTACGCAAAGCTTGAGAAACTAAATCAACAGACTCTTCAAAAGAATTAGCTTGTTTTTTAGCAAAATATTCTGAATCAGAAGCGTGCAATCTAATTTCTACAATTTTATTATCGTGAGATTCTGGCTTATCTACCTTTAAATATACATCAGCATTAAGTATACTATCATCAATAGAAATTAACTTTTCTACTTTTTTACTAATAAAGTCTTTTAACTCTTTGTCTGCTGCAAAATGGACTGCTTGGATTTGAATATTCATAATATATTATTTTTATGCCCTTGGATGAGCTTGTTTATAAACTGCTTTTAATTTTTCAATTGTATTATGGGTGTAAACCTGAGTAGCACTTAAATTTGCATGCCCTAATAATTCTTTTATCGCATTAATATCAGCCCCATTATTTAACATATGAGTTGCAAATGTATGCCTTAATATATGAGGACTCTTCTTATTCACACTACTAATTTTACCTATATACTTGTTAACGACACGATACACTAATTTAGTATACAATTTCTTCCCGTCCAAATTAGTAAAAAGAAATTGGTTTTTCGGATGATTATCAATAAATATTCTCAATTGCTCTAGCACATTAAAAGACAAAGGGATAAGGCGCTCTTTATTTCGCTTACCTAATACTTTTACTGCTTGGTTTTGGAAATTAATATCCTGTGTTTTGATATTTATAAGCTCAGAAAGACGGATACCTGTAACATAAAAGAGTTCTATTATTAGCTTATTCCGCTCCCCAACAAACCCATCTTCAAACTGCACCTCATTCAATAGGGATTCAATTTGCTGTTCTTCTATAAAAACGGGTAACCTTGTTTTTGATTTTGGAGCAACTACTTTTATCATGGGATTATCAACAAGCACCCCCTCTCTAATTAAAAATTTAAAATAGGATTTTAAGGTTGATATTTTTCGATTAACAGATCTTGGACTTATTCCTTTTTCTAACAAGGAGGCAATCCATGTTCTTATTATCTGAAAGCGAATTTCATTAATGTCATCAATAATTTGAAATTCATCAGCAAGAAAAGAGGTAAATTGATTTAAATCGGTAGTGTACGATTTAATAGTATGCTCAGAGAATCTTTTCTCAGCAGTAAGATATGTAATGAATTTATTTTTGAGCATAAAAAAACCTTTAAACTTGTAACGAAATTACAAATAAAAAGGTTTTATTCTACTATGAAAAAAATATTTTTTTTACTCAGAGTCTCTTAAAAGAGCTTCAGAATAAACAGCTTTTTGCTTTTGAACACGGAATCTCTCAGAAGGCTTAATATATTGCTTTCTAGCTCTTAATTGCTTTAAAGTTCCTGTTTTTAAGAATTTTCTTTTGAAACGCTTAAGGGCTCTATCGATATTCTCTCCGTCTTTTACTGGTATTACTAACATATTTCTTTATTAAATTTGGGTTGCAAAAATATAAATATCTTTGCAACTAACAAACATTATCCTATAATTTGTTTTGCAATTACTAACTTTTGTATTTCGGAAGTACCTTCACCTATAGTACAGAGCTTAGCATCGCGATAAAATCGCTCCACCGGAAAGTCCTTAGTATAACCATATCCCCCTAGTACTTGCACTGCATCTGTTGCTACTCTTACCGCTACTTCTGACGAATAATACTTTGCCATTGCTCCCTCCAAAGTCATGCGCTCTCCTCTATTCTTTTTATCAGCAGCACTATAAATTAACAACTCTGAAGCTTCAATTTCAGTTGCCATATCAGCTAACTTGAATGCAATAGCTTGAAATTGCGCAATTGGTTTACCAAATTGCTCCCGTTCTTTTGCGTATTGTTTTGCGGCATAATAAGCGCCTTTTGCTGTACCTAATCCTAAAGCTGCAATTGAAATTCTTCCACCGTCTAACACCTTCATTGCCTGAATAAAACCATCCCCTACTTCTCCTAATATATTTTCTTTTGGCACACGGCAATTATCAAAAACAAGCTCTGCCGTTTCAGAAGCACGCATTCCTAATTTATCTTCTTTTTTTCCTGAAGTAAAACCTGGAGTTCCTTTTTCCACCACAAAAGCAGTCATTCCATGAGAATCGCCTTTTTCACCAGTACGCACAATAACCACCGCTACATCACCTGAAATAGCATGTGTAATAAAATTCTTTGCTCCATTTATCACCCACTCATCTCCATCTTGCACAGCAGTAGTTGACATTCCTCCAGCATCTGAACCAGTGTTATGCTCAGTTAATCCCCAAGCACCAATCCACTCAGCAGAAGCTAATTTTGGCAACCATTTCACCTTTTGCTCCTCACTCCCAAATTGCAAAATATGACCTGTACATAAGGAGTTATGTGCCGCCATGGAAAGCCCTATAGATGGATCAATAATTGATAACTGCTCAATTGCCGTTACATATTCGGTGTATGAAAAACCTGAACCTCCATATTCAGTTGGCACTAACACACCCATCAATCCTAGTTCTCCTAATTTCTTAAACACCTCCACTGGAAAAGTTTGTTTGTCATCCCACTCACGCACAAAAGGAGTAATGTTTTGTTTTCCAAACTGCTGAATCATATCAGCAATCATTTTTTGATTTTCGTTAATTGTAAAATCCATTTAATATCTTTTTAAACTAATTATTTCTGTTGAATATTTTTCTAATTCTTTGCTTCCATTTAAAAAATCCAGACTAATAACAAAAGCAAAAGCAGCCACCTTAGCTCCTAGTTGTTGTATTAATTCTGATGCTGCACAAGCTGTACCTCCAGTTGCCAACAAATCATCATGCACTAGCACATTCCAACCTTGCTTTATGTCTGCTTTATGCACTTCTACCTCTGCCGACCCATATTCTAAATCATACTTAAACTTTAAGGTTTCTCCTGGTAATTTTCCTACTTTTCTAATTGGAACAAAAGGAACTCCCATTTTATTTGCCAATAAAAAACCAAATAAAAAACCTCTACTCTCTACACCAACAATAGCATCAATTTTCGTTCCCTCTAGCTGCTTAATAAAGGTGTCAATAATTTCAGAAGACAACTCAGAATTTAACAAGAGAGTTGTAATGTCTTTAAAATTAATTCCTTCTTTTGGAAAGTTAGGAACTTCTCGAATTGCTTTATCTAATTTATCGCTAATCATGGGTTTTAAAATAGGGTGCAATTTTACGAAATAATTCAAGGCTAATTGGCTTGATTTTGCGAATATCTTTTACTTGCATAAAATCGCCATGTTGCTTGCGATAATTCACAATCATTTTGGCTTGTTTATAATTTAAATAAGGATGTAATCTTAACTCCTTAACCTCAACCGTATTGATATTTATTTTCTGTATATATAATGTGTCAATACTAACTTGCTTTATGAATTTTTCAATATCAAGATTTTCCAAACCCCAAATTTCAGTAAGCTGAGTGTAAGCTTTAAACCCGCCTAATTCCTTTCTATACTTTATAATTTGTTTGGCATAAAAAGGGCCTACTCCACTTATTTTGATGAGCTTTAAACTATCAGCTTGGTTAATTTCAATTAATTGTTCTGCCTTTTTTGGCTTATTTAGTACTTTCTCAAACCCACCCATATTCTCTCCTAAAAGGGGAATTGTTGTAGGAATTTTAACATATTCCTCAATCCTATTATATAACTCATCAGTAATCGCAAAGCATTTTTTTAAGTCAGTTTTAATTTTAAAAGTAGCTCCACTTTTTTGATAGTTCCTAAGTGTATTTATTCTTTTTGATGATAAGCCTAAAGCCAACCAACCTTTATCAGACAAAGTATTTGGGTTGAAATAAAAGAGTGAGTCTTTTTGTTTTTCTATAGTAGGTTCTTGCCCATATTCTAGCTCAGAAAGTGCTTTTTCAAAAGCAGAAAAATCAGTTTTACTTTCATGCCTTAATAAATAAGAGAACTGATAAAACAAAATGAGCAACAGCAATAGACAAGAAAGGAGCAAAATACCATTTCGCTCCTTCTTGTTAAACTGAAAATAATCTTTTATTTTACCTATCACTATTTGAATTTCTTGATAACGCCTGTTTTTAATTTATCATAGTAAGTGTCTAAATCAAAACGGACCTCCTTAGATAAAATTAATAATCCTAAGATGTTTGGAAAGGCCATAGCCAATATCATCATATCAGAAAAGTCGAGTACTGCCCCTAGTTTTACTGATGAACCAATCACTATAAAAATAAGGAATAATAATTTATATGAATATTCTGAAAGTTTACTTTTTCCGAATAAAAACTCCCAAGATTTAAGCCCATAATACGACCAAGAAACCATAGTTGAAAAGGCAAAAAGGAATATTGCTAGCACTAGTAAATAAGGGAACCAAGAGAATACTGAACCAAAAGCCTGAGAAGTCATTTGAGCACCTTCCACCCCTTGCACATCATGAAAACCTGTAATGATTAATACCAATGCCGTCATAGTACAAATAACAACTGTATCAATAAACGGTTCCAATAAAGCAACAATTCCTTCCGAAACTGGCTCGTTAGTTTTAGCTGCTGCATGTGCAATAGAAGCTGAACCAACCCCTGCTTCATTTGAGAAAGCTGCCCTTCTAAACCCTTGAATTAACACCCCAATAACACCACCAAAAGCAGCATCAGGAGCAAAAGCACCTTGAAAAATCATCACAAATACATTACCTATTTCTGAGATATTTAAAGCAATAATAATTAAAGCTGTACCTACATATAAAGCAGCCATAAAAGGAACAATTTTTTCAGTAACATTGGCAATGGACTTAATCCCACCAATAATTACAGCCCCTACCAAAATAGCCAAGATTAAACCAAACATTGGTCCGTTACCCGCCAAAACAGGGAACTGTCCTGAAAGTTGTGCATAAGCTTGGTTCGCTTGGAACATATTACCACCACCAAAAGAACCCCCAACACAAAGGATTGCAAAAAGTACTGCCAATACTTTACCTAAACCACCCATCTTATATTTTGCTAAACCATCACGCAAATAATACATAGGCCCTCCAGAAACCTCTCCATTTTCATCAATCTTACGATACTTTACACCCAAAGTACACTCAACAAACTTAGCTGACATTCCTAAAAGCCCAGCTACTATCATCCAAAAAGTAGCCCCTGCTCCACCAATAGAAATTGCGATAGCCACCCCAGCAATATTACCCAGACCAACAGTTGCCGAAAGGGCAGTAGTTAAAGCCTGAAAGTGAGAAACTTCTCCTTTATCATTCGGATCATCATAATCTCCTTTCACCAATTCAACAGCATGTTTAAATCCTCTGATATTGATAAATTTCATTCTGAAAGTAAAATAGATAGCCCCAAAAACTAACCATATAACAACAATAGGCACATCAGCACCTACATCAAAACCAAAGAATTTGATTGGATCCCAAAAAATAACTGGAATCAAAAAATTATCTACAATTGGTTTAAAAAACCCATCAATAGTTTCACTTAATGTTTCAGCTTGTGCCGAAATAAAAGAGGCCGTCATAGCGGTGAATAAAAATATTTTTTTCATTGAATTCAAATTTAGTTTTTTAACTGTTCGTCTATTATTGTTAAGCATTCCTCAAAACTATGAGGATTATAACCTAAAACTTTTTTTGCTTTATCCAAAATAAAGCCTGTTTTGGGTGGTCTTCCTGCTGTTTGATTTAAAGTTGCTGTGCTAATTTTATTTAAATTATCTGTAGTATTTCCATAGTGTTTTGCAATCCTTGAAACTATTTCATATATACTCATTATGTCTTTCCCTGAAGCATTAAAAATCCCATATGCTTTTTTAGTGGCTGCCAATATACAAGCATCAGCCAAATCCTCTGCTAAAGTTGGCGCACGGTATTGATCATCAATAATATTTAACGGCTCTCCTTTTTCTAAAGCACCTTTTGCCCAAAGAACAATATTTCCTTTACTCAAATTCTCTCCAACTCCAAATACAATAATTGTTCTGAAGATTGTCCATTTTACAGCATGAGCTTGCAATAAATGTTCTGATTTTAGTTTAGATAATCCATAATATGAAAGTGGGTTCGGTTCATCTTCCTCTTTATAAGGACCAGCCTCTCCATCAAAAATAAAATCAGTTGAAATATGAATAAGGTGAGCATCAATTTTCTGACAAGCATCCGCCAAATACTGAACGGCACTTACATTTAGTGCATCACAATTTTCTTTTTCTGCCTCACACAAATCAACATTTGTCATAGCAGCAGTATTGATAACCACATCAGGTTTTTCAGCTAAAATAACTTGTTCTACTTCTTGTTTGCCTGTAATATCTAAAGCAATATATTTATAATTGGACTTTACGCTTACTCTATTTTCTCCTCTTGAAGTAGCAATTAATTCTACTGAATTATCTACTCTTAATTTATGCAATAATTTTTGCCCTAACAAGCCATTGCTTCCTGTAATTAATATCTTCATTTAATATTCGCTTGGTTTTACTAAGTACAAAATAAGGTATAGAATTACGGGCGACCCAAAACCTAAAATGGCAGCTGCAACAAATAAGATTCTTACGCCACTAACATCTAATCCGAACTTATCAGAAAGCCATGCACAAACGCCAAGGATTTTTCTTTTCTCCATTATATATTAAATATTTTATTGAGTTGTTTTATCTGATTAGCCTTTCCCAAAACAAATAATTTGGAATTGGGAACTAGCTCAGTATCTGCAGCAGGATTAATTACAAAATCCCCTCCTGTAGTTTTGAATCCAACAATCATACACCCTGTTTGATAAGCTGCACTCAACTCTCTAATTGTTCTGAAAGGTTTATCTTTTGGCAACTCATTGTAACAAATCTCTTCTAAGTTAATATCATGTTTTCCTCCTACTGATATCATATCCAAAAACTCCTTTACATCAGGATTTGTAACCAAAGAAGCCATGTGCTCCCCACCCACTTTGTCGGGCATAATAATACTATTTGCACCAGCAATTTTCAATTTATTATAGGAAGCTGTTTCTGAAGCACGGCTAATAATATTTAAATTAGGATTCATTTGCCTTGCAGAAAGTACCACAAATAAATTATCGGCATCATTCGGCAAAGCAGTAATTAAAGCTTTTGCTTTAGTAATTTGCGCTCTATCCAATACCTCATCCAAAGTTGCATCTCCCTCAACAAACAAGCATTCTTTTTCATTTCGCATGCGCTCAGTAATCTTTGGGTTTTTTTCAATAACTACAAAACTCTCATTATGCAATTTTAAACTCTTAGTTGCTTGCCTACCATTTCTACCATATCCGCATACAATAATATGACCTTCTATATTTTCTACTGCTTTATTCACTTTATAATCTTTATAGTAATTTCTAAATTCGCCACTAACTACATAAGTTGTAATTACCGAAATTGCGTAAGCAAATGTACCAAAACTTATGATGATAAGAAAGGATGTGAAGAGTCTTCCTTCAGCACTCAACTCTCTTACCACTCCAAACCCTACAGATGATACCGTAATTACTGTCATATAAAAGGCTTCATTTAAGGAATAAGCCTCAATAAACATAAACCCTGAAATCCCTATAATAAAGATAACTACCAATAAAAATAAGGCAAAATAAATACGAGAAAAGAATTTAAATCTATTCATAATTATAAATCAAAAACTGATTTTCGTTTGCGATATTTAAAATGGTTACGCACTTTAAGAATAAAAACCATGCTTAAATAAATAAGAACTGTAATAGCATGAGCAAATGAGGCATAAATAAAAAACAAACGAATAAATGACGCCTTTAACCCTAGGCGATTCCCCCACCAGGAGCTCACTCCAAAAACTTGTTTTGAGAAAAAATTCTTAAAGAAATTAATCATGTTTTATTAGTTGTTTTCCAATGCTGCAAGTTAAACATTTTTTATCACTACAATAAAAATTATAGAGCTGAATAAGTGCCTGACTATCGGCAGCCGAATTCACCTTTTTTCCAGCCTTAACATACTTTTCCACTATTGTATTTTTTTCAGACCTTACCTCACCCAACAAGCTAGTTGCATAGGTGTTATACTTTTCTTGTTTTTTTCCGAGAAAGAAATAAAATGGAACTATGGCATTAATAATAAGTACATCTAAAGTTGAGGCACCTAAATTCTTTTTCCTATTTACTGAATACTTATCAAAAACATAGTGCGTATCCCAATATTCTTCAAGCTCCACTTTTAATAATTCCTTAATCTTTTTATAAGTTACTGCTTCTTTAATTTTAGCATAAAACTGGGGCTGACTCATGATCACTTGCAACTGGGCAATGCGAATAACCGGAAAACTTGCTGGGCGTAAACGCATGAATTTCCAAACAAATTTTTCTAACGGAACTAAGTTATGTTTGTGTTTCAAATACTGATATTCTTTTTTTAAGCTGGAAGGATATTCTTCTTTGAATTTCCCCTCCAAAAATCCTGCTTGTCCGAAAAGTAAAGCTGAAAATTGCAATGTGTTTTTCTGATATTTTAACAGCAAATTAAACGAAATTGATTGCGCCAACATTTGCATGGCTTGTTTATTCACTTTTAACCCTAAACACTGTGCTATTAATAGAAATAACACCCACTGCAAATCGTTTGTTGTCTTATTCAAATTTCGCTCTATTTCTAGCACCTTTTTATTCATTCGCTCAAGTGTTAGTTTTCGCAAAGTATTATCCCAAAGTTCACCATCAACTTTTGATAAATAGGAAGAACACAAAACAGCTTCTTTCTGATTAAATACCTGCTGATATTTAGTTAGTAACTGAACCTCAATTTTTTCTTTTAGCTCAATCGTTTGTGGTATTTCTCCTCTTTCCGTTCTTATTGTTTTATCATCATTATACACTACATGCAATACAACATTATTGTAGGCTTTATCATTTTGGTGCTTGTGTTTTTTCCAATCAGAAGAATTAATATGGATTTCAACATTGCCCACCCAAATTAAATCATCCATCTTGATTTTAGCATTTAAAAAATCAGGACCCGCATTAGTATTATGCTCTCCTACATTAATAATAGTTACTTTTTCATTATTAACTGTACGCAAATCAGCTTTATCAAATAACTGATTTTTCCAAATATAATGTAAAAAATCCTCTTTCATTTTTAAATTTCTCCAATAATAAATTACTTTTGAAAGATAAATAAATTTATGTTCTACATAGCCTCCAAACTACTTGCATTTTTAAGCAAACCAATTATCTGGATTTTCATCTTGTTAATTTGCGCACTAATCTTTAAGTCCAAAAGAAGAAAAATCCTCTTTTATACAATCAGTATTTTTTGGTTTTTTAGTAACGGATTTTTAGCTGATGAAGCAGCTAGAGCCTGGGAAATTGAGCAAAATGGGATAGAAAATATTGAAAAACAATATGAAGTTGGCGTAATATTGGGGGGCTTTAGTGGTTATGATGCAATAATTAAAATGCTAGATTTTAATGCCCATGCTGATAGAGTTATCTTTGCAGAACAACTATACCATAAAGGCAAAATAAAGAAGATATTAATTAGTGGAGGAAATGGAATGCTAATAAATGATGGGTATTTGGAAGCTATAGAAATTAAAAATCATCTTATTATTAATAAGATTCCTGAACAAGATATTTTAATAGAAAGCACCTCACGAAACACATATGAAAACGCACAAAACTCAAGTGTAATTTTAAAGGAAAAAGGAATAGAAGATGTTTTACTTATCACTTCAGCCATGCACATGAGGCGTTCCTTATTTTGCTTTGAAAAAGCGAACCTAAACGCTACTCCGTTTTCAACTGATTTTACTTATAGAACTAGAGATTTCCACTTAGATTATATGCTACTCCCTAGCATGGAAGGGTTTGGAAAATGGCAGGATTTAATCCATGAGTGGATAGGCTATATCGTGTACAGAGTAAAGTTTTAGATTCCTGCTTCTGCTAGGATAACAGCCATTTCTTGCTGTAATTTATATGCTTCAATTTTTGCTTTTTCAGCAAAATTCTCATCACTTCCTGCATAGATAATTCCTCTTGAAGAATTAACTAATAGTCCGCAATCGGCATTCATTCCGTATTTTGCGACATCTTGCACATTTCCACCCTGTACACCAACTCCAGGAACTAATAAAAAGTGATTTGGAATAATAGCTCTTATTTCTGAAAGCTGTTCTGCTCTTGTAGCACCAACAACATACATCATATTTTCATCCGTACCCCACTCTTTTGAAGTTTCCAAAACTTGTTCGAATAATTGCTTTCCGTTCTCCCCTTTTATCTTCTGAAAATCCAACCCTCCTTTATTAGAAGTAAGTGCTAAAACAATAGCCCATTTATCTTTAAACTCTAAAAATGGAGTTACAGAATCAGAACCCATATAAGGAGCAACTGTAACAGAATCAAAATTCATATTCTCAAAGAAAGCACGGGCATACATACTGGATGTATTGCCGATATCCCCTCTCTTAGCATCTGCAATAGTGAAAATATCTTTTGGAATATAGTCTAAGGTTTTCTGTAGAGAGTTCCAACCGCTCACCCCCATACTTTCATAGAAAGCAATATTGGGTTTGTAAGCCACACACAAATCCTTAGTTGCATCAATTATTTGTTTATTGAATTCAAAAATAGGATCATCCAATTCCAATAAATGAGTTGGTATTTTTTTAATATCCGTATCTAAACCGATACAGAGAAAGGATTGTTTTTTCTTAATCTGAGATATGAGTTCTTGTCTATGCATTTGCTGACGAACCTACTTTTAGTTTCTCAGCATTTTCTGCCAATTGTAATTCATCAATAAATTCTTGAATATCACCTCCCATTACATTCTGTAAATTATATTTGGTAAGGCCTATTCTATGTTCTGTAACTCTTCCTTGCGGATAGTTATAAGTTCTAATTTTTGCTGACCTATCTCCTGAAGAAACCATAGTTTTTCTATGTTTTGCATCTTCTTCTAACTTCTTTTGCAATTCAATTTCATAAATACGAGAACGCAATACCTTCAATGCTTTATCGTAATTTTTAAGCTGTGATTTTTGATCTTGACATTGCGCCACAACCCCAGTTGGAATATGCGTTAAACGCACTGCCGAGTAAGTTGTATTTACTGACTGACCTCCAGGACCAGAAGAACAATAGGTATCCTTACGAATGTCAGATGGTAATAATTCTATATCAAATTCCTCAGCCTCAGGAAGTACAATAACAGTAGCTGCTGAAGTATGCACCCTACCTTGCGTTTCGGTTTGCGGAACTCTTTGCACCCTATGCACACCCGATTCAAACTTTAAGGTACCATATACATCTTCTCCTGATATATTGACAATGATTTCTTTATACCCTCCTGAAGTTCCATCTGCTACATCTACCAATTCAGTTTTCCAACCTCTTGTTTGTGCATAAGCAGAATACATTCTGTACAAATCACCTGCAAAAATACTTGCTTCATCTCCTCCTGCACCTGCTCTAATCTCCATTACAGCATTCTTAGCATCAGCAGGATCTTTAGGAATTAAAAGATGTTTAATTTCCTCATCCATTTCATCTTTCCTTGGCAAATTTTCATCCAAATCCATCTTTGCCATCTCCTTCATTTCAGGATCATCAGTAGTGGAAACAATCTCTTTTGCCTCAGCAATATTCCCTACTAAATCCCTGTATTCTTTATATGCTTTAATGATAGGTTCTAAATCCTTATACTCCTTGCTCAATTGAATAAATACCTTCATATCACTCATAGCATCAGGTGAAGAAATTAATTTCTCTACTTCATTGTACCTATCGTTAATTGCTGATAATTTATCTAACATGTTAATATGTATAAGTTCCGAATTCGGAATTAATAGTTAATTTTTTACCCTCATGGCTTTCTACTCTACCAATAATTTTTGCTTCTACATTAAAGGATTCTGAGATAGCAATAATGTCAGCTGCAATTTCTTCTGGCACATATAATTCCATCCTATGCCCCATATTGAATACTTTGTACATTTCTTTCCAATCAGTAGCTGATTCTTCTTGAATTAATTTGAATAATGGCGGTAATTCAAACATATTGTCTTTAATCACATGTACATTATCTACAAAGTGTAATACTTTGGTTTGCGCACCACCACTACAATGCACCATTCCATTAATTTGTGAACGGTATTTATCCAAGATACTTTTAATAATAGGAGCGTAAGTTCTAGTTGGAGAAAGCACTAATTTCCCAGCATCTAAAGTTGAACCTTCCACAGCATCCGTTAGTTTTTTAGTTCCTGAGTACACTAAGTCCATAGGCACTGAAGGATCAAAACTTTCAGGATATTTTTCAGCCAATACTTTTGAAAACACATCATGACGAGCAGAAGTTAATCCATTACTTCCCATTCCACCATTGTATTCAGTTTCATAACTTGCCATTCCTGAAGAAGACAAACCAACAATTACATTACCTCCTTTTATGTTTGCATTGTCAATTACATCCGTTCTTTTCATACGAGCAACAACTGTAGAATCTACAATTATTGTACGCACTAAATCGCCTACATCAGCTGTTTCACCTCCTGTAGAAATAATATTTACACCAAATTTTTTGTATTCAGTCAATAACTCTTCTGTACCATTTATAATTTCAGAAAGTACATCACCATTTATTAAGGATTTATTACGCCCAATAGTAGATGATAGCATGATATTATCAACTGACCCAACACATAATAAGTCATCAATATTCATAATTAATGCATCTTGTGCAATTCCTTTCCAGACTTTAATGTCGCCAGTTTCCTTCCAATACATATACGCTAATGATGATTTTGTTCCTGCACCATCTGCATGCATTATTAAGCAATAATCTTCATCTCCACTTAAATAATCAGGTACAATTTTACAAAATGCTGAAGGAAATAATCCTTTATCTACATTCTTAATTGCATTATGCACATCTTCTTTGTCAGCCGAAACGCCTCTTTGATTGTATCTATCTGTTGCCATAATTGTAAAAAAAAGCATCCTAATAATTTAGGACGCTTTTATAGTATTTATAGTTAGTTACTTTTTTTCTTCTGCAGCAACCTCAGCAATAGCAGGAATAGCAGGAATATAATCCTCTCTTAATACTTTAAAGGATGTTCTTCTATTATACTGATTTGCTTTCTCTCTATTCTTTTTAAATCTAATCTTTTTGATGTATGATTCAGTAAGCACATCTCCCACCTTAAATCTTCCATCTTTTTCTTCAATTACAAAAGGTTCATTTTCCCCCATTCCTTTTGCAACTAACTGACCTTTATCAATTCCTTGAGAAACTAAATAAGCTAAACAAGCATCTGCTCTTTGCTGAGATAATTTATTATTCTGAGCAGCTGACCCAACAAAATCAGTATGAGATTTTAACTCAATCACTACATTAGGGTTATCCAATAAGGACTCAACCAATTTATCTAAATCAATAATAGATTCAGCTCTTAATTCATATTTATTAAAATCGTACTTAATTAATGGCAATACAATTTCCTTTTTGATAGGATCAACAGCTAAATCAATAATGAATGTTTTATTTAACTCAATTCCTTCAGTTGTTTCTCTAGCAATTTTAGTTAAATACCCTTCAGTATTAACTACCACTTCATAGGAAGCTAAAGGCTTTAAAGTAAATTCGTATGCACCAGTATTGTCAGTTTCAACTTCAAGAGCTGTACCATCATTCCCAATTAACTGAACTTTAACAGCCGTCATGATTGCTCCTGTTTTTGAATCAGTAACAATCCCTTTCATTGCTAATTTTAACTCAGGCAATTCAAATTGATAAATATCATCTCCTCCTTTCCCTCCAGTTCTATTAGAAGTTAAATACCCTCTCTCACCACTCTTTTCAACAATCATTCCAAAATCATCACCAGAAGAATTAACAGGTGCTTTTAAATTAACAGGAAGTATATAAGCGCCATTTTCATTAGCTGATGTTTTGTAAATATCAAATCCACCCATACCTACATGTCCGTTTGAAGCAAAATAAATTGTACCATCTGAAGCTAAAAACGGAAACATTTCATCACCAGGAGTATTTACTAAAGGCCCTAAATTTATAGGATCACTCCATCTATTTCTTTTCTCTTTTACCGAAATCCAAAGGTCTTTTCCCCCATACCCACCTGATAAATCAGAAGAAAAAATAAGAATTGTTTCATCTTCACTTAAAGTTGGATGCCCAACAGTAGTATTACTATCTACTTTAATTTGCACTAATTGTGATGCCCCCCAAAGCTTTCCTTTTCTTTTAGAAACATAAATACCACAACCAAGATCTTTCTTTTTTTCAACCTTACACTGGGTAAGATACATAACTGTACCTCTCTTGTTTACAAATACTGAACCTTCATTCCCTTCAGTATTAACTGGCTCAGGCATAACAATTGGTCTACTCCAAGCTCCTTTTTTGTTAATTTTTGTAAACCAAACATCCGAAAATGGCTCTCCAGTTCTAGCATCAATTTTATCTGACAATCCACCCTCTCTTGTTGATGTAAAGTAAAGCTCAGAATACTCTCCATTTCCAAAAGCAGGAGAATAATCACTATTCCTAGAGTTTACCAAAGGCATTAGTTCTACTTTATATCTTGTAGGTAAATCTTTCCATTTTAAAGCAAACTCACAGGACTTTAAGCCCATTTCACCATTTACATCTGTAGGGTTAAGTTGCACATATTTTGTGTATTGTACTTTTGCTCCAGCTAAATCATCTTGCATTCTAAGTACATCTGCATAGCGTAAGTAAACAACAACATCAGGATATTTTGCTTTAATTGCTCTTTTGTAATAACTTTGAGCACGCTTAATATTACCTGACATACGGTAACATTCGGCTTGTTTAAAGATAATTTCTGCTTTTACTGCTCTGTTTTTTGTTTTCTTATAAGCCTTTTTGTAGAGCTCTGCTGCTTTAGAGTACTCTTCTAAACTAAAAGCATAATCAGCTTTTTTCATTTTTCTACTCTTCTTCTGTGCATACACTTCAGTTTGTGAAGCTGTAAAGAGGAAAATAAAAATTACGATTAATCTTAAAAAATTTTTCATTTTATTGTATTTAAAATTCCCGCTAAAATAAGGAATAATTTATAAAGTTGTAAAAGCTAGAAACTTAGAATTATCAGCAAACTATTGTTAATATAATTACAGCTTAGCTGATTTAACTGTTTTTACGATTCTTCCAGCAATTTTATACGGATCAGCATTGGATGCTGGTCTTCTGTCTTCTAACCATCCTTTCCATCCATTTTCTACCGTAATAATTGGAATTCTAATTGAAGCTCCTCTATCTGAAATACCATAACTAAAATCATTAATAGATGCCGTTTCATGTAGTCCGGTTAACCTTTGTTCGTTATGTTCACCATACACATCAATATGCTCATTAGTTACAGGACGGAATGCCTCACAAATTTTTTCGTAAGTCGCCTGAGAACCACACTCTCTTAAAGTAGTATTAGAGAAATTAGCATGCATACCTGAACCATTCCAATCTCCTTTAACCGGTTTTGGATGATACTCAATATAGTAATTATAGTCTTCTGTTAATCTATCTAGCAAGTAACGAGCAACCCAAAGTTCATCCCCTGCCTTTTTAGCACCTTTAGCAAACAATTGAAACTCCCATTGTCCACAAGCAACTTCCTGATTAATCCCTTCAAAATTAATTCCTGCTTCAATACATAAATCAGCATGCTCTTCAACAAAATCTCTACCATGTGTATTCTTACCTCCTACCGAGCAGTAATACATTCCTTGAGGACCAGGATAACCACCCAAAGGAAAGCCTAAAGGTTTTTGTGTTTCCACATCCATAATAAAATACTCTTGTTCAAAACCAAACCAGAAATCATTATCGTCATCATTAATTTTTGCTCTACCGTTCGATTCATGAGCACTTCCATCTGCATTCATCACCTCAGTCATTACCAACCAACCGTTAATTCTTGCAGGATCTGGAAAAATTGCAACTGGCTTAAGCAAGCAATCAGAAGAATTACCTTCAGCTTGCCTTGTAGAACTACCATCAAAAGCCCAAATAGGACATTCTTCCAAAGTACCGTTAAAGTCTTCAACAACTTTAGTTTTACTTCTCATGTTTTGCGTTGGAGCATAACCGTCTAACCAGATGTATTCTAATTTAGATTTCATAATTTTAGTTTATGTGTATAGGATTAATGATGTGGCAAATATAATTTAAAAAAAAGAAAAAATGCAATTTCAACATCTCCTTAAACACTAGATTTATCAACACATTATTAAGTGATAAAAACCTATTTAATAAATTGAGAAATACATATAAGAAATGTAAATCAATAGCAACAAAACACCCTCTGTTCTTGAAATTTCACGCTTAGAAAAAGCATAA
>Ga0233426_10001633_pt1 | contig 20057 bp, 19 predicted proteins | sample SI_118_April2016_6_FD_179875 | JGI IMG/M metagenome (GOLD analysis project Ga0233426, IMG submission 179875) | Seawater microbial communities from Saanich Inlet, British Columbia, Canada - SI_118_April2016_10_MG | ecosystem: Environmental > Aquatic > Marine > Inlet | place: Canada: British...
TTTTGCTGAATACTTCACAACTCCATCAGTAACAGTTTTTGTTAGTGTTTTATTTGCTACTCCTTTTGCCAGTTGAGCAGAAGCAGCTTTACCTGCTTCAACAGCGGCTGCCGAAGCTCCTGCTTGTGCGCCTGCTGTTACGGCGGCCTGCTGAGCGGCTGCTTGGACTGTAGCCTGTGTTGCAGTTTGACCTACTGCCGCAGAAAACACACCACCAACTGCTGAGCCTATACTTGCAAACATACTATTTACCATAGGCCCAAGCGGAGTAAACATGAGAGCTAACTGGCCTACGATGCCAATCTTATCCATAAACTTACCTATCTTGCCCACAGCAGACTTAATGCCTCTACCGATAGACTTGAACGCAGACTTAACGCCCTTGCCAATCTTTTTAGCACCTTTTTTAATCTTTTTCCAAAGTCCCATTCTTTATTACCTTTTGATTATTTTAAATTTAAATTGAGTCAGTAACAGTGCTAAGCCACGAACTAGCATCGTAGCTTTTTTTACTTGCAAACTTTTCGTTGCCGAGAGCTGTTGCAAGCAACTGAGCTTTTCGGTCTTGTTCGTTTTCAAAGTTCAGGCGTATATAAGACGCTTCATCCCGTAACTGTTGCCATAGTTGAGTCTGCTCTTGAGATGTTAAGTTGTAAGCAATCTGTGCGTTTTGTTGGTTTGCAGTATTTTGTGCCGCAGTATCAGCTAAGTTAGCCTGTCTACGCCATTGAATATTTGACTGCTCAACAGCCTGTGCGTTTGCTGCATTCCACTGGTCTCGCTGAAAGTCTTGTTGTTCGTTAAACTTTGCAATGTCTGATTCAAGTTGTTCACTAAACTGCTGAGCTTGTAAGTCGTTACCGGCATTAATAGCTGCTAATCTATTGCTTTCTGTTGCATTAAATTGTTCTCTAGCGGCATTAGCAGAAGAATTATATTGTTCTACCTGAACGCTAAGGTTAGTCATAAATTGGTCTGCTTGCTGTTGGCTCGCAGCGCCGAACTGTTTAGCGGCATTTTCAGCAGCTTGAGTGCTTAACATAGCTTGTTGTTGGTTTTGAGCTTTTAATACATTAGCTTGTTGTGCATTGCTTAAATTACTCATATCCATCTGCAAGAAAGCTTGTGCGTTTTGCGCTGCAAGTTTAGTATTCTTGTCTAGATTTGCCATGTCCAGAGAAGCCAAAGACGTAGCATTTTGCATAACAGTCTGTTGTTCAGCACTAAACTTAGTAGCTACCATTGTCTGCATAAATTTACTATTAGTTAACTCAACTTGTTGTGCTGAATTAAACCTAGCCATGTCTACATTAGCAACCATCGAAGCATTCTGCACTGCACGTTGTTGGTCAACAGTTAACTGAGCTTGGTTCATGTCTGCGGCTATCTTGCCTTGAAGCAAGTTAGTCTGCATACGGGTGTTAAGGTTAGCTAGTTCTGTTTGCTGTGCGGCATTTAAGTTCTCTGAAGACGCTTGATTCTGAGCCGTCAGATTAGCTAGTCGCATCTGCTGGTTATTGCTCAGGTTAGCTAAGTTCATTTGTTGCTGGAACCCTACATTCTTAGCTAGGAAGTCTGCTGCAATCTGTTTGTCCTGAGACGTAGCATTCTGAATAGCTTGGGCATTGCTCTGAGCAATAGGCAGAGCACTTTGAATAATAGAATTAAACAGTGCATCACGCCCAACACTAGAAGCACTCATGCCTCGTTTAGCTAGGTTAGACTCAACCTTAGCAAGAGCCGGTCTAGCCCATGTAGGAATTTCTCCGTCTTCCATGCCAGCCATTAGAGATTCCATCTGAGCACTCATCAAAGCTTCTTGAGGCAGTCCAGATAGAGTAGTCTTAATGTCTTCTGGCATGTCATCCATTTCATCAGCAACTAGCTCAGGATTATCAGCTAGACGTTGAGCAATTTCAGGGTCTTTTAATCCTTGAGCTTTAAGATTTTTAACTACTTTGTCTTTACTGATTGTGCGCTTTTCAAGCTGGTTATACTCATACATGCTCATAATCTGAGCAGCTTCGCCGTCTGGAGCAGGCTCGCCTGTAATAGCTTCACGGGTCTTTGCTTCAGCTAGTCGTGTTTCTGCTACAGTTGCAATCTTTCCGGTTACTTTGTTTACGTAAGCGCCTGTGCTTATGTCGTACTCAACCGTGTCAGCCTCTGCTTCTTTTTCGGCTACTGTGTCACGCTCAGCAGCTTTAGCTCTTTCTGTAAGCGTAGCGTCATCTATTTTAGCCTGAGCTTCTTTAGACACCTCACCCTGTGCGGCTGTAACGTCTACACCTTCGGCTCCTGTAGCAGTAAACTCAGCGCCCTTTACAGCAGTTGGAGCTGTGATTTTATCGGGGGCAGCTTGGGCAGTTGCTTCTGCTTTTGTGGCTGTAACATCCTCTACCTCAATAGTACCGGCATCGTCAATAGTTTGAAGACCTTCGGAGCCTGTTTTCATCCCTTCTGTTCTTGTTGCAGCTACTTCCATTTCTGGAGCAGTATATGTAGGGTTTGTTTGGTCAATGTTTACAGGTGCAGTAGAGTTGGCGCTGCTAGTATTAGTGCTTCCTGCTGTAGAGCTTCCTGCGCTTCCTGCTGTAGAGCTTCCTCTATTTGCTGGGTGCTCACTAGCCTGTGGATAGCCTTCAGCATCTAAGTAGTTTCCAAAGTCAGTAATTTGTTGTCGTGTGTTTGCTTGTTGCTGTTGCAGTGCTTCGCTTTTCTGTTTCGTTTGATTTTGCAAAGCTCGCGTCATAGCTTGAAGTTCTTGAGTTGATATTTTACCAGCCTGCATATCTGCAATGCCTTGTTTTAGCATGTCGCTAGTCATAACTCTTTCGGCCTGTTGGGTTTCGCCGCCAGCGTTAAACTTATCTCTATTTGATTTAAGAGTTTTTAAACTTTTTGTTGCTTTTTTCATTTAATAATTCCTTCGTCTAACGGCGGTTTATTTGTTTTTATTCTTTAAAAGGTTTTTTATGGTTTCAGATTCGTATATTCTGATACCTAACCACAAGATAGTAAACAGGGATGCAATAGGAGGCAACCAAGCAGCCAAAGCCATTATGCCTGTTGATGCTGCTGCGATGTCTACTACTTCTTTTCCTTCTTCTACAGTCATGTTTATATTCCTTTTAAAATACTTATTATCATATAGGTTGCTGTGCCTATAACTGGGATAGCAACCAAGCTGACACATATAACAGTGAATATGTTCAGCATTAATTGTTTGGTTTGAGCTGCTTTTCGTGCTTGTTGCTGTTCTTCTGCGAGTCTTTTTCTTTTACAATCAGATTGAAACTGAAGCCAGTCGGTATACATGTTAGCTCGACCACCATAAATCATTACTTCTCGAAGCTCTTCTTCTTGTTGCTTTAGAGTTTCTAAAGCCATGAAAGCTTCCATGTCTGACTTGCTTCCGTTTTTATTTGCTTGTTTAGCTATAGAACTTTTAGAATCAAAGTATGTGCTTGCTTGCTGAGCAACACTTGCTAACTCTTGTCCGTTCGCTATAGTTTTTTTAATAACTGCAAAAGCGGCGTTGGCTGCGGCTAGTTCTGCAAGCATACTTTTATTCCTCTATTAAGCTGTGACTTCTGCAAGGGCCTTATAAACCAATTGAGTTTCTTCCTCAGTCCATTCTTGTAACTCTTCGCTCCACACTAAAGAATCATCTGGTTGAGCGACAGGGGCTTCCCATTCAAGCGTAGTTTCATTTATTGTCCAGCTATCGTAAGGTTGAACATCAACAAAAGCGTCTGCGCTTTCTACATAAACTTGACCAATGACTGTGGTGTCTGACGCTTCTATCCACCGGCCCTCCGGCAACCATTGCATTCCTAAACTGAGGTCTTGGTTTCCATTTTCATCTAAAACTACCTCGTCTTCAAAACTCCACACGTTTATTACTTTATTATTTTCTAACTGTGCAAAATAAATCATATGTCCTCGCTCCGTACTAGCGGTAATAAGTGTATGTTATTGAGCCGCCAGTGCCTGCTGAGTAGGTCAAGGAAGAAGCTACACCGTTAGATATTGTGTGCGGCTGGTCGTTAGTAGTTCCTGCGTTTCCTGCACCTGACGCACCGCCTGCCCAAGTTCTTGTAACCCCTCCTAGTGCGGAAGTTGTTGCAACTCCTGCGGCGCTTGAACTTGTAGCAGCATTCCAGACATTAGTAGTTTGGTTTGCATATACAGGTGTTCCGGGATTTCCAATAAAAAGGTTAGCGGTGCTTCCCGCCATGCCGATGCTTATCCAAAAAGAGGGTAAAGAATAGGATGCAGGATAAGGAGTATAACCCACTAAAACCGAAGTGGTTGTTTGCGTATAATATCCCGGAACTGTAGTAGTTGTGCCGGAGCCTCCTGTACCTGTTTGGTAGATTTTAAAAACCCCTTTAGGTATAGATAAAGTTCCGTCACCCGTTAAAGTTCCTGTAAACTTTTTACGCTCAATAGACACTGCAAGAACAGAGGGATTCATCCTAAAGCCGTCCCTGAGATAAGCCACTCTGTTGCCGTAATTTTAATTGCTGTTGCTATTCCGTCAGCCGCTAAGGTTCTATTGCCTGTTGTACCTTCTGCCGCAAGACGCATAGTATCTGACGTAATAGCAATAGTTAAAATACCCGCAGAGTTCTGGTTAATAAACGTAATAGAAGAACCTATAGGATAAGCTACTGAACTATTTGCAGGTATAGTAAAAGTTCTTGCTGTGGTATCAGCACTAGGATGCAGGATATGTTTACCTGCGTCTGCAAGCACAGTTGTGTAATCCGCAGACTTAATAAGCTGTGATAGTTCAATAGAGGCTACAGTATCTCCAATATTTGAATCTTTTAATATTGACGAGTCTGTCATATCCGAAGTTATTTTAGTTAAAGCCATTAATTATATCTCCTATTAGGGGGCTGTAGGCCAAGTTACGTTAGTTGGGAAGCCTTCCTGTGTTGAGATGTTTCGCAGTGCTGTGCGGTATGTAGCCCAAGAAATTTTTGTAGAATCGTCTAAAGCACTATCATTAACTTGTGTCCAATCAGAGTTAGCAAGCAATTCATTACGTTCACCCCGCACCAATTCAGAGCTTAATGCTATTTCATCTGCTGTTAAGTTTCTTACTGTCCAACCCAGCGTCCACACGCCTTCTATTAGTGTAGGAGCATCGTTAGTTTCTGCTCTTTGATTATGAGCAACTTCAGGTGGAGTAGAAACGGTTACGTTATATACACCCCAAGCTTCAAAATCTTCGTCAGTCATTGAAGAAGGAAAAGAGGTATTTGGATTGTCTTTTTTCAGTGTTCTAAAGGAGTAGGGAAAAGTCTCTATGTCTCCATTTATTATTTTTACTTTCATTATTGCTCCTTAAATAAAAAACCAAAAGTTCCGCCACCAACATTATAGAGGCTGGCACTTGGCGCAAAGGCTGAGTTTATACTTTGTAATTCAATAGAGGTTAAAGTTAAATTGTCTATATCGCTATAATTTATAATATGTAAATAAGACTTAGTAACATGAGAACCGCTACTAAAACTACAAAAAGCTAATTTTCTCGCAGGGTCTACAGTTATAAAGCCATAGCCGCTACTGTCTGTTGTGGTTTGTGTAGCTATAGAATTTTTATAAACTAAATTTGTAGGGTCAGATACATCAACAATATCAATAGTACCAGTCCAACCACTTACAAATAAAAGTTTATTTACAGAATCTACCGCCTTTGTATGGCGATAAGCATGATTCGTATTTGAAAGAGATAAAGTATCTTCAAGAGTTAAATTATTAACATCGGATACATCAAAAGATTTAACATAACCATTCGAGTTTAAACTAGCTAAGTAGTTGTCTTGTTCAAGCCAAATTAAACCTAAATACCCACCGGTAGCATCTCCTGAGCTATGGTCTAGTGTGTCTAAAACAGAAGTGTTAGTTCCGCTAACATCGTAACTTTTTAGGCTGCCCGCATTGTTGCCTGAACTTGTTATAGCAAAAAGAGTGTCGCCATCGCTAGTTAACTGAGGGTGAAAAAAAGTCCTGTAACTACTTGTAGTAAGCTGACTAATACGACTAAGTGCGGTAGGCGTGGAATAGTCTATTTTATCTAATTTTTTACTAGAGCTAATGCCTGAATGAACATATAGTATTTCTCCGACAGAATCAGCAACACTTCCAGTTGCCGCTGGCGATGCGGTATAAAAAGAGTCTATCTTATACATACTTGATAGATTATTTATGTTATAAGTATGTATCTCATAGGGTGTACTATTTTGTGCAGGTAAGAAAAGCAGTTTATTTGTTAAATCAATTGAAGCTGGAGAGCTGCTGAAATAAACACCCTCAACATCTCTAGAGCCTATGTCACTTATGTTAGAAATATCTGAAACATCTAATGCTATAAGCTGTTTGCCACCAAAATATGTTCCAAAAAGCAAAGTATCTAGAATATCACCAGCATTACCAGCAGCCGCTTGAACCATTTTATTAGCTACGTTACTCATTATGCCATCGCCTGTCCAGCCGTGAAGCCGTAGTAGGTTGTACCACCGTCAATAGTATAGAACACAAACACATCTACACCGTTGTTTGTTGCTGTAAGCGTAGGGGCTGTGCCACCTGCCCAATCAACACTAGAAGGCCAAGTAATTGCACGGGCTGTAGCATCTTGGATAATCTTTAGCGTAAAGGCTGTAGCATTGCCTGTGGTTGCTGGATTACTAAACGTGTACGTAGTAGCGCCTGTGAGGTCATGTACGAAGTTAGTTGCGGTTGCTAGGTCTATAGTAGTGGTTGTGCCTGTAAGGGTTACTGCGTCTTCTGTAATACCTGCCTTAAACTCCACAACACCTGCGCTTGTTATGCGTAGGCGTTCGGTTAAGTCGTTGTTAAGTCCTGTGCTGAACGACATAGCGTTACTGTTAGGATAAGTAGCACCTGACGCTGAATCCTCAAACACTTTAATCTGACCACGAATAGGCTGTGTGGTTGAAGTATCATCAGTTTTAAAATTTAAAGAACCTAAAATATCACCAGCATCCCAACCACTACCATTAAATGAGTTAGTAATGCTTAGTGTTGCACCGTTGGTCTGGTCACTTTTTGCAAAGTTAAAATCACCGCTTGCAATCTTAGCAGGGGTAACAGCACCATCTACAATCTTAGCTGTAGACACGGTGTCATCACTTGGAGTACCTATGTTACTAACAGATATAGCGGCAACCATAACCTCAATGGCTGTGGTATTAGGAGGCGCAGTAGAGAACGTAACCACGGCAGGGTCTGCGGCACTTACAGAATAATTTGATTTACTTTGATATACACCATCAATAAATACAAAAGTATTATTTTCTGCCGCTAGTCCACTAAGCGTAAACGTAGTATCAGAACCATCACCTGTAAACTGACTCAAAGTAATATCAGAAGTCCCTCCACCAATAGAACCCCACGCACTATTCTGATAACCTTCAAACTCCGCAGTTGTAGAGTTGTATCTAAACATTCCGTTAGCTGGGCTACCATTTCTTTGCGCTGTAGTTCCGCTGGGTACTTTTACAGAATCAGTGCCGCTTAACGTAAGGTTAGTAAACGTAGGGCTATCAGTAGTAGCTACACCTTGGTTCAGCGCCTTAACAGACGCAATAGCTGTTAGTTCGCTGTCCATCAAAGCGCCAGCGGCTGTAACATTAGTTGCGTCTGTAACGTCTGCGCTTGCTTCTATACCATCTAGTTTAGTACCATCAGTGGCAACATCACGGCCATCAAACGTGCTGTTAGTTGTTATAGCCCCTGTCATAGCACCACCGGCTTTAGGAAGCGCAGCGTCAGCGGTTGTTCCCTGAGCAGCCGTAGCGTAGTCCGAAGAATCAAAGGCTTTAACTTGTGCAAGGTTAGTAACTTCGCTATCCATCAAAGCACCGGCAGCAGTTACGTTAGTTGCGTCTGTAACATCTGCACTGGCCTCTATGCCGTCTAGCTTAGTTCCATCAGTAGCTACATCGCGCCCATCAAACGTGCTGTTAGTTGTTACAGCGCCTGTTAGTGCGCCACCTGCAAGCGGAAGTGCCGCATCAGCGGTTGTACCTTGAGAAGCGGTAGCGTAATCTGAAGAATCAAAAGCCTTAACTTGTGCAAGGTTAGTTACTTCAGAATCCATTAGTGCGCCAGCGGCTGTAACATTAGTAGTATCAGTAACGTCTGCACTAGCTTCAATTGCGTTGAGCTTTGTGTGGTCTGCATCTGTGAACACATTAGAATCTGTTGCAGCTTCTACGGCTGCACGAATCTCTGCGTCTGTTTGGTCGGCAGTTGCACTAGCTTCAATTGCATTAAGCTTTGTGTGGTCAGCGTCTGTAAATACATTGGAATCTGTTGCAGCTTCAACCGCTGCTCGAATCTCTGCGTCTGTTTGGTCAGCGGTAGCAGAAGCTTCAATGCCATCTAGTTTAGTACCATCAGCAGCTACATCACGACCATCTACAGTTCCTGCTACTACAATGTTATTAGTTACAGTAACACTATCAACATATGCATCTTTAAATCTTACGGTTGTTGTGCCAAGGTCTACATCGCTATCCGTTACCGGAACAATGGCTCCGTCTTGAATGCGTACCTGCTCTACAGGAGCGCCACCAACCTCAGAGTAAAACTCAATACGATTATTAGTTATGCTAACTTCAATTTTATTTTTAAAATCTTGGTCGCCAATTTTTGAAATTGCACCGCCTTGTGCTGCACTACCATCGTGAGTGTGTCCCGTAGTGCCAGAAGCTGAATACGCAAAAGCGTTTACAATCTGATTAAATTCATTGTTAAAAAGGGCAGCAGTGATTAGATTACCGTCTGCAATTGTGCTTTGTCTTGTGTAGCTTGTACCTGCCATCTAATTATCTCCTGCCTGCGGGAACGTAGTTTATGTATAAGCCATTAATTGTATAAGGCGCAAGTTGGTCGTTGCTACTAATTGTATAATTACTTGTGTAGCAACTGCCTTGAATTGTTTGTCTTATGAGTGGGTTGTCTGTTGAGCCAAAATAAGCGTTATTAAAAGAAGCAGTACCAAAAGTTGCACCGCCCCTTATTTCAGGAAGAACATAAACAGGAGGCTGTTGTACAATCACATCTTCAAAATCAAACTGTACCTTTAAATTTGGTTGTGCGAAACCGCCTGCGTCTGCGTCTGGGCTTACAGAAATTTTAGCATAATGTAAAGTTTTGCGTGTGCCCATGTCGCCAAAATCTAAGTAAGGCGTTTCATATAAAGCATCAATGTTTGCTGCGCTTCCTGAATGTAAAAAAGAAAGCCCTATATCGTGGTTATAAATATATCCGTCAGTATCTCCATGAACAACTTGCTCAACGCCAGAATGTAAAAATCCGCTGTCTAGTGCAGGCGCTTCAATTCCTTGAGTTTCAGACCACTCAAAACCTTGACCTGTAAAAGTTCCAATAATTCCTTTAGACAAAGAAGAGGCTTGAGCTTGGTTATTGTAATATAATCTGTACTGTGACTTAGACCGAAGCACCACGCTTGTAATTACAAGGTTGTTTATGTTTCTTGTTATTTCACCAATGATTCGCTGAATGTTTCTGCTTACAGAAGTTAGCTCAACGTCACCAATACGTGCTGTACCCGCTAGTGTACGAATACCGTCTGGGCTTAAAAATACTAAGTCACCTCCAATTTCTTGGATGCTTTGACCGTCTACACAACCTACATTTTTAGTAATTGGAATAATTGCAGTGGTTGCATCGTTAGCTTCAACATTTACTAATCTATAAATGCTGTTTTGACAAAATATAATACAGTCGCCACGAAAGCTTTTAAGACCTATGACTTTATCTGCTAGTCTTACTTCACCTGAACCTGTGCCGGTAAAGTTGTCCATTTCGTGCAAATGACTATAATATACTTGGTTAGGGTTTTCTGTGGTTCCTCCCACTACAAGGTGGTTACTGTGTATTGTACAGACTTTAGGAGCTTCAGTGCTGTTTACCGTAACCTCACTAGAATAAAAAGTTCTAGTGTTTAATGCTCCAGTGCCTGTCATGTAAAAGTAATAGGGCTTGTTAGCTCCGTCACAAATTACTACTTCTCCGTATACAGACTTACTGCCCTCGTAAATTTCTATCGAGGTTTGTTCTTGGTCTGTACGAGCTAAAACTGAGCGACCTGTAAAGGTTGCGTAATTGTCACCGGAAGCATGTACAGATGCTCTATTAATTTGTAACCATGTTGCTCCATCGTTACTGAAAAAAATGTCTGTCCCACTACAAACAATAACGCCGTCTGCATATGTTTTAATTCCTAATACAGATAAACCGCCATTAGGTCTAGCAGCGGAAGTGCCGCCATAAGCTGTAAAGCCGCTAATACGGCGGTAGCCGCCATCGGGGTCAACCTCAAAATTACGAAGCTCTGTCGCAATTCCCGGTTGACCTAGCATTTGTATTTCGTTAAGGTTGGTGTTTAAACCACCCTTAGCAGAAAAACCAAAAGGTTGTGAAGCTGCCATATTATACGAGTCTCATTCTGTCGTCAGTCATATAAAACGGAGTAGGCTCAATAAGGTTTGAGCGCATACTGCGTAATCCTCTTTTATAATCATCTGCTGCAAATGAAGCAGCTTGTGGATTGTCTTTGAACTGATGAATGTAATATCTTGCACGAGCTAATAATACTGTGCTATACATTTCTGGAAATACTATCTCATCGCTATATGCGACAAGCTTTGTAGGTAAGTTCCAAGCATAAAACCAAACACGATAAACTTTATCGGGGATTGGGCTAAGTCCAAACTTACGTGAATCTGGACTGCGTATAACTCTGTCAGGTTCGCCAAATGACTGAGTGTCTGCATCATCTAAGTTTTCTCCAACACGCCGGAAACTTTTCCACTCTTCTGTAGTAGTAAACCGAAGGTTGCGTCCTACATAGGGTGCAGTTTCGCCTGACACACCTACTGTAGTTATATAGAAGTTATCCCAGTCAATTGAACCGTAGTCGTCTTTGATGGAATCACTTGAAGCTTTTAATTCGTAATATCGTTGACCTATAACTGTTTCAACATACACGTTGCCATACATAGGGTCAACTTCTCCGCTATCTCCAGCAGAAAGAAAAGGCCATTGAGGTTCTGAGTTAATAATGTCAAAGTATGATTTATTAATAGAATCTTTAACATGCCCCTGAACTCCTACAGCAGAAGAAAAGTTAGCCGAATCCAGAGTAACTTCATTCAGTTCTCTAAGAAGTTCATTGGTTAAGTCTAAGTAGGATGTTGCCATAGGTTCTCTTGCCTTTTAATTTGTTAAAGATTGGGGGCCTTTTACAGCCCCCGCACTTATTTAGATACAGCTTATACGTTGTAGAACGCACCAACGAGTGCTTCGTCACGAAGGACTTTAACACCGAATACGTGCAAACCACGACAGATGTCACCAAAGCTATCTGGGTCACGGATGACCTCAGTGCTAGTGATAGTCTGTGCAGTACAGATAGCTGACATGTGACCAGCAAGAATCTTGCCATCAGCGTTGGTTGGAGTAGCTACGTTGTTAGACTTGTACATGCTGAAGCCACGGAGCAAGCCAGAAGTAACGAGACCGTTACGAATGGAGCCTTGACCAGCATTGAAGTCAACAGACAGAAGCTTAGAACCAGACTGAGACAGTTCTTCGTAGAAGCTAGGAGGTGCAACTACCCAACGACCTTCTTCTGGTACGTTCTGCTCGTCAAGAAGACGGGCAAACTTAGCCAGCAGGTCAAGCGGGTCGGTTACGTCCAAGCCAACTGCGCCTGAACCATCGTATACGCCAGCGCCAAGGTGAGTAGCGCTATCAGTACCGAGAGTGTGGTCAGGGCCAGAAGCAGACAGGCCAGAAAAACCAGCAGCGATTACAGCAGTATCAAATGCGTCACGCAGAGCGTAAGCAGCAGATGAAGCAGCAACTTCTTTAAAGTTTACGTGAGACATAGAAGTTTCGATGTCGTCTACGATGAACTTGAAAGCGTTGGCTGAATCAACAACCAGATTAATTTCTTGGTCGGTTAGCTTAGTAGCAGTAGTATCGCTACCACGAGTGTAAGCGCTAACGCTAATTACTGGCTCTTTAATGATTCGTACAGAATCACCGAAGGCAGAAATTTCACCTTCATAGTCAGTATTAGTAATTGCTTCTGCAACCGATGCTTTACGGAAAAAGTTAAGAACTTTCTTCGAGTAAACAGCAGGCAAGAAGTACGAGTTAGTCTGTCCAGCGACAGAGTTTGCGAAGTTAGCGTTTGTATCTGTTGAGGGTTCAAAATATTGAGCCATGATTATGTTTCCTTATTTAAAGACAATTGTAAAATTAAGCTACTACTCTGCCTTCCATAATGGCTGAATCAATTTCTTTTTCATGTTTATCGTAATCAGCCATAGACAGGGCAGCAATTTCCCTTTGTGACCATACTTTTGCTTCTTTAGCATCAACAGCAGTTGTTTTAGTTGATACCATATCAGCCGCTGAAGCTTTGGTCGAAGTTTGTGACTGTTGCGAAGTACCTTGAGAAACTTGGATACCGCTTTCTAATTTATATAAATCAATAGCTTTGACTGCCAAATCTACGTTGTTTGGATTATTGTACACCCATTCTTGAATTGCTTCTGGCTGTGACTTAGCCCACGAATGGAACTCATCACTTTTGCGAATGTCTGCAAAGTCAGGATGTGCGGAGTAAAGAGTTTGTTCTGCTTCTTTACGTGCAATCTTGGCTTCACGTTCTTCAAGTGCTGAGAGCCTGTCATCAGTCTCTACAGCGGGTGCTGTTTCTACATACTCGTCCTGAACTTGTTCTGCTTCTACTGCATCCTCGTGACGAACGGCCTGTTCAACTTGCTGTGTCATTCGAGCTTCGGCTTGAAGTTCTTGTTCTTTCTGTTTAAACTCGTTAATCTTAGTATCGTAGTGTTTCTTTAAATCATCGTATCGCTTTTTATAATTAGCGTTTTCTTCATCAGGGGCTGCTTTAGAGGTGGCCTGATTAGGTTTATGATAAACTCCATCAGCACTTTGAAAAGGAGCGTCTTGTTCGCCGCCATAGTCTTTTCGCATGTTGTATGGGTTTGCTGTTTCTTCTTGTTGTGTTTCTTGTACTTCACTCATCGTCACTGCTCCTTTTGGGGCTTGTCGTCTTTTCAAGGTAGCTACTCGGCTCGCGACTGCTGAATAGGGCTTGATACTACAAGGTGGCCTCTAGGTTAAAATTAAAAGTGATAAGGGGCCTTTCGGGTGGCCTTATCGTTTGCGTACACTGGGCATTGCATTAGCGCCTAACATCTGGTCATGGACTTCCTTATCAGGGTCTTCCATTTCCTCGTTAGTCAGTATGCCACCACCCATGTACTTTTTCATTAAACCGCCATCATACGCACGTTCAGCATCATCCATCATAGACTGAAGCTTATCCGTACCTATCTGGTCAGTTGCTTTTCTGGTGAAAACAAATTCACCATCCGACAACCTTGCGGGTATCGAATCTGATGTACCAGTTCCCGGCCCTTCTACAGCGCCTTCACCAGCAAATTCTCCAGCAATATCCATGACCTTATCAAAGATAGTGCCTAGTCGCTCATCGCCTTCTAGGGCACTGAGCAAGTAATCTTGGTCTTCTGGAGTAAGGGCTTCGTCTAACACAAAGCCTGCGTACTCGTCTTCCATTTCTTCGTCTGGTAGCTGTGAAGCTTCTACAGCAGCCATCTCTTCGGGTGGAATGTTATCGTATGTATCTACTGGCATATCGGGAGCCATTAACGAACCACCTTCTGCAAAACCAGCATCGTCTCCTTCTTTCTTTTCATTTTCTGCGTCCATCTTTCTTAACGCCTGATAAATATCTTCACCATCAAAAGAATTCACTACAGCTTTCCAACGCTCTGAAACTTTATCTTTATCTTTTTGTGTTCGTGCATTTTTCATAGACCGTGTCATTTGCTTGTATAGGCTAATGTACTTGTCAGCGTCAGAGACTTCTCCACCTTCGTTCTTTTCTACACGCTCTTCTGAGCTTGCAAAGCTAGTAAGCTTTTTGAAATCATCTGTAGATAATAAAGGCTTAGACTCTTCGTCAATCTGTGTTCGGTGGAGGTCAGTAATAAATTCAGCAATAGATTGCTTAGACTCTACAATAGAAGAATCAGCAACAGCGCTTAAAGATTCCATGATATACGCTTTGTCCATCTTCTTGTTGCCGCCTTGGAACTTAAAAGAGTTTACAAGTTTTGTAGTGTCTTTTAAGTTTTCTTCTGCAACTTTAGGGGCTTCGGACTCTGCGCTTCCCTGTACCTTAGATACGGCCTCTGCCATTTCTTCGACTTCTTTTGGCACGGCGGGTTCAGGGCCACGAGAAGCTACAACATCTTTACGGGCTTCAGACAATAAAGAATCTGCACCCTCTGCTGCTGCTTGAGCTACTGAGCCTACTGCGTATTTTATTTTAGGTACTTTCTTCATTATTTTTCCTCTACTCTTTGACGGGCTTCTATTGCTTGTTCTTTTAAGTTCATTAGGTTAGCCAGTGAACTCGCTTTCCCCTGCCTGCGGTACAGACCCAGTTCCGATGTTTCCACCGCCAGTCCCTGTAGCTCCAAGTTGCGGAGGTTGTTGAGGTGCTCCTTCAGGGCCTCCCATAGCTCCGAGTTGTTGACCAGCGGCCCCAGCCGTCCCGCCATCTCCTTGTCCAACATTTTGTGCTCCTATGATTTGTGCCATGATTGCTGCTTCTTCAGGGTCGTTAAGAATCTCGTCAGGGTCAAGGTCAAGGCTATAAGCCAACTCACTTACAATCTTAGAGATTTTAACAAACGGTGCAATCGCAGGGTTTTGTGCGGTTTGTAGGAACATGGTTAGTCGCTGGCTGCGTACTTCTTTTTGCATCAAGCTGTTTGTACCCATAGCACGAACTTCGAGGTCGCCTTGAATATCAAGCTTCCCTTCAAAGAACTGCATGTTCCACTGGTAGTATGCTTCGCCCAAAGGCTTCAGCAAGAAGTCATCAATGTTCTTGATAACTGTTTTAATGTTTAGTGACGCTGCACCCAGCAACATAGACATACCAGACGCAGTTCTTGTCATGCTTTGTACGCCTGTCTGACCATGTGAGTAGCTTGGGATGCCTGTCTGTTCGTCAGCTAACTGTCGGAATTTATCGAACATCATCATATTTTCTTGAGAAGTGTTCGGAAATTTGACACCATGAATAGCCTGTCCCGGCATTCCAGCCTGACGGCGAAATACTTTTCCGGGATATATATCCATAGACTGTCCACCTACGAGGGCTGACTCATCAACGTCAAAGACTAATGAGCCTGCAAGCGCAAGGTTGTCGATAGCCATACGTGCATGGCCGTTCATTATTTGTTGGGAGTCGTCCATATTCTCAGCAACGCCAATACCGAAGAAAGAATAAGGATTACGCTCGTAAGGAAAGGCATTGTATGGGAGTCGGTAAGGTGTAAATGGATTAACAACCCCACGTAAAAGCTTACCATTACTAACCCAAGCATTAACTTGTACTTCATCTAAGTCATCAACCTCGTCAGGTAGTTCCATCCCGACTTCTCTGGCGTACTCTGCATCCATAATTCCCCAGTATTCAAGGACTTCAAACTGTCCAGACCCATAGTCTTCTGTGCGCTGGTCGTCTTTTAACTCATGCTCATAGTCTTTTTCTGTGTAGTTTGGCCCCATCTGGAGACAACCACGAATAGCATCTTTGTTAAAGAACGGCATCTTGCTTAACGCTCTAAGCTGCGACTTGTTCATTCTGTGTCGATGTACTATATATTCACAATCATCAATTGATGTTGCGGAGGGGTCTGGGAAGAAATCCCAAATACTTACAAACTCAATGCGAGGTACACGTACATTAAGGGGTTCGTATACACGCTCGCCTTCTTCGTCTACTGTCCAACGACTTAACGTCTTGTTGTAGTTGAATGGGCCTTTTACGATTCCCGTACCAAACAGAGCAGATTCAAGAAGAGCGTTACGCAGTTCGCTTGAACCGCCTGACTCTTCAATCTGGTCATGGATTAGTACCTGCATATTTCGTGCCGCTTCCTTAGCAGGAGAGCGTTCTAGTGCTTGTGGGTCTGGTGAAGCGCCTTCTGCAAAATTAAGCCCTGCTTCTTTGATGGCTTCGGACAATACATCTTTTGTGGCTGTGAGTGTTTCACCAGCTTTAAGTGGCTCGTCTCGGCCATCACCAGCATAGCCAACATCATAAGGCGAGATAGGCGCTAAGCCTTCTTCTTCTGTTGGGGCTTTGTACTCTGGGGCGCTAGACTCAATGCCTGTCTGACCTTGTTCGAGGTGCGTGTATTTTGCAATGCCTTCGGGCAGTTGTGTTTCACGTACACCGATAGGAAACTGACCAGTACCAAAAATAACGTCCACTAGCTGACCGAACGCTGCTAATACTTTGGTCTTGGTTACTTTGACGAATACTTTAGACTTCTCGCTTTCACGGAAGCGTACATTCTTGTTGTAGATGCCACGGAAGTTGTGGTAGGCCGTTAGCCAACGCTTTTCATCAAAGTCTCTAGCCTGTTCAGCAGATGCGTATCTGTCTTCTACTAAACCTACGAAACGGTTACGTACATCTTCTTCTAGGTCTAATTCTAGGCCACCAGCAGTTTCTTCTGCTGCGAAGTAGATTTCGTCTGCTGTTCCGTACTCTTCGTTTTCTTCGTTCATGTACTGTTCCTTTATAGGGGCTTAGAGATTGACATGCCACGATAGTTTTTACCTACCTGTGCTTTTAGTGTAAATCCCTTTCCTAAATCTTTAGAGTAAGTAGCTCTTGGATTTTTACCTAGCTTTACACCAGCAGAAGAATTACCTTTCATTTGTTTTTCGAGGCTGTAGTTTGTAGACGAGTTACCCATTGAGTCTTTAAACTTGCTTGCCGTTACTTTTGTGCCGCCTAAGTTGGTATATGCCTTTACTTCTCCAGCACGGTAGCCTTGATTTCCAGATAGATTTCCTTCAATAGAACCAATACCTTTAAATTCTTTACGAGCTACTAAGCCGCCGTTGTTGTATTTAGCTTTCTTCATTTTAGTATCCAAATGTTGAGTCAGACGGCGTAAAGTGTGATTCTTTTCTAAACTGCCTGAGTTGGTTTATTGTATCATTGATACGTGGTCTAGCCATGATGAGGTATCGTAGTGCATCGTATGCGTGGTCTGATGCGTGTGTATCTACGTCTTCTGGCTTTGCCTTATCTAATGGAATACTTTGAAGCTCGCGTATCAGGTTAGGACATGTATTAAATATTTGTATTTTGGGTCTACCGCTTTGCGTGAGCTTCAAGTATTCGTGAATCTGTATCTTTCCTTGTATTCTGTTCTTGTCTGCCCTTCTGAGCTTATGTCCGGCTCTCTGAAGGGTTTCTCCAACTGTGGGGCCTGTAGTACCTGTTCGGCTCCAACACGCTGTATCGAGCACTCCTTGGACTGAGAAGGGGTCTTCCATTTCCATCTCGGTCAACATTCCAGCCAGCTCAGTGCCCAACAAACCTTTGCGGTACAGTTCACGATATATAATCAGTGTACCGTCACTTGGGTCAACTGCACCCCACACACATGCACTTTCTGAAGCATAACCATAATCAATCCCTTTACTTCGTTCCCAATGTACTGGAATTTCAAAGGGTGTTATTACGTGGTCAAACGGATTAAACTCTGTGAATGCTGCGCCTTCTGCAACATCCCAGTTACCGTCCAACAGTTGTTGTCGCTGTGTTGGCGGTAGAGCGTTCAACATCTGCTCGTAGCGTCCGTCTTTAGCTAGGTAGGGGTTATCCTGTAATCTAGCTGGTATAAACTTTCGTGTTAGTCCATCTGTGCCCCTAAAGCTTTCATTGGGTGGAGATGGGTCTATGTATCTTTTCTTTACCCAGTTTGCACCAGCACCGCCGGGATTTGCTGTGCATCGCATATACGTCTCAATCTCTGAGTCTGTAGTACGTAAACGCGAAGCTAGGTAGTTCCAAGCAAACTCTGTGGGGAGATGTGTAATCTCGTCAAAGCCTATGAAGCTGTATGCTTGACCCTGATAGCGGTATACATCTGCATCACGCTCCAAGAAACCAAACTCCATCTTTGCTCCGCTTGGGAATATCCAGAGCTTTTCTACTTCTTTGTACTTAGAGCCGGGAAATGCCTTTGGGTATAGTTCCCGACTCTTGTCAATAAGTTCTCGCAGTTCCGGCATAGAGCGTCTGATAATCAGTGCTCGGTGTGCTGGGCGGTGTGCAAATCTCAGCGGGTCAATAAGCATGGCGTATGACTTACCACCCCCTGCTGCTCCACCATACAACACATCTGTTTCACCGGCTGCGAGAAAGTCTTCCTGTGGGCCTTCGTTAGCCTTAAAGATGACATCCTCAGTTGCTTCAGCTTGCAGGGCTGTTGGGATGCCTTCCAGCTCTTCGGCGCTTACGAGTTTTTGTGCGTTCTCGTTTTCGAGCTTGCTGAGAGTCTTTTTAGTTTTATTTATAGACTTCTTGTAGTTATCTATTTTATTCTGCGCTGACTTGAGTTTTTTCTCTTTGTCCCTTACGCTACGCTTTGCTGCTTGTTTGGCTTTGGTTTCTGAGTGGTACGTGTATCCTCTACCCTGTGAGCCTTTTGGTCTACCACCTTTCTTGCGGGGAGTTCCATCAGCTTTTAGCTTGAAGTTACCTTCCTCGTCTTTTAGGTAGTTATCGGGATTAGTTTCCCAATCCTTCATTATGCTTCTTTCCTTTTATCGGCTATCTTCTTTAAGCCCATGTGCGAAATGAAACGACCTGTTTTGTGTTCAAGGAATAAAGATGCTTCTCGTAAGCTCAGTGTTTTTTGCTGTATCATCTTTATCATCTTGTTCAGTTCTTCTAGTTGTTCTGGAACTGGGTTCAATAACTCTGTGTTATCTTCGTTTAGCTCATAGCCAAACGGTATAGTGCTACTAGACCTCCGTATAGTCTCCATCTATAACAACCTCCTTTTTGGCCGGTATTACAAACAAACCACCACCAGTGTTTACGTTTACGTCTAACCTTTCGGTCTTGCCTAGTCCTACACGGTCTAGAATCTGCTGTGCAGCTTGTATACGCATATTAGCTTGTGGTACAGGTTCTGGGCTATCCATAATCTGAATGAGCTTAGAAGCTGCTTTAGGTGCATTGAGCGCCAGTATGTTTGTAGCAATGTCCAGTATCTCAGACTTCAATGCCTTTACTACAGTGTAATGTGTTCCTTCTGCATAACCTGCAAGTTCTGCTGCATGTTTAACATCACCACCACAAGTAGTAAGGTTATCAAGAAACGATTGTTGCTTTGTGGTGAGTTGCTTTGTAGGCATTTAGACTTCCTAGTCATTTAAACTGTATATACTATAGTATACCCGTAATATTGGGTCTTGTCAAGTTTTTTATAACTTAATTGCATATATAGTAGTATATAAGGGGGAGACCTGCAAATAAATGAAATAAAACTTGACAGATGCTCATTCTACGGGTATAATAGATATTAAGCCCACCGGGGTTATAGCATATGTATACTGCACACCTATCACCTATTTCCTTACCTCCCTTTAAAGCCTTGGAAGCCGCCCGACTTCCCCAGCCTTGCTCCTCCCTTTAAAGCCTTTTAAGCTGCGGCGTAGTCTGGTTTACATGGCATATCTCCGTAAAATGTATGAGATTGTATATATATCCCAGTACCCCCCCATGGCAGCTTGCCCACCCCCTGAAGTCTCTAAAGACTTCAAAAATTCTAAGTCTTTAGAGACTTAGAAAATCTTCCTAGTCTTTTAAAAGCTCCATAGAGCTTCTTAAAAGACTAGGAGTTCTGTGAAGCCACTCCAAAGACTTTCAAAGTCTTCAATGCCCACCCCTCTGAAGACTTTTAAAGTCTTTAAAGTTCTAACAAGTTTTCTAGTTTACAAAACTAGGAGGACTTTCAAGCTTTTTTAAACCTTTAGGTTTACTCCAAAGACTTCCAAGCATTTCAACGACTTACAAGCTTTTTAGTCTACGACTAATC